>JAEEGJ010010817.1_pt1 | contig 23509 bp, 14 predicted proteins | sample 8958761 | NCBI WGS metagenome assembly JAEEGJ01 (sample SAMN16246546, study PRJNA631951) | gut metagenome | biome: gut microbiome; feature: rumen; material: RS-attached | host: Bos | place: Iran: Karaj | collected 2018-10 | reverse complement strand
CCGGCGAAAAAGTGGGGCTCGATAAAGCCCTCCGAGACGAGAAGGTCGGCTTCAAGCGCAAGGCGGTTAATGCAAAGGCGGCCGCCGGAGGGAAGGACGCCGACGTCGACGAGCGATGACTCGTCACGGCAGTCGTGGACGACGATGCGCTCGCGCGAGACAATCTCCTCGCCGAGCTTTTCGACGAGTTCCTCGCGGCGGGTGCCGCGGTGGAAGCCCGTCGCCACGAGGAGCGTGATGTCGATTGACGGGTTGCCGCGCCGCAGCCGTCCCAGCATCTGCGGCAGAAGAAGCTTTGAGGGGACCGGACGCGTGTGGTCGCTCAGGATGATCACGGCCGTGCGCTTTCCGACGGCCAGTTCCTCCAGACGAGGAGATCCTATTGGATTGTCAAGGGCTCGCGCGACCTCGGCCCCCTGGTCGGGGGCGGGGGCGGGAAGCGGTGCCGAGAATACGCCCAGTAGCCGGTTGTCCGCGACATCGGCCTCCTGGCGGGTTCGTCCGTACGGTATTGAAATTTTCATGGTCTTCCCTCTTTTTTCGATTCACAATCCCAGCCAGCGCGCGGCGTTGCCTCCCATGAGCGCCTCCTTGCGCGCGGGATCGAGGCCGCATGCGTCAAGGAACGGCAGGGTGACGCCGTACTGGCTCCAGGGCCAGTCGCTGCCGAAGTAAAGCCTGTCCTGCGGATGCCGCATGAGCATCTCCTTGATGAGTTCCGGCGCGCAGAATCCGACCGCCATCGAGATCTCGATGTCTACCGGTGCGCCTATGAGGATACGCGACGCCTCCTCCCAGTCCAGCCAGCCGCCGAAATGGGAGACCATCAATCGGAGACCAGGGACGGCCTCGAGGACATGGGCTACGCGGCGCGGCCCGCACAGGTCGTCAAAGGGGAAGCCTATGTCGTAGCCGATGTGTGAGATTACAAAGAGACCGTTGTCGCGGACGGCCCTGAAGTAGTCGAGCATGTCGGGCGTGTCGAGCGTGAAGCGCTGGAAGTAGGGATGGAGCTTTACGCCCTTGAAACCAAGTTTCGCCACTTCTGCAAAACGCGCTTCGCGGTCGGGGTCGTCTGGATGTACGGACGGAATCGGTATCATTGTCTCCGCCGCCGTCTCGCCAAAGTCGCCACGCCTGATGGCCTGCGACCATTCGAGAATCGGCCCGTATTGCGTCGGCTTAGTGGCGATCTGGCAGAGCATCGCCTTGTCGAAACCGTTTTCCTTCAGCTGCGAGACAAGCGTCGCCAGCCGTCCGTCATACTTGGTGTAGTACTTGGGCGGCATCGGGGCCATGATGGCCTCAAGCGCCTTCGCGGCGATCTTGTCCGGGAAGGCATGTGTATGCATGTCGATGCGCAAGGCCATGGCATCGCCCGTTATTCGCCGCCGGTGACTTCGAGAATCGCCTGCAGTGACGATATGCCGTCGCGGACGCGGTGCAGGCCGCCTTCCTTGAGCGTGACCATTCCCTGCTTTATGCCGATGTCGCGGATGAGCGCCGAGTTGTCGCCGCGCATGATTGCCTCGCGCACCTCCGTCGTGATTGAAAGGACTTCCATGAGGGCACCGCGCCCCTTGTAGCCGATGTCATGGCACTTGGGGCAGCCGACCGGGCCGTAGACCTGGCATCCGTCGAAGTAATGTTCGTCGATGAAGTTCGCCGCAAGTGTGTCCTTGTCAATCGTCACGGGCTGTTTGCAGACGGGGCAGAGTTTGCGGTAGAGACGCTGCGCCTGCGCGAGGATGAGCGACGACGCGAGCAGGAACGGCGGCACGCCCATGTCGATGATACGGGCAACCGCGCCTGCGGCATCATTGGTGTGGAGCGTCGAGAGCACCAAGTGACCTGTGAGGGCCGCCTTGACGGCGATGTCGGCCGTTTCGCCGTCGCGGATTTCGCCGACGAGAATGATGTCGGGGTCCTGTCGCAGGACGGAGCGCAGAATCGAGGCGAAGGTAAGGCCGGCAAGCGCGTTGACGTGGCACTGGTTGATTCCGGCGAGTTCGTATTCGACGGGGTCTTCGGCCGTGACGATGTTGACGTCTGGCTGGTTGAGGTCCTGCAGGCAGGAGTAGAGCGTCGTCGTCTTGCCGGAACCAGTGGGGCCCGTAACGAGTATGACGCCGTGCGGCTGCGAGATCGCGTACTCCATCGCCTGCTGCGAGAAGGGGTCGAGTCCAAGCGCCTTGAGGCTCGGCGCGAGGTTCGACTTGTCGAGGATACGCATGACGATCTTTTCGCCGTGGATGGTCGGCAGGATGCTTACACGGACGTCGACCTCCTTGCCCAGCGCCTTGATCTTGAGGCGGCCGTCCTGCGGGACGCGCCTTTCGGCGATGTCGAGCTCGGACATGATCTTGATGCGCGAGACAATGGCGTTGTGGAGGCTCTTCGGCGGGCTTGGGCGTTCGATGAGGGCGCCGTCTATGCGGTAGCGGAGACGCGTCGTCTTCTCCATAGCCTCGATGTGGATATCCGAAGCCTTGGTGCGGAGCGCCTCGATGAGGATGGCGTTCACCATCTTGATGACCGGCGCGTCGTCGGCGTTGTCCAGCGACTGCTCGAGGTTCTCCTCCTCCTTGGTCGAGCTTACCTCGACATCGGAGTCGGCCGAGCGCATGATGTCGCTCATCTGAATGGCGGGCGCCTTCGCTGCGGCCTCGGCTCTCTTGAGAATTTCGCCGATTTCATCCTCCGCGGCGATGACCGCGGTTACGGAAAGCCCCGTCTTGGAACGGAGTTCGTCGACCGAGGAGAGGTTGAAGGGGTCGCCGACGGCGATTGTCAATGCCTTGCCGATCTTGGCGACAGGCACGACCTGGAGCTTCACCCACTGGTCGGGTGGGACAAGCTCGAAGAGCGAGGCCGGCACGGAGAAGTGCGCGAGCGAAATAGGCTGGAGCGCCAGATACTCCGCGATGGCGAGCGTCATCGCGCTCGCGCTGACGATTCTGTTCTTGACAAGATAGCGTTCGATGCGCTCCGTTCCAGCCTCTGACTGCGCCGAGGCGAGCGCATCCGCCGAAAGTGCGCCGCGACGAATCAGCACGTCCGTGAGTCTGCGGCCTGTTCCCTGTACATTGTAATTCATCTTAAGCGAATAATACACTCTTGCGGCGCAAAAGGCAAGGCATTTCCGCTGGAAAAATCATTTGACAGTTTGGACGCCGCCATGCCGCGTGCGATGTGGCGGCGTCCGCACTGTCAAAGAATTTGCGCCAATGCCGGAACTTTTGCTACAATCATCCCGTATTCCTGAAAGGAAGGACATCATGGCCGAAATACTTGAACTCACCGAAGACAACTTCAACGACGCCGTCGCGTCTGGCGTCACGCTCGTCGATTTCTGGGCCCCGTGGTGCGGCCCGTGCCGCATGCAGGGCTCCGTTCTTGAAAAACTCGCCCCCGAACTGGGCGACAAGGCCAAGATCGGCAAGGTCAACGTCGACGACAACCAGGCGCTCGCGGTTCAGTTCCGCGTCCAGAGCATACCCGCGCTATTCCTCTTCAAGAACGGCGAGATTGTGAAGGAATTCAACGGCCTCACACGCGCCGCCGACCTCACTGCCGCCATTGACGCGGCGCAGTAGGCGCGGGGCTGTGGCTTGCGGCGCCAAGCCTGGACAATATAAACTCTTCCCATGCACCGCCAAAGAAAAGACGCCGTCGGGGAACCGACGGCGCCGGAAAATGGCGGAGAGGGAGGGATTCGAACCCCCGGTGGCCGTAAGGCCACTCCTGATTTCGAGTCAGGTGCAGTAAACCAGGCTATGCAACCTCTCCAAAATGCATGCGCATAATATAGTACCAAATTGGCCCTTGGCACGCAACAAAAACTTGATAAAACCTGTTTGACAAGGCGATGCCATGTCAAAAGTCTTATTTGTTGAACCCCTTGTGGTTCATGAACTCCCAGATTCGGTCCATCCAAGTGTAGCTGCCAGTGCCTGGCGAGGCCACGCGTTGGAAACAGTGCGGCCGCAGCGCCAGAGTGTGGAGATCGCACTGGATTCCCATGCGCGCCAGCTGCTCCCAGCACCTTACGGAGCCAACGGATGACCACACGTCCTCGCCGCCGTGGATGAAGACCATCGGAGGCGTCAACGGGTCGAAGGAGAACTCGGGCGCGAGCGGCAGTTCGCCGCCGTCCGGAGCCGCCGTCTCCATGGTGTGGCCCGCGAAGACGTATGCGGGATAGACGACGACCGCCCACTGCACATCACAGGGGATTGCGTCGATTTGGTCAATCGCGTTGTAGCACTTGTGCCGCGAACTTGTCGCGCCAAGGAGTGTCAGGTGTCCGCCGGCCGAAGAACCCATGATGCCTATACGGCCTGGGTCGAGGCCCATTCCGGCGGCCTTCGACTTCACGATGCGTATCGTCCGCTGCAGGTCCTGCCAGGCGGTGGTGTGCTGTTCGAGAGGAGGCTGCGGACGCGGCGTGCGGTATTTCAAGGTCACAACCGCCATCCCCTTCGCGTTGAGGTAGCGGCGGAAGGGTGCAACCTCGTAGTCATCAGGCTTGTTCCAGCCGTAGGCCCCGCCCGCATAGACAATCTGGACGGCCTTCGTCTTCAGCTCCTTCGGAATATGCCATTCGATGTAGGGGACGCACTGCCCAGGCTGCGGATCCGGCATTTTGCCCTCGGGCCAGACTGGTTCCCTCAGGTATGCGCCGCGCGCGTCGTCGTCGGCGTATCTCGACATGAGCGGGACTTCCTCGGCGAGAGGGCCCAGGAGGCCCAGTTGCGTCATGAACTCGCGGACACGCCCGAACCAGGCGTCGTAGGCAGTGGCTTCCTCACACTCGCCCTTGTCGCCCCAGAATCCGTGCTGGCGGTCCGCAAAAAGATGCAGCTCCGCGGGAACCCCCATGCTCTTGAGCCGTCTGTATACCTTTGTGGAATTGAACGGGGAATATGGGTCGACGCCGCCATGGAGCATGCACATCGGCGGCGTGTTGGCATCGAACTTGAACGCGTCGTCAATAGTCACGTCAAGTGCGTCGCCCTGACGCGAGTTGGGCGTTCCAAGCCCGTCGCTCAGCCCGTAGACGATGGAGCCGGTAATCGCCCAGTTTGTCTCGCAGGAAACGGTCTCGTCCAACTTGTCAACAGGCGCGTACGCGGGGGTTTGCGAACTGGTGGCCAGAAGCGTTGCAAGATGCGAGCCGGCGGACATCGAAATGGTGCCGATCCGGTCAGGCCGGAAGCCGCGCTTCGCGGCCTGCGAACGTACGAGGCGCACGGCACGCTGTCCGTCCTCCCAGGCGACTGCGTAGAAGGGAAGCCCCTTCGGGCGGGGCGTGCGGTAGACGAGGCTGACGCACAGGCAGCCGAGCGCGGTGAACTTGTCGCGCCAGTCGCGGATAAGACCGACGTCGCAGCAGTTGTTGTACCCGCCGCCTGAAATGAGAATCATGCAGATTCCGTTGGGCTTGGCCGGCGGCTCAAACCATTCAAGGTAGGGCATGCGGTGGGCGTCGGGATTGAAGCCGGGGGCGCAGGCCACGTCGGTCATCTCGGCAATCAAATGCGGCTGAGCGTCGGGCATTTTGCCTTCGGGCCAGAGCGGCTCACGCTCGCCATTGCGCCAGTTTTCGGAGGACATGGTGGGTTTAGATGCGGATGAGTTCGTATTCGCGGGTGCCCATGCCGATCTTCTCCGCGTGTTTGAGCTGGCGGGTCCAGTCCGTGACCTCGGAGATCGATCCGAAGTGGTCGCGCCCCTCGACCTTGCTCTCGCCGAGCTTGCTGTCACGGTTGGGGTCGGCGGCGTTCACGGCGTCGGCGGCCGCCTGGTCGCAGGCGACGGGGTCGAACGAGGCGAACATGCCGACGTCCGGCACGATCGGCGCGTCGTTCTCGCAGTGGCAGTCGCAGTTGGGCGAGATGTCCATCGCGATGTTGATGTGGAAGTTGGGGCGTCCCTGGACGACGGCCTTGGCGTACTCGGCCATCTTCTTGTCGAGGAGCTCGGGAGCCTGCCAGCCAGTCGGGGAGATGGCGTCGACCGGGCAGACGCCTATGCAGCGTCCGCATCCGAGGCACTTGTCGGTGTCGATGGCGCACTTGCGGTTGACAATCTTGGGCGCGTCATGGGCGCAGATCTTCGCGCAGTTGCCGCAGCCGATGCACTTCTCAGCCTTGACGGCCACCTTGCCGTCGCAGTGCTGCGCCATCTTGCCGGCGCGCGAACCGCAGCCCATGCCGAGGTTCTTGATCGCGCCGCCCATGCCGCACATCTCGTGTCCCTTGAAGTGGTTGAGGGAGATGACGATGTCGGCGTCCATCACCGCGCGTCCGATGCGCGCCTCCTTGAGAATCTCCGCGCCCTCGATCGGCACGACGACGTCGTCGGTGCCCTTGAGGCCGTCCGCGATGATGACGGGGCAGTCGACGACGTACGGCAGGAAGCCGTTGAGCCAGGCCGTCTCGGTATGCTCGATCGCGTCCTTGCGGGAGCCGGCGTAGAGGGTGTTGCAGTCGGTGAGGAAGGGCTTGCCGCCGAGCGACTTGACCTTGTCCACGACCTTGCGCGCGAAGTTCGGGCGCAGGAAGGCGAGGTTGCCGCGCTCGCCGAAGTGGATCTTGATCGCGACGTACTTGCGGGCGAAGTCGATCTGTTCGATGCCGGCCTGTTCCATGAGACGGCCGAGCTTGTCGCAGAGGCCGTCGCCGAAGGCCTTCGTGCGCATGGAGGTGAAGTAGACTTTTGCTTTCATGAGAAGATTATAGTATAAAACGACACAGGAATGCAGTTTTATTATCTCGCGGGACATCACTCGTCGAGGTCGATGGCGTCTTCGCCGAGGTCGTCGATTGGCGCGATTTCGCCTTCCTTCGACTTGCCGCGGAGCTTCGCCATCGCGGCGTTGAGCCGCTCGACGCATTTTCGCTTCTTCCCCTCCTCCTCCTTGCTGTAGGTCTTGGCTTCGTCGCCGTAGCAGGAGACGGCCGTGGCCCAGTCGCCGCGCTTCTCGGCCACGAAACCTTCGGTCTGGAGGTCCTCGCGCTTGTTCTGCGGCGCGTGGAGGCGGGCCGTGCGGAACATCTGCGCCGCATGGTCCCAGTCTTTCTTCTGCACATATGCGTACGCCATCTTGACGTGCAGGACGCCCTTTTCCTTCGGCGTGAGCTCGAGGTCTTCGAGCCTTTTCCGCGTGAAGGCCACCGCCTCGTCGGGGAAGCCGCCCGCAAGGTAGGCGTCGAGGAGCCGCAGCGATGCGGAGTAGCGTTCGGAGTGCGATGCGCCCTGCTCTTCAAGCGCCGATTCCAGCGCGGCGGAGGCGAGGGCAAGCTGCTCGGCGGAGAATTCCTCATCGAAGACTTTGTCCGTCATCAGCAGCTTGGCGCGCAGAAGCTTGAGGCGGACGCGCTGCGCGTTCGAGAGTTCGCGTATCTCCAGCATGTCCGCGAGGGTCTTCGCGGCGTCTTCGCGGCGCAGTATCGCGCTTTGAAGGTTGGCTTCGGCCACGGCGGCGTCAAACCGCTTTTCAAGTGGCTGCGATTTGTCGCTTCGAATTTTCTCCCACAGGGGAATCGCGAGGTCGTAGCGGTTTCGCTTGGCAAGTGCGCGGGCATACGCGGCGAGGTCGCCCTTCGTAGACGGGTCGGCGAGGTCGTCGGAATGGGGCGGGAGTTCCGGCGGCGGCAGCGGCGGGGGCGGATCGTCGGGCTGCGGGCCGACGGCGGCAATGGTCTCGATTGCCCTGCGCGCGACCTCACGGCGGAAGGCAAAGAGGTCGATAATCGATTCGGGGTCCTGCCGGTCCATCCAGACGAAGTTCTTGCGTCCTATGGCCTGCACGGCGGGGTCTGACGACCTTAAGGCGGCCTCGCAGCGCATGCGGAGCAGCGAGAGGTAGCGGATGTCGTCGAGCCCCTCGCGCACGCCTTCCCAGGCGAGCGTCGAGATGAGTCCGTCGTAGGTGAGGTAGGCCATCTGGAACTGGCTGTAGGGACCGCGGTAGACGAAGTCGTTCCATGCGTTGGCGGCGGTGTCGAAGCAGTATTCGTCGTGTCCGTCGAAGTCGGCGTAGTAGTAGCGCAGGCCCTTTGTGCGGCGCCAGATGTCGGGGCAGGCCGGCCCGGTGAAGGGGCCGGCGTAGGTGACGGCCCTGGCCCCGGCCTTGTGCCAGTTCCACGCGATGGAGTGCCGGGCGGAGGCGGGGACGTCGTTCATGCCGACGGCCCATGAGATGTCCTCGGGCTTGGCGTAGTCCGTCCAGGCCTCAAAGCCATACTTGTGCAGAAGCCCCCAGAAGCCGTAGCTGTTGCGGTTGAACCAGGTCGCGCATTCGTCGGCGCTGGCGAAGAAGCAGCGGTGGTGGCCGAGGTACTTGTCCAGAATCTTGCGCTGGAGCTGGAGCATGCCTTCGAACCGCTTGAGCGCCTTTTCGTATTCCTCGGGCTTCTGTTCGGGCGGCGTTTTGCCGTTGTCCATCATCCAGCCCCAGTCGAAGGCGCGGCCGCTGATGAGCATGTCGCATTTCATGCCCTCCTGCCGCATCATGATGAGCGAGCGGAGCGCCATGTCGTCGAAGGTGTCGCTCTTGAACTGGCCGGGGCCGTGGGGCACGTGCGCGTTGTGCTCCGCGCATGACCTGTAGATAGCCCTGACCTTGCGCTCGGCCACGTCCATCTGCTTGCATTCGTCCAGCACCCGTTCGAGCGTCGGCAGCCCCATCCACGCCGAGATGAAGGGTTTTGAGGTGTCGTAGTGCGTCCGGGGCGCGGGAAGCGAGAACGGATAGACCTCGACCTCGACGGGGATGTCGCCGAGTTTCGCGCCGTCCTCGGTGACGGACAACGTTCCCCGGTAGATTCCGGGCGCGGCATCAACCGGTATCCTCCAGGTGAACCAGTACTGTTGGAAACGCCCCTTCTTCAAATCGAACGGCACGAACGTCTTCGGGTCGATGACGGGGTGCAGCGAGTCATTGAAGTCGTGGCCGACGCCGCCGTGCTTGCGCATATCGACATACGCGGGCCTCTCGGGGTAGTCGATTCGCAGGAGAATCGTCCGCTTGGCGTAGTCCCTCGACTCGACGACGCGCACGAGGTCGTCGTCGTGGATGACGAGGTTGTTGATGAGTTCGGGTTTTTCTCGGCCACCGCCCCAGCTCGTGTGCCAGCGCCCCCCGGCGCGGTACCAGACCTTGACCAGCGCGAAGTCCGCCGCGGAGGCCGGAATCTTCGCCCCGCCGGGACCGACGAGGTCTGAAGGGACGAAGCCGACGCGCCGCATGTCGCGCTCCGGCCTGACCGAGAAGGAAATCGATTCGATTTCGCCCTTTGCGGCGGCGCAGGAGAGGACGTTCGTGACGACCCCGCCGGCCGGAGGGGAGTCGGGGAGGTATGGCTTGTCGCCGTAGGGGTCGACCCACCAGAGGGAAAGCGCCGCGCCGAAGAGAAGTGCAACTGCGTCCATGGCCTAGAACTCCTTTTCGTCGAGCTGGATGGAATCGGGGTCGTAGTCGGCGTCGGGCGCCTTGTGCTCCGCCGCGACTTGGTCGGCCGTCTTGCGCTTCTTTGGCGCCGGGGGCGGCTCGCGTCCCTCTAGGCGTCCCTCAAGATAGGAAAGTCGACGGAGGCCGACTTCGTGCGACAGGTAGCACATGCGCCCGTAGTTCCTCCAAATTGACATCTTGACGGTATCGGTCTGTGACGGCAGCTTTGACAGATGCTTTAAGTCTGCGTAGATGACGTCCCATGCGTTCTGGTTGGTGATGCAGAGGGGCTCGACGAGCCGCTCCCAGAACATGCGGTCGCTTTCGACGTCAGAACGGTTGAGCGAGGGCGTCATCGTTTTGGCGTATGGGTAGAGCCGTTCCTCGTGGGCGGTGGTCCAGATCTTCTGTGTGCGGCCCAATTCGGAATTGTAGGCTTTTGTCATTTCGACGGGGGACATGAGGGAGGCGAAGGTCTTGAAGTTTCCGGGGCTGCCGCGCGGCCAGAGAATCCGCCCGGAAAGCGCCTCGCCGGAGTCGGGCGCGCGGTCGAGCCCCACGAACCAGAGGTCGCTTTTGCCGTCGCGCTGCATCGGCCAGTGCCCGTAGAGATGGACCCACTTGACGGAGACCGTGGCGGTCCAGCCCCCGCCCTTGTTCCCGGTGACCGTCACGGACGGCTGGGGATTGGGGTAGTCGGGGCCGAAGTCGCGAAGCATGGGAGATGTCCAGATGCGGGTGTTGGGCGCGTGAATGGCGTTGGAGAAAGGCCTGAAGCGCTCGTCGATGCTGAAAAGACCTTCACCGACATAAGGGGCGCGCTTATCGCCGTGCCATTCGGGATTGAAATCGCAATGAAAGCGATACGGGAGGAATTCGCCCGGTTTTTCGCCTTGAATGTAGACTCTGAAATCAAGCGTGCCGCCTGGAAGCTGGTCTTTTGCCAGCGCGGGCCCCTTCGAAGTGGTGTAGGAGAGTTCAAAGCCGAACCTGTCGGCCCTGAAGGAAAGTCCGCCATCGAAGACCAGAGTCCCCTTGAGCCATGGGAGCGGCTTCTGCTCGGGCTTTACGACCGCGTCGGAGTACGGCACGAAGGCGAGGGTCTGCGGCTCGGCGGGGGTCGTGCGCTTTTCCGGCAACGACGCCCGCGGCTTGCCGAGGAGTTCTTCGAGACGACGCGCCCAGACGACGCATTCAAGCCGGAGCGTGTCAACGTTCTCCCAGCTGGCGGGCATCCATCCGAACCAGTAGGCGACGCGGCGGCTCTCGGCTCTGACGGCAAAGTCGTCGCTTTGCGCCGCCTCGTCCGCGAGCGACTTGAGATAGAGAAGGATTCGCCAGTCCTCCCTTGCCTCCGCGAGAGCCTCGCGCCAGCCTGGGGGAAGGTTGTCGGCGTCGGGCAGCCAGATGCCATCCGCACCGCCTTGGAAGGCGATAAACGACGCCTCGCGGCGGAAACGGACGGCCGAGCCTTCGGGTTGGAAACGGACGGTCTTCAGCACCGTGACGCCCAACGACTTCCAAGAGTGAATCAGGTGACGGCGTGGCATCTGCAGAAAGGCGACGGCGGAGGCGGTTTCGGCCCAGTTCGTGAAGGCAGCCGCCTCGTCGGCGAAGTCGTTCGCCTCCACGAGCGGACGCTTTCCGGCTGCCCGCAGCTCCGCGACTGCGGACGGCGTCGGTGACTCCACGTATGTGAAGTCGCCCGCATTCCCAGGCGACAGCTCAAGGAACGCGGCCATCGCGGATTGCACGGCGCACATTGCGGCCGTGAAGAGTATCACGACCTTTCGTACTTGCCTGTCCTGCTTGGATTTTCTGCCTGACACGGTTCACCCTCCCCTTGCTGCCGAAACGCTCAAATGAACATGGCCATGTAGTGTGGAAGCGTGATCTTCTTGCCGGAACGGCCGACATTGCCGTTTATGAATTTGAACCCGGTCTCAATGTCATCCCTTTCCAGCAGCCTGTCAAACGACCGGGAAGCTTCGTTTCCCGCCTTGACCTCGATCGGCGTCACGGCACCGTTTCGTTCAATCAGGAAATCCACTTCCGCCTGATTGGACTTGGGCATGTAATAGAACGGCTGGTAGCCAAGGCGTACCAGTTGACCCATTATCGCGTTTTCATACAGCCCGCCCTTCGCGAAACCTTTCAGCGTGTTGTCGACGATGGATTTCTTGACTTGGAAACCGATCATGGCGCACAGAATTCCGACATCCGAGACATACATCTTGTAGATGTCCGGACTGGCATACACGGACAGTGGCATGGAAGTGTCCCCCAGATTACGGCATTGAAGGGCAAGCGACGACTCCCTTAGCCAGTCGACGGAGTTTCCGAACTTCCGCGCGGAACCGCCGTGCTCCACGGCCGAAAACTTGAACTTCCGGTTTTCCCTGGCGAGTTGCGCGGGAAGCGAAAGATAGCATGCCCTTATCTTTGGCTTTTCGGTGTTGGGGGCGTAGCGTGCGATGTCATCGAGATTGGAGGCCAATATCTTCGTCTGCGTCTCGTGCGCTTCGCCGAAACTCCCGGTGTCGAAGAAGCGCGACACAACCTCGGGCATGCCGCCGTTCACGAGGTATTCCCTGAAAAGCCTGGACATCTTTTCGTGGCCTGCGGGGGGGACGGGCGAGCAGTTGTCAAAGGCCTCGCGCAGAATGCCGATGGAATCATCGCCGTAGCCAGCGGCCCAGAGGTATTCCTCGAAATCGAGGGAATGCATGAGAATCTGGCGCTCATAGCCAACGGGTATGGATTCCGTTCTGCGGTCGGCTGAGCGTCGCTCCTCGTCATCGCGGAAGTTGATTCCAAGGAGCGAACCAGATGCTATGACATCGGCCCGTTCGTCAATGGCAAGGCTTTTGAGTGCGGTTCTCGCCCTCGGACAGCTCTGTATTTCGTCAAGGAAAACCAATGTCTCCCCGGGTATGAGTCGGAAATTTGGGAACTGGATGCTGATTGATTTGAATATCTCGCTGGCTTCGAGGCTTCCGGCGAAAATGTCGCGGTACTCAGGGTTGAAAATGAAGTTGATATAGAGATACGAGGCATAGTTCTGCCTACCGAAATAGTCGATGATGAAAGTTTTGCCAATTTGACGGGCACCCTTGACAAGCAGGCACTCCCGGGAGTGCGACGCCTTCCATTCCAGAAGCTTTCCGTAGAATTTTCGTTTGAGCATGTTCCGATCCTCCATGGCTAGAGTTAATTCGCACTATGATAATACCAATTCCGCTTCCGTCCGTCAAGCCCCATGCAACTTTTGCGGCATGCCGCCGTACTTGTTTTGCAACTTTTGCGATGGTCGTTCGCTGTGTCATTGCAAATTTTGCGGACACGGTCGAATGTCGGTGGTATAATGCTTACATGAACATGCCTTCCAGATACTCCAGCACAAGCGCGACTGCGGACATTACCGTGGAGAAGCCTTGAAAACCTCCGCGACTCTGCGTGATAACCCAGGTCCGGCAATCACCGTAGCTTGAAGATCTTGGTCGGTTTCGTGGCGGTACCGCCGTAGTATTCCAGCACGACGCCGGAGTCGGAGACACGCAGGATATGATGTCCCACGGCCTTTGCGGCGTAGCGTGTCTTGAGTCCGGGGCGGTATTCGTCGAAGAGCGCGTCGAACCGGACGTTCGCATCGGTCTTCTCGGCGGTCTTTAGCCAGGCGCCGTAGTCGGCCGGCGTTTCTGAGATGACAGCTGGCACTGCGGGCTTTTTGGTGCCGCTAGATTCCCGCGGAACGGAGCTGAGCACCATTTCGGTAATCCGTCCGCCATCGCCGTACCAGTCCTTGTATTCCAGCGAATGGACATGGGCGGAGAGGACGATTGCGTTGCGCTTTGCGAGCATCTCCCGCATTTTCCGCCGCGCTTTGGTCATGTTTTCCTGGCCGAGATAGAACCATCGCACCTTCCAGACGTCCATTGGAAGCACGGGGCCGTGGACCGCGATGAAGGTGTAGCGGACATTCGGGTTGTCGGCGAAGATTTTCGCCACCGTGTCGACAGTGCTGGCGCCGGAGTTAAAGTCAATGACGACCCAGAGGTCGGGGCCGTGACGGAAACCGAAGGTCGTCGACTTCACCTCGTTGGTGGTGAGGGAGGCGAGATGGGTGGCCTGCCATGGAACCATGAAGCTCTTAAAGGCCATGGGGCCGACATCGTGGTTGCCGCAGACAACGACGACGGGGAGGCCGGTGTATGTCTGCTCGAGGATGGACGTGGCCTCGGCGAGCATCTGGGTGTGCGCAGCGTATGAGGCGGCATAGCCGTCGACTATGTCGCCGAGCTGCAGCGCGAAGTCAGTGTCGGGACCCACGGTGGCGGCCGACGCGGCCAGAATGGCCGGCGATTCCTCCTTCCACATGGCCTGCTTGGGCTTGTTGCCGGGTTTCTCCTTGGTGTGGAAGCGCGCGTCGTCGTAGTGCAGGTCGCCAAGCACGGCGACGGAATAGCCATTGGACGATACGCAACCTGTCGCGACAAGCAGAACGGAAGCTGCGACAGCGAGAAGCAACCGAAGACAGTGCTCATTCTTCGGCATTCTTATTCGAGTAAAAAAGGCCATCTATTTCTCCTTCCAGTTCAAGGCCGCTTGTTTTTGCTTAACTACATCCATTGTCCAGTGTTTGAAGTATTGTAGCGCAAAGGGCTTTGCCTATGCAACGAAAATGAGAAACGGGTGGTTTGACAAGGTAAATGCACCCCCCGCTTTCGCGGGAGTGCGCATTTACCTTGTCAAACCACCATTTTTGAGAAGACCCTTGAATCTTCGCAATCCTTGTGCTATAATGTGAACTGTGCTACCTAGGATAGCGCAGAAATAGACAAGGAGGCAAAATGAGGAATCCTTTCAAATACGGTTGCGTCGTTGGCGGCGAGGACTTTTGCGCGCGTCCCGAACTCGCCAAAAGTCTCGCCGGCTTTGTGCGTTCCGGCCAGAATGTCGTCATTCAGGGCGAACGACGCATGGGGAAGACATCGCTGGTTCGCGAGACGGTGGGCAAGATGCGCGGCGTCAGGCTCGTCTACGTGGATTTGCTTGGCGTGTGCGACGTGCCGGATCTTTGCGGAAGAATCGCAGAAGCCCTTTCGGAAACCGAGCAATCACTTCCGTTCTACAGGAAGCTCGGGAAACTTCTGGGTGTTCTGCGTCCGACCATATCAATTGATGCCGAGACCGGCATGCCGGTCTTTTCCATTGACAAGGCCGCCGCAGCAGGGGCGCATGGCTCGCTTGAGTCGGTCATGGCGGCCGTGGCGGAGGAGGCCGGACACCGGCGACTTTGCGTGGTGTTTGACGAATTCCAGGACATCCTCGACATGACTGACGGCAAGCGGACTCTGGCCGTCATGCGCGGGAAGATACAGCTGGACGCTTCGACACCTTACATATTCATGGGGAGCGTCCGCAACAGAATGACGGACATCTTCTGGGATCCGTCCAGCCCGTTCTACCACTCCGCCGCCGCGCTGCCCGTCGGCGAGATACCGGAAGAGGACTTCTACCGCTTCGTTCTTGCGAAATTCCAATCCGGAGGGCGGAAGTTGTCGCGTGAAGTCTTTTCCGCCATTTTCGAGTCTGCAAACAGAATCCCGGGATACGTCCAGGAACTTTGCGACACAATCTGGGACTGCACCGACGAAGGATGCGAAATAGGCGACTCCGAAATAGACCAGGGGCTTCAATCCGTCTTTGCCCGCGAGAGGGACCACTACGAAATATTCATGGGGCGCCTTACGCCGATACAGCGAAAGGTCGCCACGGCGCTCGCCGCCAATGGAGGCAAGGGGGTCTATTCGGCGGAATTCCTTGCAAAGGCGCAGGTGTCGGGAATTGGCACGATGCGCCGTTCCCTGACCAAACTCATGGCGGAAAACCTGATCTACCGCTTCAATGACGAATACCGCTTCTTCAACCCATTTTTCGCAAGGTGGCTTGTGTTGCGCAAATAGACTTGCCACTGCACTCGGCCAACTAGCCAACTAGCAACTAGTAACTATGAACCCAACAAGACAACCATTGTGCATTGTGCATTATGCATTCTGCATCGCCTTTGCGGCTTTCGCCGCGAAGGCCGCCGTGACCTGGTACGCCGTCGACCCGATGTCCGAGAGGCGCTACATGCCCAATGCCGAACCTGTCGGCGGACACAAGGGCGACCCCGTCCGCATCGTCGCCGCGCAGGGCGAGTACGAGCCTGGCTCCTTCGTGCTGACGAGCGATGCCGACGAGGGCAAAGTCGTTTTTTCCGTCTCCGGCCTGAAGTCGAAGGACGGCGCGGCAATCCCCGCCTCCGCGATTGACCTCGCCACAGTCAAGGTCTGGTACCAGGCCGGCAACGCGTGGTTCAGCTACTTCCAGGACACAAGCCTGAAACTCTGCCCGGAACTCCTCCTCCATGACGAGGACCTCGTGAAGGTCGACGAGGTCAAGGTGGCCAACTACGCGCGTCTCACGGAGAAGGACGGAAGCGTCCGCTACCACTGGCTCACGCCGCCGCGCAACGTGGAGAACCGCATCGAAGACGCCGCGCGTGTCGGCTTCAACCTCGACGACGCCTTCCTGTCGATGAAGGAGAACTTCCAGGACGCCCCGGCATTCGCTGGCGCGACCATCGCGAAGGGACGGTACAAGCAGTTCTTCGTCACGGTGCACGTCGCCACGGACGCGAAACCCGGCCTCTACGAGGGAGAAATCCGTCTGCGCCGCCGCAGGGACGGCGCGGATCTCGGCGCCATTCCGCTGCGCCTGAGGGTGCTGCCGTTTCAGTTGCCCGAGCCATGCACTTACGCCGACTGGAACAAGGAGTTCCGCACCTGGTTCTGCGAATACATCAGCCTGAACGCCATCGAGGCCCTCAACGGCGGGGACCGCGCCCTCGCCGAACGCCAGCTCCGGGCGATTCTCGCCGACTTCGTCCGCCACAACGAGACGATTCCGTCCTTCGCGGAACGCGTCGATCGTCCCGAGTTCGCCCGCGAGGCGGGCATGGATCTCCAGCACGCGGTGATCGGCGGCATGCACCTCTCTTGGAACCGGGCCGACATGCGCTACGCCGCCCGCCGGCTCCGCGAGAAGGCCGAAAGGGCCGCCGGCAAGCCGCTTGACGGCTATGCCTGCTGGGGCGACGAATATGGCCTCGGCACGCTGCGCAAGGTCCGCGAGATGGTCGAAATCTACCATGACGAAGGTTTCAAGTTCACGATAAACTCCCGCTACGGCTACGCGGCCGGGGGCTACCTCGCCGACCTCTACTGGCCGCCGTTCCGCCCCGACCTCACCTCGAAGGAGGCCACGGAGCATTTCAACAACCTTGGCGGGGGAGGGTATTTCGGCTGGTACGCGCAACAGCATGTCGGCGTCGAAAACCCGGCGTACATCCGCCGCCAGTACGGCCTCGGCCCGTATCGCGCCGGAATGTCGTGCAACTATAACTACGCCCATCACCTCGGCGGCTGGAACGACATCTCGAAGGGGCTGTACCGTCCGATGAACTTCATCTACGGGTGCGGCGGCGGCTGCCTCGACACGCTCCAATGGGAGGCCTTCCGCGAGGCCATCGACGACATCCGCTACGCGACCTGCCTGCAGCGGCTCGCGCGACCCCTTGTCAACTCATCCGACACCGAGGCGCGCTACGCCGCCCGCAAGGCGTTGCAATGCCTCTCCGACCTCGACGGCGACGACTACGACCTCGGCGCAACGCGGCTCGAGATTGTCCGTCACATTCTCACGTTGCAGGAATGCAGCGGACGATTAGTAGCTAAACCCCCGCTCGCCGCGATGCGCGAGTGATTCAATTCACTTCCCTTGCGCAGGGTTGCTTTCGCTTCTGGGAGTTTAGGAGATAAGGAGATGAGGGGAATTGCTTTCGCTATCACGGAGGGATGGGAGAATCACGGAGATTCGGAGATTATAATAAAAGCACTCCGTGCCTCAAAATCTCCACTTGCTCCGTGTTTTGCGCCGCAGGCATTGGTGCAGGAAGCGCATGCCTCCCAACCTCCGAGACTCCTCTCTCCCAGAAGCCGCCGGCAGGCCTCGACAAAAGGGAAGGCATAGACGAGTGACGAGTAAAGGAGACGTGACATGAAACTTTCAGGACTTTCAAGACTGGCGTTGGTGTCCGCCTTCGCCGCAACTGCGGCGATGGCCGACACCAACGCCCCCGTGACCTTCCGGCAGGCGTTGAAGGCGATAACGGACAAGGCCGCCGCGATAGACAAGGCGAAGACGCCTCTTCTCGAGAGCGCCATCCGCTTCGAGGAACTTCGCGCCACGGAGCCCTACTCCACCAACACCTTCCTGAAGGCGGAAATAAACAACCGCATCCTCTCCTGGTGCCTGGCCAGCGCCTTCACCTTCATCAAGCGGACGTACGACCGCGACGCCTGCGTCGCCAAGGCCGAGGAACTCTGCCGCGACGTCCTGGCCTCAAAGGAGTTCAACTACAAGCAGAAAGAGCGTTTCGCGTCGTCGCTCACCTCCATCCATGCCCACAGGGGGGATTTCGACGCCGCCGAGAAGGTGGCCCGCGACTGGATCGCCGCCGTAGAGTCGCTTCAAAAGCCGGATTCGGCCGCGCTCTGCCGCGCATGGGGCATCCTGGCCGATGTCTTCCGCCTGCAGGACCGCGCCGACGACATGGTCGCCGCCCTCGACCAGGCCCGCAAGGCGGATCCGGCCGAGGGCACCCGCCAGGCCACGAAAAAGGCCTGGTCGCTCGGCGGCCTCAACGACAAGGTCGATGCCTGGTGGAAGGAACTCGGGGACGTCTACGTGGAGGCGACGTTCTTCGCCGACAAGAACCGCAAACGCTGCCGCGACGCCGCCCTTGACTATGTCTTATGCGAGACGAACAACCTCGGCCGCCGCTGTTCGCTGGCCTCGAAGTACTTCATCTCCGAGGATTCGCCCGAGGCGCTCGCCGCACTGCGGCTCCTTGGCAAGGAAAACATCGCCAAGGGCTGCTTCGGCCCGCACGATCTCGTCACGCTCTTCCAGCGCGGCGCGTACGGCAGATTTGTCAACGTCTTCGAGGCCCTGTCGCAAACCACGAACTCTCCGGGCGCCTTCGCCGCCGCCCCCATACGCCGACTCTATATCATCTCCCTCGGCGCCGTCGGGCGCAAGGCGGACGGCGCGACCTTCGCGAAGATCTGTGCCGGCATGAAGAAGAACACGCCGCTCGACACCCTCAAGTTCCAGGTCTACGAGGCGATTCTCTCCGGCCGCGACGCGCTCCCCATCATCAATCAGTCGCCCTGTTCGCGCAAGGAGCGCATGGAAGCCACGCTGAGCGCCGCGCGTCAATGCCAGATTTGGGATATGATCGAGGCGGCCGAAAAGTACTCCACCGCCTACCTGAAGTACGCCAAGCCTGCGCCGAACCGCGTCGCCAAGGTCGTCTGGAGCGACAAGCCCGTTGAGAACATCACCGACTGGCGCGCCCTCGCCAAGGGGCTTGAGACCCATGACTGCGACATTCCCTTTGACGTCTCGCTCGACTTCCTTGAGACGGATGTGGCCACAGGCCGCGGAAAGCAAGGGGCGAACGACGGCGAAAGACCGGCCCGGATGTCGCTCCAGACAATCGCAGACCGCAACGCGCTGCACATCTTCATCGTTGTGGAGGACAAAGAGGCCCGCCTCGTCGAAAGCGGCTACAAGGGCGGCATCGGAACCGAAATGTACTTTGCGCCCGGATTCGACCAGCCATACATCTGCTTTGGCTCCAGCCCGCAGGAAGGGGTGTCGTGGGACTTCCAGACGAGCTACTCCAGCGCCGTCCACAAGCGCCTCGACAGGCTTGCGACCAAAGGGCCGCACTTCAGGAGCGAAGTCGCCTTCACCGACAGCGACTACGTCCTCCACATTGTCTTCCCGTGGGACGACTTCTACCAGAAGCTGCCCTCGCCGAAGGCCGAATGGAGGTTCGAGTGCATCTCGTGGTGTCCGGACGGTCCACGCACATGGGGCGGATCCATCGGCGTGCACAACTTCTCGCGCTGGGGCACGCTCGCAATCGACTTGACGCCGAAGCAGCTCACGGAAATCCGGCGCGGCATACTGCTCCGCACGGCAAAGGGCGGCTGGCGGCTCCGCCCCTTCCCCTACAACGTCAAGATCGACTACTTCGACAACTGGGCAGACCCCGCCGTTGGCGACCCGGCCTTTTTTGAGGAATGTCTGAAGCCCCTGCAGGATGAACTCGCCGGCTACGCCAGGCGCATCAAGCCCGACATGGCGGACGAAGAGGTCAACGAAATCTACGAAAAGGCCCTTGTCCGCATGAAGGGGCTCAAGTACGAGATCGACGCCCTCCGCCGCGACTACCTCGCGCGGAAGATGACGGAGTGACGAGGAAAGTGACGCCAACGCGGCGATGTGGTATTATATTGCGCATGGAAAAGATTGCGACAGACATCTACACTTTTGCCGAGTTGAGGAACGAGGGTTTCACCTATGTCGACAAAACTGGTGCGCTTTACGCCATGGCGTCGGGTGAAAGCGGAAAGCAGTTCTTCCTCGCCCGCCCGCGCCGGTTCGGGAAGTCCCTCGCCGTCTCGACTTTCAAATCCCTCTTCGAGGGGCGCCGCGATCTTTTTCAAGGACTTGCCATAGAACCAAAATGGGACTGGTCGAAGAAGTGGCCCGTGTTGCACCTCGACATGGGCTCGATGCAGGCGCGGAGCGTCGACGAGTTCAACGCGCTGCTCGTGAGCCATCTGCAACGAAGGGCGCTGGAGATGGGCGTTGCCGGACTGAAGGACGCGCTTCCGTCCATCCTCTTCACGAACCTCATCGACGCGCTTGCGGCGAAGTCCCCCGACGGACGAATGGTGCTGCTTGTCGATGAATACGACAAGCCGCTTCTCGGCCACTTGATGAAGCCGGACGTGACGGATTTCCGAGACGCGCTGAAGGCGTTCTATTCCGTCATCAAGACACTGGAGTCAAAGCAGCGCTTCACTTTCATCACAGGCGTCAGCAAGTTCTCCAAGGTGTCGATCTTCTCCGACCTCAACAACCTGAACGACTGGACTATGGACGCCAACGCGGCGACGCTCTTCGGCTACACGCACGAGGAGGTGCTCAAATATTTTCCCGGACGCATCCACGATCTGGGCCAGGCGAACGGACTCACGGACGACGAGGCGTTTGCAAAGATCGTGGAATGGTATGACGGATACAGGTTCGAGGAGTGCGCCGAGCCCGTCATAAACCCCGTTTCCCTGGGCAAGTGCTTCCAAAAGCGGAAGTTCGCCGACTACTGGTCCGCGACGGCCATTCCGACTTTTCTCATCGACATCCTGAAAGAGCATCCGCTCGACTTCTCGACTATTGACATATCAGAGTCCGCGCTCAACGCCTACGAACCCGACAAGCCCAGGATCGTGACGCTTCTCTACCAGACGGGCTATCTCACGATAAAGAGCTTCCGGCAGTTCGGGACGGCTCGCCGCTACACGCTCAAGTTCCCCAATCTCGAAATCGAGAACTCGTTCCTCGACAATGTCGTTGGCGCATACGTCGGAAAGGACGTCGACGTCTCGTCCGGCCTTGCCGTCGCGGCCGGGGAGGCCCTCCACGCGCATGACGTGCCGAAGTTTCTCAAGTCGCTCAAGGCGATCTTCTCTGACATCCCCTACGACATGACCGACCGCCAGAACGAGCAGATGTGGCAGACGATTGTCTATGTTGTCCTGCGCTCCATCGGAATAAACGTGAACGGCGAGGTGAGGACGAACGAGGGACGTATCGACCTCGTTGTCGACCTGCCGGACGACATCTACATCGTTGAGTTCAAGCTCGACCGCCCCGCGTCCGAGGCGATGGAGCAAATCAAGAACAGGGATTACGCGGGCAAGTACGCGCTCTCCGAAAAGCGCGTCACGCTCGTAGGCATATCCTTTTCCGCCGCGAAGCGAACCATCGTGGAGGAACTCGTCGAGGAAATGCCAATTACCAGGAGACAGCCATGAACCATACGGCAAAGACATTGTGCATTGTGCATTCTGCATTCTGCATTTCCGCTTTAGTGGCCAACGCCGCCGACATCTACGTCTCGCATCTCGTCGAGGGCGGAGTGCCTTACTACGCCGGCGCGCCCGCCGGTGCAGTTGTTTTTGACGACCTCCAGTCTGCTGTGAACAGCGCCGCCGCCGGCGACACGATTTGGGTGGAGGATGGTTTCGTCTGCGATTCCGGGGCTACGACGAACAATTCCTACGGCGTCTCGCGCATCCACATCGGCAAGGCAATCGCCATACGCGCCCGCGGCGCGGACCTTTCCAACCCACCCGTCATCCGAGGCCGCCGACACTCCGACTCCGCGGCGACGGGGACCGATTCCATACGCTGCGTCGCCATGCCCGTCGCGGGCGCAGTCCTCGAAGGGCTCGTGCTGGAAGGCGGCACGGCCCAGACGCCCCCGTCGTCGGTTTCGAACAACAACGCCAAGAAGAACTGGACGTGCGGGGGCGGACTCCTCGGCGTCGGTTTCGTCACCAACTGCGTCATCTCGGGATGCCGGAATCCCGCGGGTTCCAATGGCGGCGGAGGCGCCTCCAACGTGGCAGGACTCAATGTCGCCCTCTCCCTCTTCGGGTGCGTCGTCACGAACAACGTCGCGACTTATGGGGGCGGACTCTACAACGCCTATGGCACGACGGATTCGCGTCTCGTCGCCATAAACTGCGTTATCGCGCACAATCTGATCTCCCACTACGGTGGAGGCGCCTACTACGCATCGCTCAGCGGGTGCGACGTCGCGGACAATACTGCTACAAACGGCACGGCGACGTACGGGACGGGCCGCGGCGGCGGCCTCTTCGGCGGCAGCGCCACCGGTTGCCGCTTCTTCGGCAATGTCGCCTTCAGCACCGGCACCGTCTCGGGCGTCGGTGGCGGTGCCTCCGACGCCGTGCTGACGGATTGCCTGCTCTCGAACAACTGGGCGAATGCCGGTGGCGGAGGATTTTACAACGGCAGCGCGACGCGCTGCCGCATCATCGGCAACCGAACGACGTCGTCAGGAGGGGGCGCCACTGGCTGGTCAGGCGGCTCCCCTGTCTTCCCCGAATGCGTCGACTGTTTCTTCGAGGGCAACTACGCGAAGGGCGACGGCGGCGGCATGAGCCATGCCCACGCCACGCGATGCGTCTTCACCAACAACTGGTGCGAGGGCGGAGGCGGCGGAGCGAACTGGGGCATCATCACGGACTGCATCGTCGTCTGCAACATCGCCTCCAACACCACCTCGACCTTCACCGCCGCCAACGGCGGGGGCTTTTCTTCCTATAGCGGCTCCTCCTCCAAAACGGGGTCGGTGGCGACCAACTGCCTGATCGCGGGCAACATCGCGACCGGCGGCGCCACCACTGGCGCCGGTCGCGGCAGCGGTGGAGGGGCGACAGCCGCGACGCTCGTCGGCTGCATCATCACCAACAACATCGCCCAGTACCGTGGCGGAGGTTGCTCGGGCTGCTCGACCTTCAACTGCCTCGTCACGGACAACACCAGTCTCACTGATCGCGGCGGCGGCCTTTGGAAAGGCGACCACTACAACGCCGTAATCGCCCGAAACACCAGCAAGGGCGGCGCCGCCGGCGTCGACGGCTACAGCGCCGCGCCAACGCTGGTCAACTGCACCGTCACGGGCAACAGCCGGGCCGGCGTCGACGCCCGTCTCCTGGTGAACACCGTCATCTACGACAACAACGGGACTGACAAGACATCATACGCCACGAACTCGTGCGTGACATCGCTCGCCGACATCACCTCCAAGGGCCCCGGCAACACCACCGCCGACCCGAAGCTCGGGTCCGATGGGACCATGCCCTACGTGCCGCTTCCCGGGTCGCCATGCCGGAACAAGGGCGTAGCCTTTGACTGGATGACGGATGGCACCGACATACGGTCAAGCGCTCTCAACGGGCGCAAGCGGATTGTTGGTCCGGCCCCGGACATCGGTGCCTGCGAGGCGGACTACCTCTGGCAGACGATTTTCTGTGTGCAATAACGCAGACGCCAGCC
>JAEEGJ010010815.1_pt1 | contig 23513 bp, 17 predicted proteins | sample 8958761 | NCBI WGS metagenome assembly JAEEGJ01 (sample SAMN16246546, study PRJNA631951) | gut metagenome | biome: gut microbiome; feature: rumen; material: RS-attached | host: Bos | place: Iran: Karaj | collected 2018-10 | reverse complement strand
AAAGGTGAGGAACAGAAAAAGTTCGGTGACGAATTTGCCGATATCCTGAATAAAGGCGGGATCAAGGCAGTATATACCGAAGATATAGATACGGAAGTATGGAATAAGCTCCTGGTGAATATTGCCGTAAACGCAGGATGCGGGCTGGTACGTATGCGCGGCGGTGAAGCCGGTGCGGATCAGGAATTTGTGCTTCTGGCAGTAGATATGGTAAAAGAAGCTATAGCAGTAGGTATGGCTATGGGTGTAAAGCTCGATATCAATCACTTTATGACACATGTGCTTCCTTCAGCCAGAAAGACTTCGGGATTACATTATCCTTCCATGGCACAGGATATGCTCATGAAGAAGGCTCCCACCGAGATAGATTTTATCAACGGTGCAGTTGAGCGTCTGGGAAAGAAGGCAGGTATCCCTACTCCCCTCAACCAGACTATCACAAGACTTGTTCATGTCATAGAGAGAAATTATGACAAACAGTATGTAGAAAAGTCGGCAAAGTCGGGTCCTTCATTTAAGGTATCGATAGCAGAGAAGTTCTGTAAGGGATGCGGATACTGTATAAAGTATTGCCCGAAGCAGGTACTCAAAGCTGAGGATTCACTCAATGCAAAGGGATATGTTAAGGTAAAGGTTGATAACATCTCGGATTGTATCGGATGTCTCTCATGCAGTACCGTATGTCCCGAAGCTGCTATCACTGTAGTTAAAGAAGACTGATTCAATAGAAAATAATAAGGAGTTTACAACATGGAAAAGAAATTCATGAAAGGTAATGAGGCATTGGCAGAGGCTGCGGTAAGAGCCGGTGTCAGATTCTTCGCAGGTTACCCGATAACCCCTCAGAATGAGGTTCCGGAATATTTGAGCCGCAGGCTTCCTGAAGTTGGCGGAGTGTTCATTCAGGGTGAAAGCGAGATTGCCTCTATAAATATGGTATATGGTGCTGCCAGTACAGGTGTGAGGGCTATGACATCTTCTTCAGGCCCCGGACTATCACTCAAATGCGAAGGTATTTCATATCTTGCCGCAGCACAGCTCCCCGCACTGATAGTTGACGTAAGCCGTGGAGGCCCGGGTCTCGGAAGTATCCAGCCTGCTCAGTCGGATTATCTGCAGGTGACTAAGGCTTTAGGTCATGGCGGACACAGACTTATGGTATTTGCTCCTTCTACACTTCAGGAGATAGTTGATCTTACATACAATGCGTTCAATTTTGCAGAGCGTGACAGAAATCCCGTATGTATCCTTATGGACGGTGTACTCGGTGCTATGATGGAACAGGTTTCACTTCCTCCTATGAAAGAACCTGATCCCAAGGCACAGTCATCATGGACCATGGGCCGTTGGGAAGGTGAGGAAAAGAGACAGTCCCATCTTATTTCCCCTATCTATGAAGCAGGTCTTGAGGGCTTAAATAAGTCCTTCGCAGAGCGTACAAAGCGCTGGGAGAAGGAAGATGTTCAGGTTGAAGAATTATACCTGGACGATGCAGAATATGTAGTTACCGCTTACGGTATAGCAGCACGTGTTGTTAAGTCAGCAGTTGAGGAGCTGAGAACCGAAGGCGTTAAGATCGGTGTTATCCGTCCAATCACCCTGTTCCCGTTCCCTAAGGAGAGCTTTAACAAGCTTGACTACTCTAAGGTAAAGGGTGTTATTGATGTTGAAATGACCATCCCCGCTCAGATGGGTGAGGATGTGGAAGCAGCCGTAAAGGGCAGAGCTCCGGTTTATACTTATGGCCATTCGGGCGGAGTATTACTTGATGATTATGATGTAAAGCAGGCTATAAAGAAGATCATAGCTGGCGGAAAGGAGGAAGAATAATGAGTACATTATATGAGAGACCGAAGTCAATTCTTCCTACAGCGTCATCATACTGTCCCGGATGTTTACATGCTACCGCTACTAAGATCATAGCTGAGGCTATAGACGAATTAAAAGTAAGGGAAAAGGCAGTTTATGTCCTTCCTGTCGGATGTTCTACTCAAGGACTTGTTTCATGGGATCTTGACATTATCGGATCTGCACACGGCAGGGCTCCTGCTGTAGCAACAGGTATCAAGCGCTGCAGACCCGATTGCCTGGTATTCTGCTATCAGGGCGACGGAGACTTAGCTTCTATCGGACTTGCAGAGATCCTTTCATGTGCCAACCGTGGTGAGAATATCACAGTTATTTTCGCAAACAATTCTATATTCGGTATGACCGGCGGACAGATGGCTCCTACCACTCTTCTCGGACAGAAGGCTACTACGGCTGTAAATGGCAGACAGTTACTCGGCACCGGTTATCCTTTAAGAATGTGTGAGCTGATCAAAGAGCTTGATGCTCCCCGTCTTGTTACCCGTTGTACACTTCGTACACCCCAGGGTATCAAGCAGGCTAAGGCAGCTATCATCAAGGGCTTTAAGAACCAGCTTGAAAACAAGGGCTTCTCATTTATCGAGCTCCTTACTAACTGTCCTACAACATGGAAATGCGATCCCGTGACCTCATTAGAGTTTATGGAGAAGCAGACAGAAAAGTATTTTGAGTGCAAGACATTTGTGGACAAGGAAGAGAGGTTTGCAGAATGAAATATTCATTACTTATATCAGGTACAGGCGGACAGGGAGTTATGTCGGCCGGTGCATCGCTTGCTGCTACAGCGGCTGTTTTGGGATGTTCAACCTTTGTTCCGTGGTACGGAGCTGCTCAACGCGGCGGTATAGCAAAATGTACTGTTGTGCTTTCGGACAAGCCCATTCTTTCACCTCTTCCGGGTAAGTGCATGGGTATGATAGCAATGAGCGACGATGCCTGCCAGAAGGGACTAGCAGAGGTGGCACAGGATGGACTAGTTATCAGAAACTGTAACCGTGCTAAGAGTAAGATCAGATCGGGCGGTATTTATCTTATGGACGTGCCGGCAGACGATATGGCCAAGGAAATCGGCGATATCAGGATGGCGAATATGATCCTTATCGGTGCTCTGCTCGGATATACAAAGCTTATTCCTAAAGAGCTTGTACTTGCAGGTGTTCAGATGAAGCTCGCTAAAAAAGGAGAGCAGGTCGTACTGGCTAACCAGAAGGCACTGGATCAGGGATTTGAATGGGGTGCTGATGCTTCTCACATCAAGAAGCTTGAGGCTAAGGCTGCCACAGAGTCAAAATACAGCATAGAGAAGACTACCGTAGGCGAAATCCTTGATACTCCTAAGCTTCGTGCCATAGTAGAGAAAATGTTCCCTCAGGTTCTTAATCATCCCTTGCTGGAGACCGGAAGAACCTTCAAGTTTATCGATGCTATCCCTTATATGAAGGATATGCTTAAACCTGAAGATCTTGATAATTTCAGTGATGCTCTTGAGGAAATCGAATAATTTGATAAGTTACACTGACAAGGTGTTTATAATAAAAGGAGACAGCCGGAGTTTAGCTGTATAAACAGATGATAAGTTTTAGGAAAAAAGAGGATACCAGAGATATCTTCGAGAAATTATATAATACGGATTCGGATAATGTCGATACTGTATTAAACTACTATGACGGGACTATGTGCGATGCCGTTTTACGTGCCGCAGATATATATCCCGGATATACTGCCTACGAATTTCTGGGCAGAAAAGTAAGCTATAAAACCATGAGAAAGCAGATTGAGCTCGTAGCTAAGGCATTAAAGAGCTCAGGTCTGCAGCCCGGTGAATGTGTCACCATAGCTCTGCCCAACTGTCCCCAGGCACTTGTACTGCTTTATGCAGTAAACCTGGCAGGCGGTGTAGCCAGCATGATACATCCCTTGTCTTCGGCGAGAGAGATAGAGTACTATCTGCATACATCCAGAGCTGTGATGGTAGTTACACTTGACCAGTTATTCGGAAAATTCAAGGATGCTCTTGATAATACAGAGGTCAGACTTACTGTAATTACAGGTATCCAGGACGGACTCGCATTCCCTAAGAATGTAGCTTACAAAATGACAGCCGGACGTAAGACCGAAAAGGTGGAAGAGACTGAAAACATCATCCGCTGGCATACCTTCCTTGATCTTGGAAAAGATTATGAGGGACCGTTTGCGGAGAGCCGTCAGCCACATGATCCGGCAGTAATTCTTTTCTCAGGCGGTACAACCGGTACAACAAAGGGAGTTGTGCTTACCAACCATAACTTCAATTCCCAGGCCATTATGATAAAGGCCACCGTACCCGTGCTTACACCCGGAGATAAATTTATCGCTGCAATGCCCATGTTCCATGGATTCGGACTTGGTATCTGCATACATTGCATGTTGTATGCGGGAGCCTGCAGCATACTGATTCCGAGATTTACAGCCAAGAGTTATGTAAAGCTTATTTCTGAGTCTAAATGCTCATACTTTGCGGGGGTTCCCACATTATTTGAGGCAATACTCAGAGTTCCCAAGCTTCACGGACTTGACTTTAGCCACTTAAAAGGTATATTCTCAGGTGGAGACAGTCTGTCGGCAGATCTCAAGGACAGATTTGACAAATTTTTGGCAGATCACAAATCGCCTGTACAGGTACGTGAAGGATACGGTGCTACCGAAACTCTTTCAGCCTGCTGCCTGTCACCCAAGGAGGGCGCTAAGCGAGGCAGTATAGGTCTTCCTTTTGCAGATATGAACTTTAAGATCGTAGATCGTGATAGCGGAAAAGAGCTGCCTTATGGAGAAACAGGCGAAATCATTATCAGCGGGCCTCTTATCATGAAAGAATATATTGGTAACCCTGCTGAAACCGCTCAGACTCTGAAAGAGGATGAAAACGGAGTGAAATGGCTGTATACCGGTGACCTTGGTATGATCGATGAGGATGGATTCGTATTCTTTAAGGGCAGAGCTAAGCGTATGATCATCGCATCCGGATATAATGTATATCCTAACCAGGTGGAAGCAGTACTGGAGGAGCATGAGAAGGTAGAAAAATCGTGCGTTATCGGTGTTGCGGATAAATACAGGATGCAGAAGATCAAGGCATTTATCGTACTTAAAGAGGGTGTTGCTCCCAGTGAGGACACCAAGAAGGAGCTTATGGAGTACTGCAAGGTTAAGTTCGCAAAGTACGCAAAGCCCAATGAAATAGAGTTTAGGGAAAGTCTTCCCACAACCAAGATCGGAAAGACTGATTATCGTAAGTTAGAGGAAGAAGAAAAAGCAGCAAAGGAATCTAAGGTTGCTGTGTGAGTAAGAGGATACAGAGATGCTTGTAGATGCCGGATTAGTACTTGAGGGAGGCGGTACACGCGCCCTCTTTTCGGCCGGAATATTAGACCGATTAATTGAAAACAAAATATATTTTAAAAATGTGTACTCGGTATCTGCAAGTGCGTATGTTGCATTGAGTTACATTTCAAAGCAGAGCGGATGGGCCAGAAAGGCACTGCTGGATACTGTAGGTATACGTAAGCTCTTTTCGTGGTGGAACTATTTTACCAAGGGCTCGGTATACAACACAGAGCTAATGTTTTATAAGATTCCTTATGAAATACTGCCAATCGATTTTGATGAGTTTTTTAATTCCGGTCAGAAGCTTACCATGAGCCTGACTGATCTAAGGACCGGAGAACCGGTTTATTTAAATGAGTATAAGGACAGGGATTATCTGATGGATATGTGTTGTGCGTCCAATTCATTTCCTGTCATAACCCGTACAAAATTTATGGACGGGCGTCCCATGACTGACGGAGGTATGGCTGATGCTATACCTATCAGACGTGCCGTATCCGACGGCATGAAGAAAAACCTGATAATTCTTACTCAGCAGAGCAGATACAGGAAAAAACTTAAAACCAGTAAACTCATTACAACACGTTATTTCTGGCATAGAAATTTTGTAAAGACCATGAGGGAAAGACCGTATAAGTACAATGCAGATCTGGACTTTGTGGAGGAACTGGTACATCAGAAACAGGCATTGGCTTATTACCCGGAAATCAGTCTTCCGAAACTGATCACCCGTGATCCTGTGAAGCTTAATGAATTATACGAACACGGATACGAGGTAGGAAAGAGGGTAGTGCAAGAAGCAAAGGAGTTTTTTAATGTTTAAAAAGCTTTTGATCACCCTGAAATACGGTGAGACTAAAGTGAAAATGTACCTTATCGGAGTTATAGTCCTTCTAATAGCAGGCTTTATACTTCTGGTGCTCGGAATATCCGGAAAATCCCTGATATTCCTGGGGACGGGAGCGGTGCTGCTGATAGCGGGACTTCTTGTTATGTTTTCCTTCTCCTTTGTAGATATAGATGTCGATCTTGATAAGAAAATAGTTCAAAAAAAGGAAAAGAAAAAAGAAGTCAAAAAGGTAGAAAAGAAAGAGCCGGAAGAAGAGTCGGACGAAAAAATGGACATCGATTTTTCGATGCTGGAAGAAGATTTAAACGATCTGGCGATCGGTGTCGACGGTTTGGCATTGGGTGCCGGCAAAGGTAATAAAGAAAAGAGTAAGGATAATACAGAGTCGGGTAAAGATCAGGACAATTCAGCAGAAACAGGCGGATCGGATGGAGACTCCGATGATGAAAATGTTGAAGCTATCTTAAAAGAAATAGAAAATTACGGAGAATTTGATGATGGCGATGGAGCTGAGGGTACGGCTTCTGAGGCTGGAAATAAAAACGGTACCAGCCGCAGGCGTGAAGATGATGTATATGAGGTAAAAAAGCCGACACCTAAAGAGATAAAAGCCAGAAAGAAAATGTTAAAGGTTAGGCGTGATGACCGCCGCTTTACTCCTATATTTGTTGACACATGGAGAGAAGCAAGAGTCATGCATACACCGGCATTTGTTCAGGATAAGGGCAAAACCGCAAATATCGTACTGATAGAAGGTGCACTCAGGACAGAACTTATTCCGATGTCTGAGTTTTTAAAGGTAACATATCAGAGAGGTGTTGAGGAGAAATATGCCGAAGATTTTGATAAGGTAAAGAATGATCCTGAAGTAAATGCCATATTTGCTGAATTACTTCCTGCCCTTTATCAGGGCAGTGCAGGCTATAACAGTGAAATAATGTGCAAGAATCTGTACTGGCTGGGAGGAAAGATAGCCATAACACCCAGATCCTTAAGAAAACTGTTTAATAAATTTGATTTTGAATTCCATGTGTTTGACTCGCTGGAAATTAAAGGTAAATATTCAAAGTACTTTAAGCAGGCTTATGAAAACAGGATTTTCTGGACTGATAATGTAATATCACAGAATGATTATCAGGAAAGGATTAGGAGACTTTTGCAGTCAATGGTTGACAATACCGAGTTAAAAACTGCAGAGTTTGAAGCAGACCTTGATCTCATGGTAAGATACAACCTGATCACTATAGAGTATGCAGACTACTATAAAGCCAGAAAACGGGACAATATTAAGATCAAGATATGATGCCTAAAAAATGGGGGAGGTTTACAAATGGACAATATAAATACAGAAAAATCAGAGGTGACATCAGGTGGTGTCAATCCTATATTAATGCAGTTTTTGGATGAGAATACTGCTAAGGGAAAGCTTCAGATAATCGAGAGATATGGGGATGAACTCGATGACAGGACTCTTACAAATATAGAGGCAAGCCTTGATGTTGTAGCCGGCAGCAATGACCACGATGACCGTATCGGCTACATACGTGCAGTTTTAAAGACACGTGCACAATATGAAACTAACAGATTAAGATAAAATAAGACCCGGATTTCTGATTAAGGAATCCGGGTTAATTATTTATTCAGATTTATAATATCTCTTATTTCACAAATAGTGGCATAAGCATCAGCATTATCGCACATCCTGTCATGAGTATACCGCTGAAAATTCCGATTCCGCGGGCGTGATTTAAAATAGCATCATAGTATTCCGTCGGATTAAAGGGATTTATCATAATGGTTACCACATTTCCTTCTATAGGACGATGGTAGCGGGCCTGCTCCCAGTAATCATTGTTTGCGATGTATCTTCTTTCGTTGTAAAAGAATTCGTATGTAACATTCCAATAACGTCCGCCTTTACCTCCGAACTTGGAGTCCACACTGAAGATCCTGGCTTCTACAGGCACGGTGCAGGACTTTTTTAAAAGAGAGTATCTGTAAAATTTCGTGTATATCAGCCAGCCGGCTACTGCCAGCAAAGCTAATCCCATGATTATATAAAAAGCGTTGCTGCCTAAGAAACCGCTTGAATGCGAGATATTGTCATCATCAGACCAGCTATTATATACGATAGTGTAAAGAAAGGTTTTGTTCATAATATGCTCCAATTATTAAGTGCTTTTATTATCATTGCTTTCTTTAACAATATACACCGGACGCTGTTTGATTTCCAGATATATTCTTGCAAGATACTGTCCCATAATACCTAAGAAAAGAAGAATTATACCGCCCAATAAAAGCATCATCAAATATAATGTCGGGAAACCTGCTACGGGATCTCCGAATATCAGCGTTTTTATGAAATGAACGATACCGATTAGAAATGATACCAGGCAGAAGATAATTCCTAACCATGAGCAGATTTTCAACGGCACTTCTGAAAATGCAAGGATGGCATCGAAGGAATAGGAAATAAGTTTTCCGAATGACCACTTGGACTCTCCTGCAGGACGCTCGCCTGTTTCAAAGGGCATCCATTTTGTGTTAAATCCAACCCAGTTAAATATACCCTTTGAAAAGCGGTTTGTCTCCGGCATCGAGATAATAGCATTGATCATAGGACGGCTCATCATACGAAAATCTGTAGCACCGTTTACCATATTTAACTTTGAAAGCTTGTTCATAAGTTTAAAGAACATTGAGGAAAAATGGCGTCTGAAAAAGCCTTCCTTTTTCCTGTCATCACGGTACATGGCGACTGAATCATATTTACATAAACCCACTTCAGAATTTGGCTTATTTGATCCTTGGGGATTGCTTTCCGAAAAAGTATTAGTCAGCTCAGAATACATTTGTGGCAAAAGTGCCGGCGGATGCTGAAGGTCAGAGTCCATCAGTACTGCATAATCTCCCTTTGCATTCTTGAGTCCGGCGAGTATCGCGGCTTCTTTCCCAAAGTTTTTTGAAAATGAGATATAACGCACACTCGCATCGTTTTCATGAAAATCTCTTAAAAGCTCCAGCGTTTTATCACCCGAGCCATCGTCAATGAAAAGTAATTCTGTATTTAATTCGTGCTTTTCAATAAGTTCCTTCCTGACAGGAGTGATAGTTTCGATGAACAAGGGTAATACTTCTTGTTCGTTGAAACAAGGAACTATAATTGTAAGTAATTTATCCATGCTATTATTCCTATGAGTTGAGTTTTTCGTACAGTTCTTCCCATGTTTCCATAAGTTTCTCAAGCTCTTTAGAGTTTTTCGCGTGCTCGTTTGAAAGCTCCATTAACTTTGACGGAGAAGATGCCACCTCGGGCTTTTGCATTTCATCATCTATTTCAGTATTGCGCGTTTCAAGTCTGTTTATTTCCTCTTCACACTTTTTAAATTCATTTTCCAGTTTCCTGGTTTCAGCCTGCTTTTTCTTGGCATTCTCCCAATCCTCACGAGAGCCTTTGGTATCGGGAGTATCTGAAATAGTGGCTTTTGAACCGGTAGATTCCGGGATAACTGTCGCTTGCTTTTCTTCATGCAGTTTCAGCAGTGCATCCCTTTTCTCGAGATAATAGTCATATGTACCTTCAAAACAAAGGAATCCGTTATTCCTTAACTCCATTATCTTAGTTGCCGTCTTGTTAATGAAATATCTGTCATGTGATACATAAACCACAGTGCCCTTGTAAGAAGATACAGCCTGTTCAAGGATTTCTTTGGATATGATATCAAGGTGGTTTGTCGGCTCGTCGAGGAAAAGAAGATTAGCATCCGAAAGCATCAATTTAGCCAAGGATACTCGCCCTTTTTCGCCACCGCTTAAGTCTCTTATGAGTTTAAATACATCATCCCCGGTGAAAAGAAATGCAGCCAGTACATTTCTGACCTTGGTGTTATCCATATCGGGGTATGTTTCCTGGATTTCTTCGAAAACAGTATTCTCGGGGTTTAATACATGATGCTCCTGATCGTAATATCCCGTATATACCTTTGCGCCCAGTTTAAAACTGCCTGTGTCGGGCTCTAAAAGTCCGTTTAGGATTTTCATCAACGTGGTTTTGCCGGTACCGTTTGCACCGATGATAGCTACTTTGTCGCCTTTCTTAACCTCAAAATCCACATCGCGGAAAAGAGTTACTCCGTCAAATCCCTTGGACAGGCCACGAACTGTCAGTACATCATTACCGCTTTCAATATTGGGCTCTAGGCGGATATCCATCTCGGCATTAAGTTCCTTGGGCAGTTCTATGCGTTCTACCTTAGCCAGCTGCTTTTCACGGCTTTCTGCTCTTTTTATAGATTTCTCGCGGTTAAAAGACTTGAGCTTTTCTATGACTGCTTCCTGATGCTTTATATCACGCTGCTGGTTTAGGTACTGCTTGATAAGAGCATCTCTGAGAGCTTTTTTCTTTTTGGAAAACTCAGTATAGTTGCCATCATAGCTGGTAGCCTTGGTATTCTCTATCTCGATAACCTTAGAGACTATCTTATCCAAAAAATAACGGTCGTGTGCGACCAGGATTACAGCTCCTTTATATGCGCCTAAAAATCCTTCGAGCCACCTTATAGCATCCATATCGAGATGGTTGGTAGGCTCATCAAGCATGATAATGTCGGGCTTTGAAAGCAGGAGCTTAGCCAGTGCTACTCGGGTTTTCTGGCCTCCTGACAGGGTATCCACTGTTTTTGAAAACTCATCCTCTGTAAATCCCAGGCCCTTTAAAACTCCTGTTACTTCACTCTTTATAGCGTATCCGTTTGCGTTTTCAAACTCGGCATTCATGCGGGAATATCGATTAAGCGCCTGCTCCAGTTCCTCACCTTCCAGGTTTTTCAGAGTGTGCTCTAAACGTCTGATGTTTTCCTCGAGGGCAAGAATGTCTGCCTTGACGGAGAGCACCTCATCGTAGATGTTATTAGCATCCGTCAGATTCTGAGTCTGGGTGAGGATACCTATGGTAGCATCCTTTTGTATTGAAACAGTACCGGAGTCAGGTGCCAGCTCTCCTGTGATTATCTTTAGGAGTGTTGATTTACCTGCACCGTTTATTCCGACTATTGCAGCCTTTTGACCGGCTTCTATATGAAATGATACCTCGGACAGGATTACATCCGTACCGAAGCTCTTTGTAATGTTACTAACTGAAAGTATCATGGTTATTTCCTTTTTGGCTTTTTTCACTAAGTATCACTATATATCGAATCAGTAAAAAGGTCAAGAAATTTATTAGATGTAATAAAGTTGTTTTCGGAAGGGATAGAAACCAATGAAATAATTGACAAAAAGGCTATTTTGGGATAGAATATTCTGGGTTATTGTGGAAGGAAGTAATTGGATATTTATGTGAATTTTGACGAAAATATAAGCGGAGATTTTTATGGGTTTTGAGAGTATATTGGATAAAAAAGAGCCGGTGAAAGGAGTCACTAGGCCGGCGTTTTTTCTGGATTTAAATATAGACCAGATATTGGAGAGGATTACAAAAGGTGACAGGGGCATATTGGAATATTTCGAGTATTTCCCTTTGGATGCGGAGTGTGAGGGCTACAGGCACGATATATATGCGGATATAAAGGAAAATGCTTTGTATGATGCACTGTTGACTTTTAACACAATATATAATGAGTTCCGGGATATAGAGAATAAAAAGAAAAGCACCAGGATAGATCTGCAGAGACCGGTTTGGCATTTCTGGGGGATGGAGATATATACAAGGGCTATTACTGAATTAAAAAACTCTCTGGAAAATGCAAAACTGACATCAGAAGGTTTCAAGGAATTAAAAGCATTTTTGGAGTCGTATACCGGTACTCAGGACTTTATTCAGATGTCGGAGAAAGCCGCAAAACTGAAAGCGGACTTATTGAGCCTTACCGTTTATGCAAACTATGAGAACGGGCGAATCCAGGTGCATGTTGAGGATAGCAATGAAACCGATGACATCGCCGAATATGAGAATTTCCTTGAACAGATCTGCGCGATAAACGAAAAGGAGTTTGTTAATCCCTTTGCTATAACGGATGAACTGACGAGTTTTGAGCAGGAGATAGTAAAGATCGTTGCAAAGAAAAATCCTGATATTTTCAAGGTAGCAGAAAAACTCTATAAGGATATTCCGGAATTTGAGGAAAAAGTGTTTTCAAGATTTGCGGATGAGATAAGATTTTATTTATCCTACTACGAGTTTGAACAGAAAATGATAAAGGCCGGATTCTCCTTAGCCTCACCGATAACATCTGAAAGCAAGAATGAAAATACAGCTGATACCGTAAACAATAATATTTGTGCAAAAGGCTTATATGATCTGGCGCTTGCATGTGTCAATAATGAAAAAGGCAAGCCTGTGATAAGTAATGATCTGGCATTTGAGAAAAATGAACTTTTCTTTGTGCTGACCGGACCTAATCAGGGCGGAAAAACTACATTTGCAAGGAGCCTTGGGCAGCTTATCTATTTCACAAAGATAGGACTTGATGTACCTGCTGTGTCAGCGACAGTACCATATTTTTCCGACATACTTACACATTTCTCTGTAGAAGAAAGTGTGGAGACCGGACGAGGCAAGCTGATGGAGGAGCTGGTCCGTCTCTCACCGATGATGAAGGAATATAAGGACAATGCTTTTGTGGTGATCAATGAGCTCTTTACCACTGCGGCAAACTACGATGCCATCATTATGGGACAGAATGTTTTAAAGCATTTCCTGGACGAAGGCTGTCATGGTATCTATGTAACACACTTAAGGGAGCTGTGTGACATAGATGAACGTATCGTAGGTCTTTCAGCACAGCTTGATGAAAACGGAAAGCAGAACTTCAAGATACAGAAAAAGAGCGTCGATTATGAGGGCTGCGCCAAGAATCAGGTTGAAAAATATGGGCTGGGGTATGATAAACTGGCTGAGAGATTATTACATCTTAAAGGTTAATGTGTCAGAAAGAACCGTCCCCAATGACACATTGGAGGAGATATGAACGCATTTTTATTATATAAAGACAGGGAATTTGTCGGAGCCACCAGATACTTTGACGCAAAGTCAATAGTACAGGATCTGGGCTTAAAAACTCTATACATGAATGCCGGCAAGGATGTGGAATTTGAAAACGGCGAGGTTAAGAAAATAAAGGAACAGGATCCTTATATATCTGATACCATGAGTAAGGTTATGATCTCACCCCTTGTCACAAAGGAAGAAATCCTGTACAGACAGAAAATCCTAAAGGACTGTCTGGACAACGAGAGTTTTATCCAGGAACTGTATAAGGCTGCTACACAGATAGTCGTTGAATGGGATAAGCTGGGCAGAAAGACAACCGGTTACAGCGGCAGGTCCGATAATGCCGCATGGGCGGTAACCCAGATACATTTGACGGCACTGTTTGCCAAGGGCTTGAAAAAAATAAAGCAGCTGCTTAAAGGAAGTAAAGTACTTTTCTCATCAGAAGGTCTTAAAAATCTTGCTCAGAGACTGAACGAAGAATTCAGTGATGAGTATGAGAGTAAGATAGATAAGCTCTTAAATGATGTAGCCTTTTATGTAAAAGAGAGTGAGGAAAAGGACGGCAGTGTTTATGTATTTACACCTCAGATAGAGATAAAAGGCAAAATCGGAGCCGGTCTTAAATTGAGGGATGTAAAACTGAAAAATGTGTCATCGAACATGATAAAGTACAGGAATCCGAAGAGTACCATTTCAAAAATAGTGGAATTTAAGAATTCTCTTACTCCGGATTCTTTCTCAAACAAGATGACTCCGATCATAGAAAAGCAGATTGTTGAATTGCAACAGAATACCGTAAATTATATCATGACATTTACGACAGAATTTTTGGAGAGATTCTCAGGATTCTTTGACCAATTGCTTTTCCAGACCGCTTTTTACAGGGGCGCAGTAAACCTCAGCCGTCATATGAAGAGGATCAAAATAGATTACTGTTTCCCTACCATATGTGAAAGAGACCATATTGCATTCAGTGAACTGAAAGAATTTGTGATGTGCATGGAGCAGCGTGTAAATGCCGTAGGAAATACCTGCAATATCCAGAATAAGATGCTGGTGATCATCACAGGTGCAAACCAGGGCGGTAAATCAACATTCCTACGCAGCGTGGGTATTGCTCAGGTTATGATGCAGGCCGGTCTCCAGGTAGCGGCAGAGAGTTTTTCAAGCGGAATATTTACTTCGATATTTACACACTTTACACGTCGTGAGGATTCTGCGATGAACAGCGGACGTCTCGATGAGGAGCTGGGCCGTATGAATTCAATCATCGACCATCTGGATAACGCTTCGCTTGTATTGTTAAATGAATCCTTTGCGACAACTACCGAGATAGACGGTTCCATCATCGCTTATGATATCATAAAGGCATTGAATGAAGCAGGAGTAAAGATCATCACGGTAACCCACCTCCTTTCCTTTGCCAGAAAGATGTACGCAGAGGCAGAAGAGAAGGAGAAGAATAACGAGCATTCGGACATTACATTCTTCTGTGCGGAAAGAAAAGAGGACGGTGTGAGAACCTACAAGATGATACAGAGTGTACCTGAGCTCACAAGCTTCGGACTTGACCTGTATGCTGAGGTAATCGGGAAACCAACCATTTATTCTGATGAGGCTACTCTTTTAAAGCAGTCTTGATAAACTTGAAATGACATAGTTCAGATCAATTATATAGGACATAGGAAAATGAATCGTAAGGAATTAAAAAACAGAGGACTGGAAATACTGAAGACTCATTATTGGGTCATAGTCCTCATCATGGCATTTACATCGTTTATCGGTGTAGAAAATGCATCATCATTCGGTTCGCTGAAAAAAGCACTTTCAAAAGATGTGTCGATTAATGCGGACGGGATATCCAACTCGGTCCTCGATGAAAGATTCGGCGGCATAGCCGATGTATTTCAGTACATATCTAACGGTTTCGGCGCAGACAAGGTCTGGGACAGTGCGACCAAGCTAAAGGAGAATATAACCGAGAGCGGAGATAAGATAAAGGACGGCCTGTCCATAGGACTGTCAGAGGGCAAGGATTCTCTGATAGACGGAGTGATAGGTATAAAGGACGGCCTGACTGAAGTCAAGGACAGTGTATCCGAGGTAGCAAACAGTATAAACGGTAATACTGAGCCTACCTATATCGGTCCGGTAGAAGTCGGAAAGACACAGGGCGTATTTGCAAGCATAGCAAATTCACTTACATCAGGAAAGCTGTTTACAAAGTTATTTACCGGTATTGCTTCTATCGTCAGATCCGATAATATAGCATCGATCATTATTATAGTATTAATGATGCTGATGGCAATTTTTATCTGGTATTTCGTTTTAAGTGTATTTAAAGTAGTATCCATTCGTTTTGTACTTGAGTCCAGAACTTATGAAACTGTACCTGTAAGGCGTGTGTTTTTCTTAATAAAATCAGGCCGTTGGTTCCAGAGTGCATGGGCATTATTTACCACCTCGGTCATAACAGCTCTGTGGGCACTTACATTGTTCGGCGGATTTGTTAAGGCATATCAATATATGCTTGTGCCGTACATTTTGTCAGAAAATCCTTCTGTTACAGGTAAAGAAGCAAGAAGGCTTTCTACCAAAATGATGGACGGACATAAATGGGAAGCGTTTAAACTGAGTTTATCCTTCATCGGATGGAGAATACTTTCACTGTTTACTTTCGGACTACTGGAGTTGTTCTTTGTAAATGCCTATGAGGCAGCAGTATTCGGTGAATACTATGCTCAGCTTAGGATTGATACAAAGAAGAAAAAGAAGGATATCCCTGAGGTAGAGCTGTTAAACGACAGGTTCCTGTATGTAAAAGCGGATGATGAGCATATTGATGAAGCTTATGCCGATATTAAGCAGCTTGCTGAAGAGCAGCTGCCCGTACCGCAGAAGATGAAGGGTGTAAGCGGTTTTATAGCAAGAAATTTCGGCGTTGTGCTGTTTGCAAATAAGGAAGAGAAAAAGCTCTGTGAATATGAGGAGCATCAGTTAAAGGTTAAGACCAGACAGGATGTATTTGACAAAAAAATATATCCTTTCAGGCTTTTCCCTGCGTACAGGAAGACGTTTTTACATGCCATGGCTCCGAATATCGAATATCTGCATTATGTACGGCGTTATTCGATATGGTCGATCATCCTTATGTTTTTTACATATTCCTTTATGGGATGGCTATGGGAAATCGCACTCCATCTCTATGAGGACGGGGTATTTGTTAACAGAGGATTTTTGAATGGTCCCTATGTACCCATATATGGTGCGGGAAGTATCCTGATACTTATGCTGCTGAATAAATTCAGGAGCAAACCTGTACTTGAATTTACAAGCATCATAGTGCTTTGCGGCGTCATGGAATACAGTACGGCTACGATACTTGATTTTGTCTACCATGCGAAATGGTGGGATTACAGCGGATATTTTTTAAATATCCAGGGAAGGATCTGTGCCGAAGGACTGCTTATATTCGGAGTATTCGGTTCATTGGTGGTATATTTCCTGGGACCTGTTTTTGATAATCTGTTTAGACGTTGGCGTTTGAGAGTGGTGGCGCCGATATGTATCGCACTGCTTGTGATATTTATGGGTGATATCATATATTCGAGCGCAAATCCCAACACCGGTGCAGGTATCACCGAATACCCTGCCCAGCATCCGGAAAGTGTCAAGGAGTAATTAGGTTACAATGTTAGCGTTAATACTAAGTCCTCTCTACATATTTGCGACCTGGCTTATCGCATTTATGGTAAACAGGTGGCTTAAGGCCTGTTTTAAGCAAACGCATATATTGGTGAGGATTATTATATACGGACTGTTTATATTTGCGGCATCCGCTATGCCGATAGGCTTTTTGCTGCCCATATCGAAAGCCAAATTCGTTTTTCAGCATTATGGCAGCATGTGGCTGGGAGTACTTTTATATGCCATGTTTCCTGCGGTTATTTATCTGGGCTTTTGTGTTGTCTGGAGGGAGCATAAAAAAAGAACGGGCTCTACAGAAAAGATGGAACGGCCAAGACAGGTAGCGATAGCCGCAGCATCGGCTGGGATCATATTTACACTCCTAATCTGCCTGTATGGTTTTTTACATGCGACCGATACGAGGGTAACTGAATATACTGTCGAGCTCCCGAAAAAGAACTGCAGGCTTGATGAACTAAATGCCGTTATGGTGGCCGATATGCATATGGGATGTAACATCGGTGTACCCGAGATGGAAAAGATGGTTAAGCTCATAAACGAGTGCAACCCGGATATAGTGTTTTTCTGCGGAGATATCTTTGACAATATCTATGATGCCCTGGATGACCCGGAAAGACTGATAAGCATTTATCAAAGCATAAACAGTAAATACGGAGTATATGCCTGCTACGGAAATCATGATATAGACGAACCTGTGCTGGCAGGCTTTACCTTTAATCAGGATGAAAAAAAGGTCAGTGACCCGAGGATGGATGAATTCCTTGAAAGAGCCGGAGTCAGGCTGTTAAGGGATGAAGGCGTACTTATAGATAACAGCTTTTATGTATACGGACGCCCGGATTATGCAAGACCCGGACGTGGGATAGAAGCTCGTAATACAGCTCGTGAGATAGTGGATTTAATAAATGATGATCTAAATTCTACGGATCCTTTAGATAAGGATTATTCATGGATAACGGGACAGACTGATGTACCGCCTGTAATCGATTACCCGGTGATAGTTCTTGATCATGAACCTAAGGAACTGGAGGAGCTTTCAAAGGCGGGGGTTAATCTCGTTTTAAGCGGTCACACCCATGACGGACAGATTTTTCCGGCAAATATTCTGCTGAAGTTTATTTCGGAAAATTCGTATGGATATAAAAAAGTTGGTAATATGGATGATATCGTGACTTCGGGTGTCGGGCTTTTCGGCCCCTATATGAGGGTTGGAACGATCTCAGAGGTGTGCAATATTAAGGTTAAGTTTACGGAGTAGCAATTGACGGGAGCGCCGTGCACCGTATGGTATAAACCCGTGATCGCTGGCACAGGGATATACTAACGGTCTCATGTTTATCTTCACTTCGGACGCTCGCAACCATCACAGTTGCACTGTGATGTCATAAGGAATCTTCCCACTACGATGTAGTGGGCCCCTCCTTACGACATAGTTCGCTCAAAAATCTGTTTGGATAACAGATTTTTGCCTCGTTTCGATTTCCATGATGACCGTAGTATATCCGCTGTGCGCTTTAAGGTTTTATATCGCACAGAGTAAGATGCTCGCTGTCATCAGTCAAAACTATAAAAAATTCAGAAAGGATAGAACATGAGTATACTTTGTATAGGTGAGATGTTAATAGATTTTACTCCGGTTGCAGGTATGAATAATTCATACACTGCGAACCCTGGGGGAGCTCCTGCAAATGTGGCAGTGAGTGTTGCGAGGAATGAGATTAAGGCAGGCTTTTTAGGCAAGCTTGGAAATGATGATTTTGGCAGGATGCTCAAGAAAACTCTTGAAGATAATAATGTTGAGATGCTTTGTCCGGAGCTTACAGACGAGGCTACCACTACGTTAGCATTCGTATCACTGGACGAAAAGGGTGACAGGTCATTTACGTTTGCCAGAAAACCGGGAGCGGATTTACTCCTAAATGATAAGGATGTTGACAAGGTTGATTTTTCTAAATGGGATATAATCCATGCAGGCTCGGTAAGCCAGTCGGGTTTACCGGAAAGGGAGGCTGTTCTTTCAGCCATAAAGAAGGCAAAAGAAAACAGCAAGCTTGTCAGCTTTGACATCAATTTCAGAGATAAAATATGGGGCTTTGAAGATTGCAAAAGAGAGGTTTTAAGAATCCTGCCTTTTGTTGATCTGTTGAAAATCTCTGATGAGGAGCTTGATTTTGTCGGTGGGAAAGACAATATCCATAACATTATGAAGCAGTATGAAATCTCCGTAGTTGTACTTACATTGGGTGGAGATGGAGCAGAGGTATTCTATTTGGAAAATACAGCCGATAATGGGAAAAAAGATTTCGCAAACGGTAAGGTCAAGAGTATAACAGTACCTGCCATGAAGGTAAAGGTTGTGGATACCACCGGAGCAGGGGATGCTTATTGGGGCGGATTCCTTTCAAGCCTACTTCGACAAGGAGTAAAAAATATCGGTGATTTAGATGCCGGTAAACTTGAAACTGCAGGTAAATGCGGAGCGGTATCAGGCGGCCTGTGCATCCAGAAACTTGGCGGCATACCTGCTATCCCTACATGGAAAGAAATTAGTGAGTTATCTATATAAATTATATTGTAGTTCTGAATATAGTGAAGAATCTAAAATCTTATCAGATATTTATGATAACGGAAAAATAAGTTAGCATTAAACAGGAGAAAAATATGGAGAAGATTACATTTGAACCTAACTGGAAGATGAGTATTGTGGGTGAAGGAAAAGATTATCCGGCTATAGTTCCGGGCAGCGTTTATAATGACCTGCTCGCAGCAGGCAGGATTGAGGACCCTTATTACAGAGATAATGAGGATGCAGCCCTAGCACTTATGGGTAATGATTTTGAGTACACAGGTACTTTTAATATTGATAAGGCTGGATTAAACGACGCTGATGAGGTGATTTTAAGATTTAACGGTCTTGATACCCTTGCAGATATTACTCTGAATGGGGAGACTTTGGGCAGTGCCGACAATATGCATCGCATATGGGAATATCGCGTATTGAGCCTTTTAAAACAGGGCGAAAATGAGATCAGGATCATATTCCATTCTCCTACAAAATATATAGCTGAAGAGTTTAAAAAGGATCCTGCAATACTTGGTACAGAGGATGCTATGTGCGGATTCCCCAAGATACGTAAGGGCCACTATATGTTTGGTTGGGACTGGGGCCCCAGGCTCCCAGATGCAGGTATTTGGAAAGAAGTAGAGCTGCTCAAGGTAAAGAAAGCAAGATTTGTGAGTACCTATATCCATCAGGAATTTAATGAGGATATGTCAAAGGTGTCACTTTCTGTAAAGAGTAAAATAACGATTGAAAACAAGACTCAGGGAAACGGTGCAAACTCTATAGAGACATATAGAGATAATGAATTGACTGTAACCAAAGACTGCGGTTTTGATGTGAAAGTAACAGTTACCTCACCTGACGGAACAGTGCTTTTTGACAGAGCAAATGCATTTGATTCATTAACCATAGATAATCCCAAACTGTGGTGGCCAAACGGGTTTGGAGAGCATCCGTTATATACAGTTAAGATTGAATTATTTGATGATAATGTTCAGATAGATGAAGTTGAAAAACGTATCGGGTTAAGAAAACTTGAGATCAGTACACAAAAGGATGAGTATGGTGCTGAGTTTGCCCAGGTTGTTAACGGCGTGAAGTTTTTTGCCATGGGTGCAGATTATATCCCTGAGGACAATATGCTCCCAAGATGCAATTCGGAGAGAACCCGTAAACTACTCGAGGACTGCGTAGCAGCAAATTTCAACTCCATCAGAGTATGGGGCGGCGGACTTTATCCTGCTGATTATTTCTTTGATATCTGTGACGAATTAGGCCTCGTAGTATGGCAGGATTTTATGTTTGCCTGTGCAAATTACAGACTGACAAGACATTTTGAAGAAAATATCCTTACCGAGTTAAAGGAGCAGATAAGGAGACTGAATCATCATGCATCCCTAGGTCTTTGGTGTGGAAACAACGAGATGGAAATGTTCGTGGATCAGGGCACATGGGGAGCTAAGTTTGAGATAAAGAGCGACTATGTAAAGATGTACGAATATCTCTTCCCGAGACTTCTCGAAGAAGAGGATCCCGACAGATTTTACTGGCCTGCCAGCCCTTCAACCGGCGGTGGATTTGATTATCCGAATGATCCTAATCGTGGAGATGTGCATTACTGGGAGGTATGGCACGGAAATAAGCCGTTTACCGAGTACCGTCAGTTTTATTTCAGATACCTTTCGGAGTTTGGTTTCCAGTCATTCCCTTCAATGCGTACTATAGAAAAGTTTACCGAACCTGAAGACAGAAATGTATTCTCATATATCATGGAAAAGCATCAGAGAAATGCTGCAGCCAACGGTAAGATCATGAACTATATGGAGCAGACTTTCCTGTATCCGAACAGTCTGGATACTCTGGTATATGCTTCACAGCTCTTACAGGCAGAGGCCATCAGATATGGTGTGGAGCATTTCAGACGTAATCGTGGCAGATGTATGGGTACTGTTTACTGGCAGCTCAATGACTGCTGGCCTGTAGCTTCGTGGGCATCGATTGATTATTATGGCAGATGGAAAGCCCTGCACTATTTTGCAAAGAGATTTTTTGCTCCGGTTATTGTTTCGTGCGAAGAAGAAGGCCTTTTAACACAGAGCCTCAATGTAAATGCAGAGCCTTTCGATGTAAAGAAATCAATCAGATTAAATGTTACGAATGAAACCATGCAGGAAAAGAAAGGTATAGTTTCATGGCAGTTGAGAGACCCTGCAGGTAAGGTACTCGAAGAAAAAGAGGAAGAGATAACAGTAGATGCACTTTCAGCTAAGTGGCTTGAAAAGATAGACATGCATGAAGCGAAACTGTATGAGAATTATGTAAGCTTCCAATTAAAGATGGCCGGAGAAGTTGTATCCTGTGGTACAGTACTTTTCTGTGCACCGAAGCATTTCAGATTCAAGGATCCTCAGTTAAAAGTTACAGTTAATGGGGATGAAATAACAGTCAGTGCTTCGGCTTATGTAAAGAGTGTTGAAATAAGAAATGAAAATGATGACCTCATCCTCTCGGATAACTTCTTTGACTTAAATGGAGACTCAAAAACAGTAAAGGTACTGCAGGGCAAGGCAGATGGTATTACTGTCAGAAGTGTATACGATATACGATAAATCAGCCTTCCCCTCTTAGGGGAAGGTGGCACGAAGTGCCGGATGAGGTGTCGAATAAAGATAGAATTTGAAGCAGGTAAATTATGACAGACTTATTAGAAGCATTGATGATAGTATGCTTTGGACTTTCATGGCCGGTCTCTATTATGAAGTCGTATAAGTCCAGGACTGCCAAAGGAAAAAGCCTGGTATTTGAAGTGTTTATCTGGATTGGATATATATTTGGCATAGCGAGAAAAGTGATCCAGGTGAATGACGGAAAAGATTTCGGATGGCTATTTTATATGGCATTCGTATTTTATATCTTGAATATTACAGAGGTCACCATCGATATGATGCTGTATGTGAGGAATAAAAAATTCGATGCTTTGGCAGAAAAACAAGCATGAATTCTGTATAAAAATATAATTGAATTACAAAAAGTGGAATGTGTGAGGTTTACTATGAATAAGTATACAATAGATACCCAGGAAAACAGGAATTTCCTGCAGGAAAATGTAAAATCGCTCTTGGAGTTTGGAAAGAATTTCCCGTCCCCGGGCGGCTCCAGCTACTACCTCGGAGATGACGGTACTCCATGGACTGACAGAAACAGGGAAACATGGATCACATCCAGGATGATCCACGTGTACAGTATCGGAAAAATGCTGAGATTCCGCGGGTGCGGGGATTTGGCACAAAAAGGACTTGAAGGACTTACCGGTGAATTAAGGGACAAGAAAAACGGTGGCTGGTTTGCAGGAGTTACCAAGGACGGAGCACCTCTTGAAAACAAGCAATGCTATGCACACGCATTTGTAATATTGGCATCTTCTTCGGCCTATCTTGCAGGCATACCGGGAGCAAAGGAACTGCTCGATGATGCGATAGCACTTTATGATGAGCGTTTCTGGGATGAGGAAGAGGGTCTTTCTGTAGATACTTGGAATACAGAGTTTACAAAGCTTGACAGTTACAGAGGCCTCAATGCAAATATGCATACGGTTGAAGCATTTTTGGCAGCAGCTGATGCACTGGGGGATGAAAAATACAGAGTTCGTGCCGGCAGGATAATAAACAGAGTAATGCAGTGGGCAGCAGAAAATAATTACAGACTCCCAGAGCATTTTTCATCAGAGTGGAAGGCTGAACTTGAACTTAATAAAGATAAGCCCGATGATCCTTTTAAGCCCTACGGTGCAACTCCGGGACACGGTATAGAGTGGGCCCGACTTATCACCCAGTGGGCAAAATCTACGGAAAGCCTCACAAATGAAGAACGAGAGAAGTACATTAAAACAGCCTGCTCATTATATGAAAGAGCGGTAACCGATGCATGGAATGCTGATGGTGCAGAAGGCATCGTTTATACCACCGACTGGACAGGAAAGCCCGTAGTACACGACAGGATGCATTGGACACTGGCAGAGGCTATAAATACCTCGGCGGTATTATACAGAGTAACAGGCAAAAAGAAATACAGCGAAGACTACAGCATGCTCTTAAAGTATCTTGATGAAGTGGTGCTCGATCATGAGACAGGATCCTGGTTCCACCAGCTGGACGAGAAAAACCAGC
>JAEEGJ010010814.1_pt1 | contig 23514 bp, 18 predicted proteins | sample 8958761 | NCBI WGS metagenome assembly JAEEGJ01 (sample SAMN16246546, study PRJNA631951) | gut metagenome | biome: gut microbiome; feature: rumen; material: RS-attached | host: Bos | place: Iran: Karaj | collected 2018-10 | reverse complement strand
AAAGCTATCTAAATTATTATATAAAAATATTACATGCTTATGAAAAAAATTACAAAACTAATGCTTACCCTCGCACTACTATTAGTGGGAGTAACGGGGGCGAATGCTGCTGAGACTACAATCTACACGATGGATTATTCAACAGCAACTTCCTTTAATTTCTACAATGGGGCACCTTCAGATGTATCTGTCGGTATTGAGAATGGCATGCTTGTTATCGTCAATGGAAAGAAGCAAGCCAATAATTACGACCTTCAACTTCACATTGGTGCGGGTTTTCAGACCGTGCAAGGCAATGACTACAAAGTTAAGATAGAATATAAAGCAACGATTGATCATGACTTATCGGGCGATGAACGTGTTTGGATTGCCTTTGGTGATTGGAGTAACAGAGAGACAAACTATTGGGTGCCACTTACGGAGAATGATGACTTCCAGACGCTGACTTTAGAATTCCATGGCGGCAATGAACACCCCGGATTTCAATATGACTCTTCCAACGCCTTTGTCATGTGGCAGGGCGGTGATGTTGTAGGTACCATATATATTAAAAAGGTTGAAGTTATTGAGATTGTTACTACTCCGCCTGTGGATCCTGTTTGGACCACAATTATTGATAATGACGCACGCTGCTTCCGCAGCAAGGAATATCCCGACGGTAATGTCCTGCCCGTAAAGATTAATGACAATGGTGAATTCGTCGTGAATGCCCCTGCTAAGGTTTCAGATACTTGGGATTCCCAGTTCTGGATTCGTTTACCGCAGACGTTGGCCGCTGGTAAAAAGTTCAAAGTAAGTTTCGATTATAAGGCCAGTGCGGCTGTAAAGGCAGAAACTCAGAGCCACAATGAACCTGGGCAGTATATCCACTGGGCTTGTGCGGGTGATGTCAACTTCACTACAGAGTGGCAAACTTTTAACACAACCGTAAAAGTTGACGCAGCCTGCGATGGAGGTGACAATCAAGGCGGCTTTAAGAATGATTTCCGCACTATTGCCTTCAACCTGTCTCAGACTGATGCTGTCGACTTCTATTTTAGGAATATCAAGGTTGAGATTGACGAAAATGACGTGACTGAGCCCGACTACCCCGCTGATCTCTACATCGTTGCTGGTACCGAAGACCTTTGTGGTGATGGCGTTTCGTGGGACCCGAGGTCAATGGACAACGCGATGACTCTGAATAGCAAGACTGGCTTGTATGTAAAGACATTTGAAAACGTTGCTATCAACAGTGAATCCTATCCTAAATTCAGGGTCGTTAAGAATTGTAGTTGGAGTACAGCTTGGCCTGAGAACGACTGGGTAATTAATACTGGTACTTCGGGCTTATTCAACATTACTATCACCTATGACCCCACAAACAACGAGATTGCCGTGGATACTGAGGAAATCTATACCATGACCGTAGCCGGTAATAATACGACCCTCTTTGGCATGGCATGGGACCCGACAAATACAAATAACGACCTGACCAAGAATGAGGATGGTACTTTCAGCATCACATACGAAGGCAAAGTCTTAGAAGAAGGACAAATCATTCAATTCAAGGTTGTAAAGAACCACTCATGGGATGTTGCATATCCTGAGGAGGACTATCAGTTGAACATTCCAAGAAGTAGCAATTATGACGTGACTATCACCTTCAATCCTGAAAACAAGGAAGTCGTAGCTACAATCAAGGACAATGCGGTCGTTTCTTCTTACTATCTCGTTGGAGGAGAAAAGGATGCAGCTTGGACTGTTGGCGACGTCCTCACAAAGGACGAAGATGTTTACAGCATAGAAATCCCGTATAGCTCTGAATATTCGTTCGCTATTGCTCCTAACACTGCACTCAATGACCTTAAAAATAAGGTTGTTAATTGGAACATAGTTATCCGTCCTGTAGAGACTACTTCTGTTGACTTTGAGAACGTAAGCGGACAAGTTTCTACAACGGACAACAGCCAGAACTGGACAATGGTAGAAAAGGGTAATGGTGAGCAGAAGGAGTTTAATGCCCTGTTCTCCTACGACTCGAAAGAAAGCACTTGGACTATCACAGCTTCTACTACAACAACAATTGGCGAAACTGGCTATGCCACCTATTCTAACGCAAAGCCTTATACGGTAGAGGGTGCTACCGCAAACTTCGTAACTATTCCAAACCGTTATGCCGTATTGGTTCCACAGGATGCTGATGCCATTCTGCCCGCAATGACAGGTGCAGGTAAGAATGCTGGTGTGATTCTGTCTGGTGCTGCTGGCGAAGTAATCATCAATGCAGTAGCCAAGGGTGCCGTAGCAACAGCCACCGGAATTGACGAAAACCTGCTTGCTGGCAGCGGAAACTACTCATACGGAATCAGCACGCAATTCGCAGACAATGATCCATATACTGCCTACATCTTTGCACAGCCCGAAGGTAAGGAGCTTGGCTTCTACATAGCAGACTTAAATGCTGGTGCAGATTTACCTGCCCACAAGGCATTCTTGGCAGTACCTAAGGGTGCAGATGCTCGTGAGTTCATCGGCTTCGAGCCTGGCGAAACAACAAGCATTGCTGACAATAACCGTGTAACAATAACCAATAACGGTGAGGTTTACAACCTGAATGGTCAGCGTGTGGCTCAGCCTACGAAGGGTCTCTACATCGTCAATGGACGTAAGTTTGTTGTGAAGTAAAAGGGGTTTAGAAACGAATTGTCCTAATTCGAATTTAATTGGACTCATAAATAAACATTAGAATAATTAAGGATCAATTAGGATAATTCGTTTCAAAGAAAAATATATTATTCGTTTCAATAAATAGATAAGACAATGACAATGAAAAAGAAATATATTAGTCCAGAAATGTCTGTGGATCTTATGGAGACCACAGAGTTGTTGGTGGAATCGTTCAAAGTGGATGACAACACCCCAGTAAGTCCAGGTACCACCCTTACTCGCCGCCAGAATTGGGACGACGAGGAAGAAGACGAAGACTTCTAAACATCATTTGGATTCCGAAAAAGTACGAAAAGCCGAAAAAGGACAAAAATAATTTTCGATGCTTTCGTGTTTTTCGATGCTTTCGGAATTACAATAGATTCAATTAATAGCTTCAGCGGCGATGGGTGACCACCGCCGCTGTTGTTGACGGTATATGGATTCCGAAAAAGGTCGAAAAGACGAAAAAGAACAAAAAAAGAGTTTTCGAAAATTTCGCTTTTTTAGGATGCTTTCGGGATTAAAAAACTAAAAAACAGCAGTTTTTTTTTGGAATTAATTGAAAAAAGACCTACCTTTGCAGACGGTTTCAGAAAGAAAACCGCCCAAAAGCAATACAAAACAAACGAAATAACAAGGACAAACGACAGACTACGAAACAAAAATTACAAAACATATAAACAAACTCAAAAATATAAGCGTATGAAAAAAATTCTATCTTTATTGACAATGCTGGTGCTGACGCTTCAGTATTCCATGGCAGGAACAGCCACATTGACACTCAACGGCTCTGAAGTGTCCAACCCTGTAGGATTCTTCACCCATGATACTAATGGGAAATTTTCTTTTAATACTAAATTTAATGGTGCCACATACGATGGCATTGATTTTTCCAGCGGCCTGAAGATGGAGAGTTCTACGAAAATTCTCTTTACAACGACTGAGGTCTCTACCGTAACCATCGTACAAAGTACATGGAGTGATAAAACTATCAAACTCGATGAAACAGAATTAGCTTTAAACAGTGCTACTGCTGGTACCGGTTGCCGCATCTACACTGTCACCAATGTTGCCGCAGGTAATCACAGCATCACCCGTACTTCGAGCGAGAGTGGACTGTTCTACGTTAAAGTTGAATGGGTCGACGCTTATACTGCAACTTTCGATAATACTGGCAACTGGACTGACGTCTATGCATACACTTGGAGTGGCGAAGGTGAGGGCAAGAAGGAGCAGCTCGGCGGATGGCCTGGCACTGAACTTACTGCAGGTACCGACGGAAAGTTCAAAGTAACTGTCAGCGGAAGCGAACCTGAATACATTATTTTCCACAATAATGCCGGTGTGCAAACTAATAATTTAGAGTTTAAGAATGGTGGTGAATATAACGCTTCTGGTCGCATTGTAGAAAAGACTAACTACACAGCCACCTTCACTACTGAGGCAGAATGGGAACATGTCTATGCTTTCTGCTGGAACGACACTGAGAAAGAAAGCGCTTTAGGCGCATGGCCTGGTACTGAAATTACTGCTACCAAGGACGAAGATGGCGTGTATCACATTAGTCTCGAGGCGGATTTTCTACCCGAGGGCATTCTCTTCCATAACAATGAGGGCTGGCAGACCTCAGACTACGTTTTTGAGGACAATGGAGCATACACCTACAACCAGACTGCTTATACCGTTTCCTTTACGACGGATGCTGGTTGGGAGAATGTCTATGCCTGGGCATGGAGTGGCAGCGGTGACAACTTAGTGAATCATTGTGCGCCTTGGCCCGGTGTGGAGTTAGAAAAGACAGGAGATGTCTATACCTTTACTTATAAGACCTTCGGTGACATGCCAGAAATGATTCTTTTCAACAACGGTGACACCGATAATCCTCAACAAACTCCAGACTATGCCTTTGTTGATGGCAAGGCTTATGAATATGTCAAGCACGCTTATACCGCCACCTTTACCACCGATGCTGAATGGGAGAGTGTTTATGCATACGTTTGGAGCGGTGATGGTGACGCCGCAACCAACAAATTACTTGGTGATTGGCCTGGTACAGCGTTGACTGCTGAGAACAATGTATATACCGTTTCCATTGAAACTTACAACGATGTTCCTGCCAATATCCAATTCAACAATGGTATCGCTGAAGGTACCGGAGCAGCTAAGACCCATGATATGGGATTCACCAATAATCACGCTTACAAGTGGATTACAGCTACTCCGCTTTATGCACTCTCAGAAGGCGATACCTTCAAAGCCGGTACATCCGTAGAAGTTAAAGATGCAGACGGCGATGTCGTGGCCACCCTTACCTACGGTGTCAGTGGCGGAGCAGATTTTAACGCAGCTGGCAACGGCTGGGGCGATAACGACGATTATGAAGGCTTTAAGTATATGACGGCAGGTAATGGCGAGAACGGTACTGCTACCAGTGGTACTGTTTACACTATTGTTCCCGTTTACGACGGAACAATCTCTGTGGGCGTACGTCTCAACGGCGGTAAGAGCTTCTACATCAAGGAAGACGACACAAGCATGACAGGTTACGACGGCATCACGATGTCTGATCTTTATAAGGGTTCGTTCGACTTCCCCGTAACTGCTGGCAAGAGCTATAAGATTTATTGCACAGGTTCCAAGCTGGGCTTCTACGGCTTCGACTACCAGTTCACCAAGCCGACGAAGACCTTCACCGCCACATTTGTCAACGGTGCTGGCTGGAATCCTGTCAAGGCCTATATCTGGCAGAAAGTTGGCGACAAAGATGTCGAACTGAATGGCGAATACCCCGGACAGGAAATCAGCAAGACCGGCACAAAGACTGTCAAGGGTATAGATTATGATATTTACACCTTTACCTTTGAGACTACGAAGGTGTCCGCTGAACCAGGTTTCATTATCTTCAGTGACGGAACGACAACCAACAAGACCGAGGACTTAGAGTTCGAAAATGAGAAGGAATACGAATATGGCATTCCTACCGGTTACTCTATTGTTACCAAGGAGAACGACACTTGGACTGTTGCAGCGACCGCAATGGATGAGGCAGAGGACGAAGGCGTGTACTCTTATTCCGCAACACTCAGCGGCCAGGCCGGCAAGCTGTTTGCCATTGCTCCGAGCACGGCAATCAATGGAGAGACGGTCAATGATGCAGCCTTGGTACGCCCTGTGACTGAGGGGGCAGACTGGTTGATTGAGTTTGCCGACTACACAGGTACTACACAGAATCAAGCTGGCGGAAAGGTTTGGCAGATAGCTGAAGCTAATGCCGCCGACGTGACCATTACGTTCATACCTGCCACTAAGACCTTCGAGGTGACCAATGCCATTGAGTACACTATGAACGACTATGGTTTTGCAACCTATTCTGACGGCAAGAAATATAAGGTGGAGGGAGCTAAGGCTAACTTCATAACCGTTTCCGGCAACGTGGCTACGCTGGTTCCGCAGGCTGAAGGTGCCATCCTGCCAGCCATGACAGGTGCTGGTAAGGGTTGCGGTATCATTATTTCCGCAGACGCAGGAGCCAAGTATTCTATTAAGTCTGTTAACCAGAGCGATGAAGCTGTTAACTCATCAGACAACCTGCTTGCAGGTAGTGGAAACAACTCATACTCCATCAGCACACAGTTCGCAGACAATGATCCATATACAGCCTACATCTTCACTAAGCCCGAGGGTAAGAAGCTTGGCTTCTACATAGCAGACTTAAATGCAGGTGCAGATTTACCTGCCCACAAGGCATTCTTGGCAGTACCTAAGGGTGCTGATGCTCGTGAGTTCATCGGCTTCGAGCCTGGCGAAACAACAAGCATTGCTGACAATAACCGTGTAACAATAACCAATAACGGTGATGTTTACAATCTCAATGGTCAGCGTGTGGTTCAGCCTACGAAGGGTCTCTACATCGTCAACGGCAAGAAGGTCGTGATACGGTAAGAATTAAAATTGAAGTTTTAAACTGAAATTGGTGTTTAGGAAAGAAATGAGCAAAAATTAGAATAATCTATTCCAGAAATAGGGAATAATAATTCTTTCAAATTATTGGACGCAATTATTTCTAATTATTGCTGATTTCTTTCCCACAAAAGAGACAAAGATTATTTCTTTCAAAACACAAAAAAGACAATGACAATGAAAAAGCATTATATTAGTCCAGAAATGTCTGTGGATTTTATGGAAACCACAGAGTTGTTGGTGGAATCGTTCAAAGTGGATGACAACACCCCTGTAAGTCCAGGTATTTCCCTCTCCCGCCAAAAGAATTGGGACGACGAGGAAGACGAGGAAGACTTCTAAACATCATTTGGATTCCGAAAAAGGACGAAAATAGTTTTTCGATACTTTCGTGTTTTTCGATGCTTTCGGAATTACAATAGATTCAATTAATAGCATCAGCGGCGATGGGTTACCACCGCCGCTGTTGTTGACGGGGTATATGGATTCCGAAAAAGGTCGAAAAGACGAAAAAGACGAAAAAGAGTTTTCGATAATTTCGCATTTTACGGATGCTTTTGGGATTAAAAAACTAAAAAAAAATGGGATTAATTTGGTATTTATCGAAAAAAAACTCTATCTTTGCATTTGGTTTCATAAAGAAAACCACCCAAAAGCAATACTAACTAACGAAAAGCAAGGATATATTATATGGAAACTACAACAAGAACATCAAGTAGAAGCAGAAGAAGGCGGAAACTAACTCCTGAAGAGAACAGGGCTCTGAATGCCGCAATGGTTCCAGGAAATAAATACATGGAAGCTGCAAAAAAATATGCAGGTAAGTACAAACTTGTCATCAACGATCCAAACTGGTTGCTTTAGACAGAGCGGATGGCATTAGTATCGAGCGACCAACGATTTCCATTCTATCGTAAACAAGGACTGAACTTAGTGTTCAACGAAAAATAGCATGGTTTGAAAATAATTTCTTGATTATTATTTGCAATTTCTTTCTAACAAAAACAAAGACTACGAAACAAAAATTATAAAACATAATAACTAACTTAAAATTACAAGCTTATGAAAAAATTACTATCTATTATCGCATTGCTCATGGCCTTTGCGGCTGCTGGGTTTGCTGCTGACAAAACAGTGTATCTAAAGCCAACTGCCGACTGGCTTAGTGGTGCACGATTTGCAGTCCATATGTTTGGAAGTTCTGACGGAGAAACTTCTTGGGCTGATGTAAATACACTTGCAACCAATGAAACTGACATTTATAAGGTTGTAATACCTGAGAAATTCACTAAGATTATTTTCTGCCGCATGAACGGCGCAACAACTGAAAACAACTGGGGCAACAGATGGAATCAAACACAGGATATCACATTGACATCTGATAAGGACTTATACACAATCACAGGCTGGGATACTTGTGATGAAGGTAGTACATATACTTTGGCTACTATTTCCTCTGTTTCACTGACTGGCGACTTAGACTTAGCTTTAGCTGATGGTGAAGAAAAAGTTCTTGATTTGTCGTCGACCCTGTTGAATAAAAATTTCAAACTGAAAGTAAACAATACTGAAATAGGTACAAATCAGCTGACTTTGGTTGACGCTGGAGGATTGGTAACTTTAGGGACAAACGACGGTGACAATTTTACTTTAAAGAATAACACTTCTGGCTACAAAACTTATACAGTAAAAGCCAAATGGGCACCCAGTTCCAACGCTGCTAAGAATTGGACACTGACCATTGCTGGTCAGGATGCACGTGTGCTGAATTACGCTATTGTAGGTGACTGGACAACAGATGGTGAGGGTTGGGACAATGACCAGCCAATGACGAAAGATTCAGAGAATCCGAGCATTTATACCCTAACCATTAATGACTTTCCTGTAGCATTTGAAGCAGGGCAAACAAAAAAGACTTATTACTACAAACTTCGCACAAATGGCATCTGGGGACTTTATGACCTTCCCAATGGTAATGAGAATAAATCAAAAGAGTTTACTGAGGAAGGAACCTATACGTTAGTATTTACTGCTAATGTTTCAGAGCACACCCTTGATATGACTGCCACGAAGAAATTCATATTGCCAGGAACAACCATCTACACTAGCTCAACACCAACTACGGTAGATTGGGGTTCTCCTATTACAATTTCTTATGCCACGTTAACAGAGGCTAACGCTAAGATTGGTGACAGAATTCATGTAAGAGTAGATGGAGTTACCGAAGGTGCACAAGTGCGTGCACAAAGCAATTGGACTGCTTTGGAGAGTGGTATCGGGGTAAATGGAGAGAGTCAAGAAGTTTCGTTTATCCTTACTGGAGATATGATGACACGAATCAAAGCTAATGGTCTCCAAATCTGTGGTACAGGTTATTCCACCTCACAGGTTACATTGGAAACAACTTCATATTCAGGTTCAGAGAAGTCTATATGGATAGGAAATGCCGAAAGCAATTTTGGTATCGACTGGATGCATTTTGCCAACGCCAATGTAAAAGCTGGAGATGTACTTCGTGTGACAGCCACAAAACATGAATCATCATCTTCTGGCTATTGGTTGGAACTTGCTCCTGGAGGTAACTGGGGGGAAAATCTGATTCGCAGCGATGCTAACGATGAGATTCATTACTATTTTATTACCCTTACGACAAAATCTATAGAACAGGTTACTAAAGAATGGTCTTCTTCAACTATCAATCATGGCGGTTATACAATTACTCAGGTAGAATTAGTTCCTATGACAGGCTATTATGTTGTTAATAACGAAAATACTTGGACGACAGTTGCCGAAATGACAAAAGATGAGGGTGAGTATACTACAGTTCTTAAAAATATGGCAGATAAGTACTTTGTGATTTTCCCAAATAACGCTCTGAGTGACGAAGCAACTGCCATTCACAACTGGAACAAGGCGATCCGACCCACTGTAGAAAGCGGAAACTTTAATGTGAACTACTGGATCAACTATCAAAGTACGACAACAAACACGAACAATGGTGCTGTTTGGCATGTTGCAGATAACAACACTGCTGACTTAACGCTGACTTTCAAACCCGATCTTTCTGAAAACAACTACACCATCACAGCTTCTGAAACGATTGTAATTAGTGATGCAGGCTACCGCACCTATTCCAAAGCACAGAATTACAAGGTGGCCGACGGTACAAGTGTCTATTATGTGAAGGAAGTTGGCGAAAGCATTAAGCTTACTGCTGCGGAGAGTAACATTCTGCCTGGAACAGGCACAGAGAACAAGGCTGGAAGAGGTATCATCCTGAAGGGTAAAGGTAAAGTCGTCATCACCCCGACAGATCCAGAGGTAGAATTGGCAGCACTTGAAGATAACATGCTGGTTGGTACTGGTGACTGGGATTATGATCTCTCCGGATATGATAACGATTACACCTGCTTTATCCTTGCCATCGGAGATAATGGTGTAGGTTTCTATAATGCAACAGGTACCGTTGGAGCCCACAAGGCATTCCTGCCTATCCTTACTTCTACTCTTAGTACCACCGCTCGTGAATTCCTTGGCTTCGAGGAAGGCAACACAACCTCTATCGATGTAAGAAGTAAGATGGAAGATGGAAGAGGTGATGTTTACAACCTCAACGGTCAGCGTGTGGCTCAACCCACGAAGGGTCTCTACATCGTCAATGGACGTAAGGTCGTGATTAAGTAAACGAGACTGGCATTAGACTATTTCTTTCAAAACACAAAAAAGAACACGAATATGAAAAAAGAATATATAAGCCCAAAGACGTTAGTGGTTGCTTTGCGGGCCACACAGTTGTTGTCAGAATCATTAGGCAAGAACTATGATCCCACCAAACCAATGGATGGTGGTAATGCCCTTTCTCGCCGCAACGGAATGGATTACGACGACGAGGAAGAAGACGACTTCTAAATTTTATAGATTCCGAAAAAGACGAAAAGCCGAAAAGGACGAAAAAGAGTTTTCGTAGGTTTCGCATTTTACGGATGCTTTCGGAATTAAACAGATTCAATCAATAGCTTCAGCGGCGGTGGGTGACCACCGCCGCTGTTGTTTGGTTAAAAGACGAAAAGAACGAAACAGAGTTTTCGAAGCTTTCGGGATTAAAAATCAGTAAAAAACGGCGTTTTTTTTGGAATTAATTGAAAAAAGACCTATCTTTGCAATATATTATTCATTAAGGACGCTGACTAACTAACGTTTAAATAGGCGGCTATCAAGATGATTTGTAAAATGAGTGAAAACAAGGAGAATGTCATTGAGATCCCAAGAGTGCAGATTGTCATGACTTTCGTGGCAACATGCATAGAGTCTACGGCTCGGCTACTGAACACATCCTATAAGGATGTCTATCAACGTATGAAACGTGTGGGAATGATTGAGCAATATATCATCCCTCATTACGATACTCTTCATACTGAAAGCCGTGAGAATATCGCCGAGGGCATGGTAGAGTGTCTAAACGAATGGGAGGGAAGAAAATGAATGAACTCATTGTCTATCACGGTGGAACAGAAATAGTTGAGCATCAGCCCAACAACCAGATGTGCCTCCTCTCACAGGAGATAACCGACAAATACATGACTTTCGATGGAACAGAAAACATTTGACGACCCCGTAAAATCTCCCATTATACAAGAGATCATCTTGAGCAACCGCATCGGTGCTATCTCTGTGGAGTTGGCAAAACGGCTGAATATTGAGCCAGCTAAAGCACTTCAGTTATTCTATGAAAGCCAGACCTGTGCCGATTTGCACGATAAATCCTCGGGGCTCTACCTATATGGCGACTTGTATATTGCCGACGAATTCATAAGAGAGAAAGAGTATTCAATGTAGTGTTACAACCAAGAACCAGTTTATATGGTTCCCGAAAAAAGACGAAAAGCCGAAAAAGAGTTTTCGTGGGTTTCGAATTTTACGGATGCTTTCGGAATTAAACAGATTCAATCAATAGCTTCAGCGGCGGTGGGTGACCACCGCCGCTGTTGTTGTTTGGTGGTAATCTGGACATGACGAGGGGATAAGGGCTCTGGAGTTGAGAAGTGGAGAAAATGGCAAAATGCAGAGGAAATAATGCAAAAGAAAAATAGGTAGAATTTACCTACATACCTACATAATCTTTGTAATTATATGAGATTAAGCAAGTTAACTTATGTAGGTAACCTACATTTATCTACATTTACCTACATAAAAATATGGTTTGTCTGAATATTTTGTAAAGCAAAAATATCACAAAATCACTAATTTTGCGATTTTTCTGCACGACAAAAATCATCAAAAACAGCCTACTTTATACCAAATATCACGACATTTTCTTGTTACTCCAAGGGCTGGAGCAACCAGAAATCACGGTACTTTCCTTCAGAAATCACGTAGAAAAGTTGAGGAAATCACGGCAACTTCTTGCGGAAATCACCTAGAAAAGTTGCGGAAATCACCTAGAAAAGTTGAGGAAATCATTAAGAAAAATACGGTCAAAATGTTGAATGTAGGTGAATGTAGGTAAATGTAGGTTACCTACATAAAGTAACTTTCTAATAACCATTAATTTAAAATGATTTATGTAGGTATGTAGGTATTTTTGCATTTATAAAATTCTTTTGAAGATAAATATATGCAGTGTCAAATAAAATGGCATAAATTCAGAAAGAGTCCAAAATACATGTCCCCTTTCTGAAACCCTTTCCAGCCGCATCAGATCAAAAAATAACGGACTAAACTCTACACGAGCTCAGTCCGTTTACTAATTATTTACCGTTTCTACTTTTTCTGTTTAAGCGGCGAGGTGGTAGTTGTACATTCTTGCCATGTTCAGGCAGTACTCTCTGTAACCCTCGCTCATCATCCATTTCTTCAATAACTTTTTCATCTTTTTACCCTTTCTTTTCTTTAATTGTTATCCTTTTCTTCTTTTTACTGCCCCGAGTTTGGAGCTTTCTTTTGTTATCCTTTGACTGCTTCGCTCAGCAGTCCTTTTTTTCTTTTCACGATGCAAAGGTACGACGTTTTTTGCTTCCAAACAAGGGAAAAACGGAATTGTTTGCGTTAACAGTCGATATTTTGACCTGAATCAAGTAATTGAAAGAAATGAATGGAATGAATGGAATGAAAGAAATGAAAGGAATGAAAATGAAGAAATGAAGCCTTATTTCTGGTGTGTGACGGCCTGGCGCATCTCCTTCAGCAGGTCGGAAGCGAAGATGAAGTCGGTGAGGCGCTTGTTGGTGGAGCCCATGATGTCGGCTGACACGCCCTGCCACTCCTTGCGACCTTCGTAGATGAAGATGATGTTCTCGCCGATGCCCATGACGGAGTTCATGTCGTGGGTGTTGATGATGGTGGTCATCTTGAACTCCTGCGTAATGGAGTGTAGCAGTTCGTCGATGACCAGACTGGTCTTCGGGTCCAGTCCGCTGTTCGGCTCGTCGCAGAACAGGTACTTCGGGTTCAGGGCTATGGCTCGTGCTATGGCGACGCGCTTCTGCATGCCGCCGGAAATTTCGCCGGGGTACTTCTCTTCTGCACCCACTAAGTTGACGCGGTCCAGACAGTCCATCGCCCTTTTCGTCCGTTCGCGGAGGTTCATCGACGAAAACATGTCCAACGGGAACATGACGTTCTCCAGTACTGTCAGCGAGTCGAAGAGTGCTGCCGACTGGAAAATCATGCCCATCTCGCGGCGCATGTGTACCTTTTCCTCTTTTGACATGCTGACGAAGTCGCGTCCGTCGTAGAGTATCTGGCCACTGGTAGGGTCGAAGAGTCCCACGAGGTTCTTCATCAGCACGGTCTTTCCCGAACCGCTCTGGCCGATGATGAGGTTGGTCTTGCCGTCCTCGAACACCGTCGAGATGTCCTTTAGCACCTCGACGTTGTCAAAACTCTTGTATAGGTTCTTTACTTCAATCATGATAACAGTTGGGTGAGGAATACGTCAGAACAGAGGATGAGTACGCTGGAGCAGACCACGGCGTCGGTCGAGGCCTTGCCGACGTTGACGCTACCGCCCTCGACGGTATAGCCGAAAAAGGACGGTACGGCGGAGATGATAAAGGCAAAGAAGAGGCTCTTGATGATGGACATCCAGACGAACCACGACTGGAAGCTGTGCTGCAAGCCTAATGTCAGGTCGTCGGGCACGATGATGTGTCCGATGTATGCCGTTCCGTAGGCGCCGACGATGCCCATTGCCGAAGAGAAGATGACGAGTAGCGGCATGATGGTCAGCATGCCCAGAATCTTAGGCAGTATGAGGTAGCACGCCGAGTTGACACCCATGATGTCCAGGGCGTCAATCTGTTGGGTTACGCGCATGGTACCTATTTCTGATGCAATGTTTGACCCCACCTTGCCAGCGAGTATCAGACACATGATGCTGGACGAGAACTCCAGCAGCATAATCTCTCGTGTGGTATATCCGCTGACCCAGCGCGGCATCCACGGCGACTGGATGTTGAGCTTCATCTGGATGCAGATGACGGCGCCGATGAAGAACGAGATGAGCAGTACGATGCCAATGGAGTTGACACCCAGCTGCGCCATCTCCTTGACATACTGTTTCCAGAACATGCGGAAGCGCTCCGGCACGCTGAACGTGCGGCCCATCAAGATGACGAACCGGCCCAACGTAGTCAGCCATTTTTGCAGTAACCTTATCATATTGCCTGCAAAGGTAGTGCAAACCGAATGAAAAACCAAATTTATTTGTGTTTTTCTGAAGTGCAGCCTACTTTCTCCAAGGGAGAAAGTTACAAATAATCTTTGAACTTTGACCAAAGTTCAAAGAAAAGTTGTATCTTTGCACCAGATTTAACAAACTACTTATATATAATAAGGTATATGACAAACCAGAAGCAATACTACTTTGCCGTCGATCTGGGAGCCACGAGTGGCCGTACCATTTTAGGTACGCTAGACAACGGCCGGTTGGAACAGGAAGAGATTACGCGTTTTCCCAACAACCTTATCGAGACAGGCGGACATTTTTATTGGGACATCTATGCCCTCTACTTTGAGATGATTCGTGGCCTGAAGGAGATGGGGCGCCGGGGAGTACCCATTACCAGCATCGGCATCGACACATGGGGCGTCGATTTCGTCTTCATTGGCGACGACGGCGCCATCCTGCGCAACCCGATGGCCTACCGCGACCCACATACTTTCGGCCGCATGGAGGAATACCTGTGTCACGTTGTTCCGCAACGTGAGGTCTATGACATCACCGGCATCCAGTTCATGAACTTCAACTCGCTGTTCCAACTCTATGCCATGCAGCAGGACGACAATAGTGCCTTGCGCGCTTGCCGCAAGATTCTCTTCATGCCCGACGCCCTGAGCTGGATGCTGACGGGCGAGGCGGTCTGCGAGTACACCATCGCATCGACTTCGCAGATGCTCGACCCGCTGACGGGCGACCTGTCGGAACGTCTTATCCAGAGCGTCGGACTGACGCGTGACCACTTTGGTCGCATGGTGCAGCCAGGTACCCAGATTGGCGTGCTGACTGAGGAGGTCCAGCGCATGACGGGACTTGGTCCCGTACCCGTGATTGCCGTTGCTGGTCACGACACGGCGAGTGCCGTTGCTGCCGTGCCCGCCAAGGACGAGCACTTTGCCTACCTGTCCAGCGGCACGTGGAGCCTGATGGGTATCGAGAGCCAGCAACCCATCATCAACGACCGCAGCTATGAGCTGAACTTCACCAACGAGGGTGGCGTCGAGGGTACCACGCGTTTCCTGAAGAACATCTGCGGCATGTGGCTGTACGAGCGGTGCCGGAAGGAGTTTAAGGACTCGACGGGGAAGCCGTTGAGCACGGACCATCAGGAGCTGCAAGGCTCCGCCATGCAGGTGGAGGCGTTCCGCAGCATCATCAATCCTGATGACAAAGCGTTTGCCAATCCGTCTTCTATGATAGAGGCTATCCAGCAGTACTGCCGCCAGACGGGGCAGGCCGTGCCCGAGACACCGGCAGAGATATGCCGCTGCATCTTCGACTCGTTGGCGCTGAGGTATCGGCAGGTGTTCGGGTGGCTGAAGGAGATGGGGGGCTCGACGGGAAAACCGTCGAGCGCGAACAAACCGTCGAGCGCGGACATCCAGGTGCTGCACATCATTGGTGGCGGAAGCCTGAACAAGTACCTGAACCAGTTTACCGCCGATGCCTGTGGCGTCGAGGTGCTGGCAGGTCCGCAGGAGTGTACGGCCATCGGCAACATCATGTTGCAGGCTCGCCAGAATGGCCAGACTACCGGTCAGGTGAAAGACCTCTGGGAGATGCGCCGCATCATTGCCAATAGTGTGGACATGGTGGCCTACCATCCCACCGCCGACCGTTCGGTTTGGGACAAGGCGTATGAGAAGTATCTGCGCATTCTGGAGACAGCCCGGTGATGGAGTCGAATAATCATAGTACATTAAATAGTCAAACAATAGAATAGAAAGATGAAAGAACAACTGATTGAGCAGGCTTATGCCGTGGCAAAGGAACGCTATGCAGCGATGGGCGTGGATACTGACGCCGTACTTGACCAACTCCAAAAGCAGCAGATTTCGCTGCATTGCTGGCAGACTGACGACGTGGTGGGCTTCGAGCGTAATGACGCCCTCAGCGGCGGCATCCAGACTACTGGCAACTACCCTGGCCGTGCCCGGAACATTGACGAAGTGCGCCAGGACATCGAGTTTGTGAAAACCCTCATTGCCGGCAAGCACCGTCTGAACCTCCACGAGATTTATGGCGACTTCGGCGACAAGTTCGTAGATCGCGACCAAGTGGATGTGAAGTACTTTGAGAGCTGGATGCAATGGGCAAAAGAGAATGACATGAAGCTTGACTTCAACTCTACCTCCTTCTCACACCCGAAGAGCGGCACCCTGACGCTGTCGAACCCCGACAAAGCCATCCGCGACTTCTGGATAGAGCATACCAAGCGCTGCCGTCGTATTGCCGACGCCATGGGCAAGGCGCAGGGAGACCCCTGCATCATGAACATCTGGGTGCATGACGGTTCGAAGGACGTCCCCGTTCAGCGCAAGAAGTACCGCGAAATCCTTGCCGCCTCGCTCGACGAGATTATGGCCGAGAAGCTCGACGGCGTGAAGAACTGTTTCGAGGCCAAGCTCTTCGGCATCGGACTGGAGTCATACACCGTGGGAAGCCACGACTTCTATACCGCCTACTGTGCCACCCGCAAGCAGATGTACACCCTTGACACGGGTCACTACGAGCAGACGGAGAACGTCAGCGACTTTGTCTCGACGCTCTTGATGTATGTCCCCGAACTGATGCTCCACGTCAGCCGTCCCGTGCGCTGGGACTCCGACCACGTGACCATCATGAACGACCAGACACTCGACCTGTTCAAGGAACTGGTGCGTAGTGATGCCCTCGACCGTGCTCATGTCGGACTCGACTATTTCGATGCCTCCATCAACCGTATTGGAGCATATATAATAGGAACGCGCGCGACCCAGAAATGCATTCTCCAGGCCCTCTTGGAACCGAAGCAGAAACTGCGTGAATATGAGGACAACGGTCAGTTCTTCGAGCGTCTTGCCCTGATGGAAGAGGCCAAGTCGATGCCTTTCGGTGCCGTCTTTGACTACTTCAACCTGAAGAACGCCGTACCCGTAGGCGAAGACTATATCGCCGCCATCCAGCAGTACGAAAAGGACGTCACGTCTAAAAGGAGTTAAGAATTAAGAGTTTTCCAACAACTATGGCAAATTCTGGAAGTTTAAAGAGCACCATCGCGGTGTCTCTCACCAATTATCTCGATGCCGGCGCCATCGTGGCCGGCGCGTCGGGACTGACGCTGTGGCAGAAATACCTCGACTTAACCGAGGTACATCTTGGCTGGCTGAACTTCATCTCGGCCAACTGCCTCGGTGCCGCCCTCGGTGCCATCATCGGCGGATTCCTGGCCGACAAGTACGGCAGGAAGTTCATCTTTACGTACAATATGATTGTCTATATGGTGGGCGTGCTGACCATCATGCTCAGCGTCAACTTCCCCATGCTGCTCGCCGGCTTCCTGATTACGGGCATCAGCGTGGGTGTCGGCGTGCCGGCATCGTGGACATACATCTCTGAGTCGTCGGAAGTCAACAACCGAGGCCGTAACATTTGCATCTCGCAGATGTCGTGGGGCATCGGACCGATGGTTATCCTGCTCCTCGGCATGCTCTTTGCCCCTGGCGGCTACCTGTTCAGCTGGGTGGAGAGCGTGGCACACCTCTTTGGAGGAGCCGATATGGCAGCGAACGAAGTCAACGCCTATTCGTCGCGCATCGTCTTCTTCTCGCTGTTCGTCGTGGCCTTCATCGCCTGGAACCTGCAGCGCCGTCTGCAAGAGAGTGCTGAGTTTACGGCGCAAAAGGAAGAAGAGAAAAAAGCCGGTCTCATTGATAATATTAAGGTATTGTTCCAGAACCGCATCGCCGTCAAGACCGTCTGTTTCTTGGCAGGTATCTATCTGACGTGGAACCTCGTAGCCTCGGTGATGGGCTTCTTCCAGCCGCACATCTACGAGACGGCAGGTGGCGTAACCAACGAACAGGCCAACTGGATGAACTGCATACAATGGGCCATCATCGTGGGTGTGACGTTCCTCGTCTCAAAGCTTATCGACCATACTTCGCACAAGGGTATCTACACCTTCGGCCTCTTGGTGGCCATCTCGGCATGGCTCATCATCGTCACTATCGGTGTTAACGGTCCCGTTGGGCTGTGGGCATTCGCCATTCTGTGGGGTGTGCAGGGCGGTACGTCGGTACAGATATTCTATGCCCTTTGGGGCAGCGAGCTGTTTCCGGCCAAGTTCCGCGCCGGTGCCCAGGGACTGATGTTCTTCATAGTACGCGGTTTGTCGGCACTATGGGGACTCGTCTTTACCTATATCTATGGTGAAAATGGCGAAGGCTTCACCCTGGCCGCCTACTGTATGATAACGCTGTTAGTCGTCTCGCTCGTCGTCGGTTTCATCGGTGCCCCCAAGACCCGTGGCCGCTCGTTGGAAGAAATTACGAGAGAGCGCTATGGAGAGAAGTATTAATTCGTAATATCGTAATAACGTAATAACGAAATAACGAAAAACGAAAACATGAAGAGTATATTAGAAGGCCGTCCGCAGTTGGAGGCCGTAATCAACCAGATTGCCGAGGTGACGGGCTATCTGTGGCAGAAAGGATGGGCCGAGCGTAACGGCGGGAATATCACCGTCAACGTCACCGAGTATATGGACGAGGCGTGCAAGGCTTTGCCTGCTATCTCGGAAGTGAAAAAGATTGGCTTGATGCTGCCTAAGCTGAGAGGTAAGTACTTTTATTGTAAAGGTACTGGCAAGCGCATGCGCGATCTGGCTAAGGAACCCATGCAAAACGGCAGCATCATCCGCATCTGCGACGACTGTGCTTCGTACGAGGTTATTGCCGACGTTCCCGTAGTGCCTACCAGCGAACTTCCCACACACCTTGCCTTACAGAACTATCTTTTGGAGACGGGCTCTTGCTATAAGGCAACGCTGCATACGCATCCCATCGAGTTGGTGGCTATGAGCCATATCCAGCGTTTCCTGAAGGGCGACGAGATGACGCGTGTGCTGTGGTCGATGATTCCCGAGACGTTAGCTTTTGCACCACTTGGCATCGGCATCGTGCCTTATGCCATGCCGTCGAGTGTTGAGCTGGCTGAGGCTACCTTGGAGCAGATTAAGATTCACGACGTGGTGCTGTGGGAGAAGCATGGCACCGTGGCTGTGGGTACTGACATCATGGATGCCTTCGACCAGACCGACGTGCTCTGTAAGGCAGCTAATATCTATATGTGTGCCCGTTCGATGGGTAGTGAGCCGGACGGCATGACTGCCGCTCAGATGAAGGAGGTGCAGGACGCCTTCAACCTGCCGAAGAAACGGCCGTGCTGAGAATTGAAAATTCTCTGACCAAGGTCAGAGTGTAGCTTCGCAATGAAAAATAGGGCTACGCGTTCAATCAAAGATGTTGAACGCGTAGCCTTGTTCTTTGAGCCACTCAATGGCCTGAGGTAGGGCAGTCTTTAACTTGTCGATACTTTTCAGCGAGTCGTGAAAAGTTATGATGCTACCGTTGCGGGTGTACTTTTTCACGTTGTTCAGAACGTCCTCGGCAGTCATCCATTTGGAGTAGTCACGGGTGACAAGGTCCCACATCACTATTTTAAACTTTCGTGACAGCCAAGCATACTGGCTAAGACGCATCCAACCGTGGGGCGGACGTACTAAATCGGTACGCAGGTAGGCATTGGCCTTTTCCACGTTATAGCTGTAGTCGTGGATGGAATAGCGAATGCCCATGAGGTGGTTGTGAGTATGGTTGCCTATGCGATGGCCTTCATCGATGACCCGCTGCAATAACTCTGGGTATTTACGGGCGTTGTCGCCCACCATGAAGAAGGTAGCCTTGATATTGTATTGCTTCAGCACATCCAGAATGAATGGCGTGGCCTCGGGTATGGGACCATCGTCGAAGGTCAGGTAAACGGCCTTCTCATGACGGTCCATACGCCACAATGCCTTTGGGTAAAGCCAGCGCAGCCAGATGGATGGTTGCTCAATAATCACGGCTTACTCTCTAAATTCTAAACTATTAATTCCAAATTCTTTTTAAAAGCCTAACTTGCCACCTTTAGCTTCAAACATCCTCATCATTTCTGAGAGTTCAGCCACACGCTCCCCAGACCATTTTTCGTCTAACGTCTCGGCGAGGCCTGCCACCTGTTGCATGATGTAAAGCTGTATGGCGCAGTCGTTCTGCGCAGCTTCGAAACGGTAGCTGTCGAGCGACATATACCATTGCATGTACTGCATAGAATTCGTCCAGAGCTTGTTCAGGATGTTGATAGCTTCCTTCTTGTTGTTCAATGAAGCCCAGGCACGTGCCATATCCATCGAACCAGAGGTGAAGTTGACAGGAACATTATAGTCCGGAATCTGCTTCATGCAGTAACGCAGCACCTCTTCGGCCTGTTTCGTCTTGCCCTCGTTGATGAGTTCCATAGCGAGTTTTGCCATGATGCGGCGGTGAGTATAGCACATGCGCATCACGGTCTCATCGATGTAAAGACCTTTCTTGTCAATGCCTCCAAACTTGAAGCGGTGCATGATGTTATCGTAGGTGCGCTTCGTATCGAAGTTCTTGACGCCGGAGATGTTCTTGCCGTCATTGCTGGTGGTGAATGGCGTGATGCGGTAGGCCAAGCCCTCGGTAATCGTGTTGTCACCCAGGTTGATGTAGTTGTCCTCGCCGACGGAAACGGCTACATAGATGGGACGTGTCCAGTTACACTCGGCCAACATCTCAAGAATCATGAGGTCACCCTTATACAGCGCGTTCTTGCCCTTCAGCGAGATGACCATCTTGTCGGGGATGCTGTCGGCAGCCATCATCATGCCGCTCTTGCGTACGGCCTCCTTGTCGATGGTCATATAGATGGTGTCGGTGGGAATGACGTGCAAATCCTTGTTCGTCGAGCGCACCCAGTATTTCAGGATGTTCTTCAACTCAAAGGGCTCTTCGCCGAACTGCTGGCGAGCCTGACCGGGATTAGTCTCGTAGAGGTTCATTAGCGCGGCCTTCATCTCTGGCTCCACGGAGATGTACTCGTTGGTTCCGGCACAGTATTCAATACGTTCCCAAGTAATGGGTACCGAAGGAGAGTCGTAAGCCGGACGGCGCATCTGGTCAATGTACCAGTCGGTTTGGAGATACGAGAGGTTGCAGACACGGGCATCGGTACTCACACCCTCTACATCCTGGTTGTACCACAGCGGGAAGGTATCGTTGTCGCCGTTGGTATAGATGATGGGATAAGAAGGTACAGTCTTGCCGTCAACGACATTCTCATGCTGGAGCGACATCAGGTAGTTCTGTCCAAAGTCACGACAGGTATAGCGACCCGAACGGTCGTGGTCGTCCCATGTCTGTGATGCCATCTGGATGGGCACAAAGAGACAAAGCACGCTAACGGCAGCAGCCAACACGACAGGTGAGAGTGCCTTGAGTTTCTGACTTAGTAACTCAATGATGCCAGCTACACCCAGTCCGCACCAGATGGCGAAGGCATAGAAGGAACCGGCATAGGCATAGTCGCGTTCACGGGGCTGTGAGGGCGTTTGGTTCAGATAGATGACGATGGCCAGACCCGTCATGAAGAACAGGAAGAACACAACCCAGAACTGACGAATACCAGTCTGATCCTTGGCATTGTTGAAGTGCTTGCCTAATGACTGCCAGAAGAGTCCGATGAGTCCAAGAAGCAGGGGCAGACAGTAGAATACGTTATGTCCCTTGTTTTCTTTCAGCTCGTCAGGCAACATGCTCTGGTCGCCTAAGCGCCAGTTGTCAAACCAGTCGAAACCAGTCAGCCAGTTACCGTGCTCCAGTTCTCCGTTGCCTTGTTGGTCGTTCTGACGACCGGCGAAGTTCCACATGAAGTAGCGCCAGTACATGAAGTTCACCTGATAGCGGAAGAAGAAACGCAGGTTCTCGCCGAAGGTCGGACAGTACTCTGTCTTCTGCTGACCGCAGTATTCATACCGCACGCGTTTGCCCTTTACGTTCGCCCACTCTTTGTATGCCCCCACGTGGCTACCCTGACTCGAGTACATACGCGGGAACAGCATACAGAACTGCGGCATGTACTTGTAACTCGTCTTGTAACCGGTGATCACATATTTGTCCTTCTCGCCTTCTACTTTCGGCGCCGGGGCATACTGCGCATGGCCTTTCTTCTCGACGGGGATGCACATATTGCCTTCGACGCGCAGTTCTACCGGGGCATTATAGGTCTGACCGTAGAACAAAGGACGGTCGCCGTACTGCTCGCGGTTGAGGTAGTACTTGAGGCTGAACACGTTGTCCGGACTGTTCTGATCCATCGGCGTGTCTGCATTGGAGCGGATCACAAGCGCTGCGTACGAGCTGTATCCGATGAGGATCACCGTCACCATAATAGCCGCCGTATTGAGCCATCTCCACTCGCGTTTACGCGTGTACCATATCGCCCAAGTCAGGAAGGCGGCAATCAGCACGAGGCATACTGCCAGACCCGTATTGAACGGACATCCGAGGCCGTTGACGAACAGCAACTCGAACCAACCGATCAGCGTCGGAACACCCGGGATGATGCCGTACAGGATCACGAGCAACACCGCGCAGGAAGCCAGGAACGCATAAATCATTCCCTTCCAGCTGAACTCGTATTTACGGAAGTAATAAACGAGTCCGATAGCCGGTATGGTCAGCAAGTTCAAAAGGTGCACGCCAATACTCAAGCCCATCAGGTAGGCGATCGCAATCAGCCATTTGTCACTACCCTCTTCCTCAGCCTGCTCGTCCCACTTGAGGATTAACCAGAACACGACGGCCGTGAAGAGCGACGAGCTCGCATACACCTCGCCTTCAACTGCACTGAACCAGAACGTGTCGCTAAACGTGTACGCCAAGGCTCCAACAGCTCCGGCACCAAGGATACCAATCCCCTTCCAGAGACTGTCCGGCGCAACGAGTTTCTTCGCGAGCGCTGTGATCGTCCAGAAAAGGAACAGAATCGTGAATGCTGATGCAAGCGCCGAGAGGGCGTTGACGCACATCGCCACGTGCGAGGTGTCACTGGCAAACAGACTAAAGAAATGCCCCATGAGCATAAAGAACGGTGCTCCGGGCGGGTGTCCAACGTCCAGTTTCCAGGCGCTGGAGATGAACTCACCGCAGTCCCAGAAAGAAGCGGTGGGCTCCATCGTAAGGAGATACGTCGCAGCCGCGATGGCAAAAACCACCCAGCCGCAGAGCGCATTCCACAATTTAAAATTTTTCATCTTTTAT
>JAEEGJ010010811.1_pt1 | contig 23520 bp, 16 predicted proteins | sample 8958761 | NCBI WGS metagenome assembly JAEEGJ01 (sample SAMN16246546, study PRJNA631951) | gut metagenome | biome: gut microbiome; feature: rumen; material: RS-attached | host: Bos | place: Iran: Karaj | collected 2018-10 | reverse complement strand
GTCTTGCTGGGCGTTTCCCTGTCGTTCAGTGGCAGGTTCTTGGTCGGACCTTCATATACGCGTATGGGGATGCGTCCGGCTTTTTTTGTATCCGGGCGATTTCCCTTCTTAACATCCCGACTGACCAATCCCCAACCAAGAAACACTAGGAGGACTTAACATGAAATCAAAAACCGTTTGGATCATTGCCCTGGTCGCGATGCCGCTTCTCGCGGCGGTATTCATTCTGCACGCGCAGACGAATGACAGGGAAACAGAGGCGTGGTCCAGCTTCATAAACGATATGCAAAGTCGGATCGACGCTGCGGAATTCGACCTTCAGTTCACCATCACGGACACCGACGACAAACCGCTGAATGGCGTCAAAGTGGAAATCAGATGGTCGCGTCCTGTCCCCAAATTGGCCCTGAGCGGCGGAATGGAATCCGAGAATGAGGAAGAAAAGACGGTCAAACCCACATTCCACATTCACAAAAAAGGCTGGACGGGGCTCGAACTTACGTTCAGAAAGAGCGGCTATTATATTGAACAACGCGGTTACGGGATCGAATTCATGCCGGACCAATCCGACGAGCTCGGCCCAGACGGCAAGCCGAAAACCTTGATCCGGGAGAAAATTCAGGTCAAAATGTACAAGGGCGTCCCTGCCGCCGACATGGACGGGACCCGCGGAAGGCTGCAATACGATCTCGAAAAAGGACAGAAAACGGTCTGCGACCTTTCCTTGTTTGGCAAAAAGCAGGAAAAACCGAAAAAGACGGCCATTTCGGAGGAGGACGAAGAAGACGAGGACGGGGAATATGACGAGGAAGAGGAGGAGGAGGAAGAAGAGGAGGAAGAAGGAAAGATCAATATGCGGACGATCGACCTGAAGACGAAACCGGAACCGACCGAATATATCGAGCTCGACTTCAAGCGGGACGAAAAGGGCGAAATCCTGTTCGACGGGATGCTTGGTGGAAGACCATGCCCTGCTTCTCTCATCATCCGGCTCCGCTCCGACAATCCCGACGACGGTTTTGTCCTCGTGGATCAACTTAAATCGGGGTTTGTCAGACGGGACGAATACGACAAACGCTATCAGACCGCCCCGGAAACCGGGTACAAAAAAGAGATCGAGTTCGACCTTGGGAAAAAAGGCGCTGACGGGAAATACCCGGATTCGATCGAAGCGAATTACTGGTACGCTTTCGTGAAATACGGACTGCACTACGGAAGAATCTTTTTCAATCCCGTTTCCGTTGAATTCATAAGAAACGGGCTGCTCGGTCGGGTTCGTTTGAACATTGAACCGCTGGATATCAACCGGGTCGAAGGCGACAGGAACGTGTCGAACTTTCATTATTTTGTTGATGAGAAAAAGCCCGAGGAGACCAAGAACATCCCGGACAAAAAGGAAGCAAAGAATGAAGCCGAAAACGCTCCCGACGACAAGGCGGAAACGGCGAAAAAGATGATAAAATTGCTCGGCGATGCGCTTCAGCAGTACAAACTGGACGTCGGGACCTATCCCTCTGATCTGCAGGGGCTCATGCGGAACATCGACGAAACGCCGCGCTGGGACGGCCCCTACATCCGGCCGAACGTGCCGCTGGATCCCTGGGGCAACGAGTTCCGATACGATATGGAAAGAGGAACGTATCGCCTGAGCTCGTCCGGCCTTTCCGAAACGGTAACGGGGGATCCCCCGAAACGGGTACAACAGACCGAACCCGGCGACCGGAAGGAACCGGACATCTTCGCGGGATTGCCCCTCTGGGTCGCATCGCGCGACGGAAAGCCCGAAGTCATGCTCCGCAGGCTCGTCAACGAAGCGGCGAAGCGCGCGGGAGCAAAACTCCAGCCGCTCGGCGACGTCAAGTTCACGCCGATCGACGCCGATCATTCCTACGCCGACCTCGATCTCGACATCGTCGATGAATATGCCGGGATCGTCCGCTTCATCCGCGAAATCGAGAGTTATATGCCGCATCTTTCCTGGCGCCGCCTCGAACTCCGCGTCAATTCCGCCCGCGAACGCATCGCGGCCGAGCTTCAGAGCGACGCGTCCGCTGCGGCCTCCGGCAAGTCGTTCCGCCTGAGCGCACGGATTCGCGCCATCACGGACACTCCGGCGGCCGGTTCCTCTGCATCGGCGAACGGGAAACGAATGGATGACGCACCGCCCGCCGTCGGCGACACGGACGTTCTCTCGTTGCTTTACAGTCTGTCTCTCATGCTCCCGGACGATGCGCTCGTGACCGATTTCCGGCTCACCAATGGGAAATGCGACTTCGTCTTCCAGACGCAGGACCGCGATACCGACCCCTCCCGGCGCCTGATCATCCCTTACTGGCAGCTCGCAAGATTGCAGCGGAGGGCCGTTTCCGACGACGTTATCGCTTTCACCGTGGCACTCGCAAGAAAGATCGATCTGTCGCCGCGAAAGGAGACCGTGTCACCGGAAAACAAGATCAAGACCACCGTGGCGCTGAACATCTTCGACCCGGATTCCGCTCCGCGCAGGGAGGCCGGCCGCAACAGGCCCGCATCGAACGATACAAGCACGAACAACGCGAAAGACCCCGAAGCGGAACGGAAAGAGCAGCTGCGGAAGGCGATCGAGGACCAGAATGAACTGAAGGAACTGCTCAAAACGCTCTCGAAGACGCCGGGCGCCACAAAAGAGCAGACCGATCTGGTTCGCCAGCGCCTGGAACGCGCCGGACAGGAGGTCAGGCGCCTTCGGGAACAACAGAAGTAACCTCGCCCCTGATGCGGCTTCGAGATACACCACGGAGAATTTAATTATGAAACACAAACCGGTCAGCATATTCGCCGCGCTCCTTTGCGGCACCATTCTTTTATTCACCGCATCCCCGGCGGCATTCGCCGCATCCGTTCCGCCCGCGCAGAAAAAACCGGCGGACCCCACAGCGAACGAGTTAGCCGCGGCGATGAAGCAGCTTCAGACCAATCTGGACGAACTGGAAATCGACATCAAAGGGACAGTCGTGGACGAGGACGGCAAACCGGTGGAGAATGTCCGGCTGGAGATCAGGTATGAAAAGCCGGTCATGCCCTATATGACGGACAACAAATACGAAGTCGAACGGCGCGTGGTCAGCGGCGACTTCGAGATCAAAAAGAAGGGATTCAACGATGTCGAACTCAAGTTCTCCAAGCAGGAATACTTCCTCGAAACATTCCATTTCCATGCCGGATTCGGGATGGGCCCGGACGAGGAAAACACGCTGAAACAGCCCGACCTGCGCGTCGTGCTGGAGAAAAGGCTGCCGACTGCGGAAATAAGCGACCTCCAGCGTGAAAAACTGGAATACAACCTGAGCAGAAAGAGAAAGACCTATTGCGACCTGGACGGTGCCGTTTCGGGCAAAAATGGAAACGGGCAGGTGAAGATGGTCAGCATCCCGCTGGACGAGAAGCCGAAGGCAGGCAGATATCTGGAGCTCGATTTCCAGCGGGACGAACACGGCGAGATCATCACGAGGGAGTTCCCCGGCGTCGTCAACCGGGAGGGCGAGTCGCCGAAATACCCCGCGGTCTACATCTTCCGGCTTCATTCCGACGACCCGGAGGACGGTATGATCGTGATGGAGGACGGCGGCTACCTGAAGGACCATCCGTTCGACGGCAAGCCGATTGCGGATCGCCAGGCCTATCAGAAGAGGAGCAGGGAGGAAAACAAAATCGTGGATGATGAGTGGAAGAAGCTCAGACCGCTTGACCGCCGCTTCGAGGCTCCGAAGGACGGCTACACGCTCAAGGAGGTCTCCATCCCGGTGGAGGAGCTGCTCCTGATCACAGGGTCCGGCAAATCGTTCTCGGTCCATTGGCGCGGCGGCTACAGGTGGATGTGGTTCCGCTGCGGAAACCATTACGGGAAGTTCTCCGTCAGGTGCGGTGAGGCAGGGACCAGTTCCGGCGTAGACCTCGGCGCGCTGAACGACAAACTCGAATGTTTCTTTCATCTTGAGTTGTATCTGAACTTGAAGCCCGGCGACACCAACCTGAGATCCTTCTTCTGAAGGAACGCCGCGCTGCCCCTCACCACCCCCAACAGACTAACCCCGATCCCCCGCATTCAACCGGATCAAGTACCACAAAGGAGACCTGAACCATGTTCCCACGAATCGTCAGCAGAACGTTCGTTTTCTTCGCCGCTGTTTCCCTGATTATCCTGTCTGCCGCCTGCGGAGCCTCCGAGGATAAAACCGGAGCCCCCGAGGATAAAACCGGAGCCCCCGAGGATAAAACCGGAGCCCCCGAGGATGAAATCGTTTCGGAAATTCTGACCATCGACCTGGCGGAGGGAGTTCCGCTCAAGATGGTGAAAGTGACCGCCGCAGGCGCAAGTTTCCAGATGGGCGAAGGCGTCAATTCCAAAGCCATGCAGCACACGGTGAACTTCAAAAAGGATTTCTATATCGGCCAGTATGAGGTGACCCAGGCGCAGTGGAACGCGTTGATGGAGGCGAACCCGTCCGCTTTCAAAGGGGACGATCTGCCCGTGGAAAAAGTCCTGTGGGATGAAGTGATGGAATTCTGCCGGAAGCTGAACGAATCGGGGAAAGCGCCCGCCGGCTGGAAATTCACCCTGCCGACGGAATCGCAGTGGGAATTCGCGGCGAAGGGCGGAACGAAAAGCAGGGGATACAAGTACAGCGGCGACGACGAGCTGGAGGACGTGGCGTGGTACAACGACAACTCCGGCGACGTCAGTCTGAAAGGCAGACAGCGGGAGCCCGATTACTCGATCCTCCGGCAAAACAACAATAACCGCACGCATCCGGTGGGACAGAAGAAGCCGAACGAACTCGGATTGTACGACATGAACGGGAACGTGAAGGAAATGTGTCTGGATGCGATCGATTTCAACAACTCCGGGCATTCCGACGGGGACACCGCGATCACGGATGCGGAGGCGTCCGCAATGAAAGATACATGCGTCATTCGCGACGTCGGATTCCTCGGCAGTGCGCAAGTGGGATTCAACACCGAACGCTCCTACACATTCCGGAACATCACTGCGGACAGGTCCTCCGTCTTCGGATTCCGGCTCGCACTGGTTCAGACTGATCCCGCCCTGCTCCAAAACGAAGCCGACTAACCCCGACACCCACCGCTCAACCGCCGACTTCCTGCCCGGAGCCTGCCGGGCAGGGGGGACTAATTGCTGATGCAGACCGGGATCATTCCGCGCCAAGGCATTTCCGCTTCTTTATCCGGGCGCAAAAAACGGAGTCCCGGGCGGACTCATCATCATTGCCGCCCGGAACCCCGTTGGAGTTCACTTAGTCCATTCGTTCAGTTATTTGCTTGTTCCATTATTCGTTCGTGAAGATCTGGAATCCCGCGTAAGCGTCGTTTCCGTGCTCGGTGATGTCGAGGCCCTTGAGTTCCTCTTCCGGACTGACGCGCAGGCCGGTCGTTTTCTTCAGGATCACGAACGTGATCATGCCGAGGATGAACGCCCATGCGCCGTACGCGGCGATGCCGAGGAGCTGGATACCGGTGGAATGGAACCCGCCGCCGTAGAAGAGGCCGGTGTTCGCGTCGGAGATCTTCAGCACGCCTTCCGCGCCGAAGAGGCCGCAGGCGAGGGTGCCCCAGACGCCGTTGACCAGGTGAACGCTGACCGCGCCGACCGGGTCGTCGACTCCGATGCGGTCGATCGCAAGCACGCTCAGGACCACGAGCACACCGGCGACGGCGCCGATGATCAGCGCGCCGACGGGCGTCACGATGTCGCACGGGGCGGTGATCGCCACGAGACCGGCGAGCGCGCCGTTCAGCGTCATGGAGGCGTCCGGCTTCTTCAGGACGAGCCAGGCGGTGAACATGGCGGTCAGGGTGCCTGCGACCGCGCCGAAGTTCGTGATCAGCGCCACCCGTCCGATGTCGCCGTTGCCCGCGACGGTCGAACCGGGGTTGAATCCGAACCAGCCGATCCAGAGGACCAGCACGCCGATGGCCGCGAACGCGATGTTGTGTCCGGGGATGGCGCGCGGCTTTCCGTCCGGGCCGTATTTGCCGATGCGCGGACCGAGGACGATCGCGCCGGTGAGCGCCAGCCAGCCGCCGACGCTGTGGACGACCGTGGACCCGGCGAAGTCATGGAAGTTCAGGTCCGCCAGCCAGCCGCCGCCCCACGCCCATTTGCCCGCGATCGGGTAGATGAAGAGGGAGATGACGGCGGAGTAGATCAGGTAGGACCGGAACTGGGTGCGTTCCGCCATCGCGCCGGAAACGATCGTAGCGGCGGTCGCGCAGAACATGGTCTGGAAGAACATGTAGGTCCAGTTCCAATCGTCGCCCGTGTTGAAGATGTCCATGAAGAAGCCGTCCGTGCCGATGAAACCGGCCTTCGTGGTGCCGAACATGAACGCCGAGCCGATGATCCAGAAGCAGACGGAGCCGATGACGAAGTCCATCACGTTCTTCATCATGATGTTGCTTGTGTTCTTGGCGCGCGTCAGACCGGCCTCCACGAGGGCGAATCCGGCCTGCATCACGAAGACCAGGATGCCCGCGATCAGCGTCCAGACGACGTTCAGATTGATCTGAACAGCTTCCACCGCTTCCATCGTGGCGGGCGCGGGTGCGCTGTTCTCTTCCGCGGCCAATGCGGCGCTCATCACGCCGCATACGGCAAATAGTGTCAAGAGTTTTTTCATGTATGTTCACCTCAGTGTTTTCTTATCCGATCGCCTCGGAACCGCGTTCGCCCGTGCGGATGCGGATGCATTCGTCCATGGGCAGAACAAATATCTTCCCGTCGCCGATGTGGCCGGTACGCGCGCCTTCGCAGATGCCCTCGATCGTGGTCTCGACGAAATCGTCGTTGACCGCGATTGCCAGGCGGACCTTCTTCAGCAGGTTGACTTCCTTCAACGCGCCGCGCCACATCTGAGAGTAACCGCGCTGCTGGCCGCAGCCCAGAGCGTTGGTCACGGAAATCTTGAATACGCTGCGGGCATACAATGCCTGCTTGACCGGGTTCAGCCGATCGGGCTGAATATATGCGATCACCAGTTTCATAACGAACCTCCTTTGTTCGCTGGTTGTTGATGCCGGTGATAAGCATATCCCGTGCCAAGTCTGATTTCATGCTCAAATAAAGCCGGTACTCCCTGTTGGAGTTTCACAAAACGTAAAAGATTTCCAAAACATGGACATCCCGTGAAAAATGGGTATGACCGTGAAAAATGGGGATGACCGGAGAAAAGAAAACGCCCCGGACCTGCTGCGATCCGAGGCGAGGCTTATACAGTATTTTGAAGGGGAAACGGATTACTTCCTCAGCCCTTGCGGCTGTTTGAGCTTGACGAGCGCATCGTAGCACGGTTTCGCCTTCAGCTGACGGTCGAAGAGCAGGGGATGGTTCGTGCGGCCGCGGACCGGGAATCCGTTGAGCCAGCTGGTGCCGTCGTCGAGGCCCCAGACGGTCACGGAGTACATGACCTTGCTGTGCTTGAGGAAGACTTTGAAGATGTCTTCGTAGCGGTCGGCGAGCTTCTTGTTGACCTCGTCGGGGAGCCCCTTCGTGTACGGGTTGTTCTTCTCCTGATATTCCTGCGTCGCGGAAATGTCCGCTGTGACGCGTCCGTTGGAACGGGGCAGGACGTCGACGTCCATTTCCGTGACCATGACCATCACACCCGCGTCGGCGTACTTCTTGATGGCTTCCTCGATCTGCTTGGAGGACGGATAGTCCAGCAGATAGTGTCCCTGCATGCCGACGGCGTCGATAAGACCTTTTTTCTTGAGCTCTTTCGCGAGCTTGGCGATGCCGTCGCGCTTCGAGGGCGTGTCGGCGTTGTAGTCGTTGTAGACGAGCTTGGCGGAGGGATCGGCGGCGCGCGCGAACTGGAACGCCTTCTCGATGAAGTCGTCGCCGACAATCTGTTTCCACTGCGAATTGCGGAGCGTGCCGTCCTCGTTGAACGCCTCGTTCACGACGTCCCACGCGTCGACCTTGCCCTTGTAGTGCTTCATGACGCCTTCGATGTGGTTCTTCATGCGCTTCAGGACGAGTTCGCGTGTGGCGCGCTGGCCGTTCTCGCCCTGAAATACCCACTGCGGAGTCTGGCTGTGCCAGATGAGCGTGTGGCCGTGGATCTTGATCTTGTTCTTCTGCGCGTATCTCACTAGGTCGTCGCCTGCGGCGAAGTTGAACTTGCCTTCCTGCGGCTCGGTGGCGTCCCATTTCATGCAGTTCTCGGGCGTGAGGCAGTTGAACTGCGACGCGGCGAGTTTCGCACGGTCGCTGCTGGGCTGGCTCGTGACCTGCTGGGACAGGGCGACGCCGATCAGGAAATCCTTTTCGTAGAGCTTGCCGAGGTTGGTCTTCGGGGTGTCCGCGGCGAAGAGCGCGGTAACGGACGCCGCAGCGGCGAGCATGAGGAGAGCTTTTTTCATCATGGACCGGTTTCCTTTCATTTGGTGCAGATGAGGTGGAGAAAAGCGGAAAACAACTTGTTCCGACGATAGTATATCCTTTCTTCGGCGGAAAAGCAAGTGCCTGAACCGTTATTTTTTACAGAAAAATAGATTTCTTAACTATTCCGGCGTTAATTAACTGTAAAAGCAGGGCTGAAACAGGATAATGGAATAACACTCGTCAGGTTATTTCTGCGTCCGTTTCGCCGGGACCGGATTGCCTCTGCTGTCCACGACCTTCCAGATCGGGGCGTCCGAATTGAATTCGTTCAGCCTGTTCTCCGGGTCTTCCTCTTTTCCCGGCATGTCCGATGTCGTCCTGAAGAGGTGTATGCTTTTTCTGGTGTTTGAGTCACGCCATTCGACCAAAAGATACATGTTGAAATTTTCCCGGTGCAGTTCTCCGATCAGAATGTCAATCGGAACCACCTGACCTTTCAGCACGCTCAGTTCGGGGCTTGCGACAAAACCGTATCCGAAAGAAGGTTCGGCAGGGAACTCAATCTTGTTCTTGGAATACAGGGGGCTGTCATTGAGCAGGCGTTTTTCCTCTTTCGTAGCCGGATTGCCTGTCAGGATGTTGTACAAGGAGTCCGTGCCGGAGTCCACACGCTCTCCCGTATCAATCGAATGCAGTGTCAGACCATGGTCCGGCAACAGAGGCAACCCCGTCGTAAGCGAGCGGTTCCCGTAATCGATCACGACCTGTCGGTTGAAGCGGACCACCATCATGTCGTCGCAATACCCGAGGAAACGGAATTTTCCGGTGAGAGGCGCCACCACATAGCCGGAATAAACGGCAACCCAGCCGGCATCTTTGATGGTGTCGCGGCAATCAAACAATTCGGCTCCTTTTTCCCATGAGACCGTGCCCTGGAAGAAATAGGAAAGGCTTGGCGCGATCTGCCGTTTAAAGCTCTGTTCCAGATCGGGATAATATGTTTCACCTTTTGCATTTGCGGACGATGTCCAGGATCCGAGCGTGAACTTTTTCAGAACGTCAAAACAGGAATTCACTTTGCCGCCGCTGGACAGAAGAGAACCGCGGTTGCTGACCTGATTGGTCAGGAGATAAAGCGCACCCTGGAGTTTCTCATTGCCGCCCGGGTCCGTACGGACTGCCGCCGCTCCGCTTCCTGCGGCATTTGTCCGGTCGTCGGTCGAAGTCCGGCGAATTGTGAGGGTCAGCATATTCCCCTCGGCTAAAGACAACGTGTAGGTCTTGTTTCCCGCGGAAAAGGGTTTTCCGATGGAAAGGGCTTTGGAAAAAACGGCGTCGCTGACCGCAAGAGATACTTTTGTTGAGAAGCCGGCCGCATTGCCGGCGAGCTTATATATTCCGGGCGTCTGGTTCTGCCTGACCCGGACCGTGTAGCTGTGCGCGCCTGTGAATGCCTTCATGTTCTGGATCAGATAATCGCAGTGAGGAACGGCATAGTCGTATTTCGTTCCCTCAACGGAAGAACCGTCGACATCGAACGCGGTTTCCTCCGTGCGGTCCTCCAGGTCAAACACCAGGTCGGTCTTGCTTCCGACAATGGAATGATCGTCCGATCTGCCCACAGGTTCCAGCACCATGCCGCCGACCGTCACCGTTCCCGTTAAAACCGCATTCTGCTCATATCCGTACAGAGTGCCGATCCCGATATTCAGTCCGTTGATCGTCACGCCGTCATAATGTTCGATCAGACCGTTCCTGACCGAAAGGTTTTCGCACGTTCCGCCTTTGTAAACGAAGACGCGACTTTCCTGAAGAGTAGCATCTTTCAGAAGACCATACACGAGGTATTTTCTGTTATCCATCCAACGAGGTTCCGTTTCGTTGCCATTGTTTTCAAAAACTAAATCTTCCATTACGGTTCCGGCCGGGATGTTGACAGAAGAATAACCGCCCCCCGTGGAAGTGCGAATACGGTGCAGATGAGCGTTCCGGTCCAAAGTCAGAGAGTATACGGGTGTGCTCCACAGATATTTTGCTTTCCCACCATCTTTTACCGAGGTCAAATACACATCTCCGAAGTCAGGATCAAGAATGCCGCCGGAATAATCGGACATCAATGTTACGTTTTTCAGATGCAGACTGTTTCCATTCTTCTGGCGGAACATCAGGTCGTTGTCCGGGGCGATTATGGTGACGTTGTGACCTTCGCCGTCAATTGTGAGACCTCTCGCGACGGTGAGCGGGGAAGACAGCTTGATCTCGTAGTCATCCGCGAAGACGATCCGGGGGTCGCCGTTCTCAAAGGTACGGGCATAACTGAATGCCTCGCGCAGACTGTTCACGTCGTCATTTGCATTGATGACATCCTTATCCGTTGTGACGACGAGCGGGCCGCCCGGTTTCAGAGGCAGATCCAGAGTTACATCCTCGTTCACATCAATCACGCGGGTAATGGGTTGACAATAGTCCTTGGAAATCGTGACAGAATATTTGCCGGGAGTTTTTACGGTAGTACCATTATAAGCCTGATCCACCTTTACTTGCCATTGATCCTGTCCATCAGGAGACCTGAATTCAATTCTGGCATCAGGTGTCGTTTTTATCATAATTCTGTATTCTTTTTTCCCGACCGCGGATTGGCTTCCCGAAGCATTTGCGGAAAGTTCCCGGCCGACCGTTCCGAACGGCGTCGTGTTTCCCGTATTGGTCGCTTGCCTGGCAGGGGCGTTTCCTGTTCCGGTACCGGTGTCGGGTTCCGGTTCAGCATGGGTGGCCGTATCGGCTGCAGTCTCGACCGGGGGCGCCTCGGCCCCGACTTGGGATTGGGAGGCATCGGTCAACGTCTCGACGGTGAAGGCAGTATTTTCGGCGGGCGCTCCGCCCGGAACGGATGTGTTTGCCGGCTTTTTGCCGAGGAATAAAAACAGAATTCCAACAATGCAGCAGGCGATGACAAGCCCCGTTGCGGAAAGGACGAATCCTTTGTGCGGGAGTTTTAACCACCACAAAGAGAGAGCCGAAGAGGATATGCCGGAGCTGAATGAAGTATTGTTCTGGCACTCCCCTGCGATCACCTTTCTGATCAGTTCGGCCGACTCCTGGGCGGTATGCGGCGGAAACGTTTTTTCCAGCATGGCCAGCAGTTCGGTCGCATTCTGGAAGCGGTCTTTCGGATCCTTCGCCATCATCTTCATCACGATTGCCGCGGACGCCGCGGAGACGGCCGGATTGAGTTTGCGCGGATCGGGTACCGGAGTCAGGAACAGCTTATGAAGGACCTCGATCGAATTCTCGCCGGGATACGGCTGCTGCCCCGTCAGCATCTCGTAGAACGTCGCGCCGAGGCTGTAGATGTCCGCACGGGCATCCACAGCCTTCGCGTTCTGCGCCTGTTCCGGCGGAAGGTAGGCCGGGGTGCCGATCATCATGTTCGTTTTGGTCAGGTCGGTGTCCTTGCCGTCGACTTTCGCGATGCCCAGGTCGGCGAGCTTCACCTCGCCGCGCCGCGTGAACATGATGTTGTCGGGCTTGATGTCCCGGTGAACGATGTTGTGTTCCTCGGCGGCCTGAAGCGCGGACGCGATCGCCTCCACGATCACGACCGACTGCTCCTCCGACAGCCTGACGCTGGCCGTGAGGCTGTTCCGAAGGCTTCCCCCGTCGACGTACTCCATGACGATGTAGGGGAATCCGCAGTCCGAATCCGTCTCCACGTCCATGACGCCGACCACGTTCGGATGCCGGATCTCCGAGGCGAGTTTCGCTTCGCGGATGAAACGTTCCAGAAACCTTGTGTCGTTATCCCCGGAATCTTTCGAGAGCAGTTTGAGCGCACGGCATATCCCGAGCGTTTTGTGCTTGGCAAGATAGACCTCGCCCATGCCGCCCTTGCCGAGCCGTTTGATGATGACGTATTTCCCGATCTCGCTGCCGCCCGGAAGAAGTGATTTGTCCGGCTTCGACGAGCGGGAAAGCATCGTTTCGGACACAACCATCGTGCGTTCAATATCGTCTTGGGAGACCATCATGCGCTCTGGTTCGGGGGCGGCGACTTTCAGAGGAGGCTTGGCGGAACTCTGAGAGACCATCTCTGTCTGTTCGGGAGGAATGAAGTCCAGGACGATATCCTGCTCTGAACGGAAATCCGCCTTGATCAGACGGTATCCGATCTGGATGATGTCGCCCTGCACGAGCTTCTGTCTGCCCCGGACCTGATTGTAATTGAGAAATGTTCCGTTCAGACTGTCGTTGTCCTGAATAAAAAGTTCGTCGCCGTCTTCGATCAGGACCGAGTGAAATCTGGAAATCCCGTCTCCCGACACGACAATGCTGTTGGACTCGTCACGACCGATAAGGATTTTATGGTCGACAAATTCAACTTGGAAATCTTCCTCTATCAGACCATGGCAGGTAATCTGCATATCTTCTCGCTCTCGGGTGCGTTGCTCGATGGAACGGTCAAACGTTTTTTTCAGCTTCTTTATTCAAATAAATATAACAGTTGAAAATGAATTGTCAAGCCTCGTCCGTCACAAAGGCAAGGAAAAATGTCTTTATGGAAAAGAGAACGAGGCAAGACGGGAACAGGGCGGGGGATCAGCCGCCGTGCTTCGCGGGATCGTCGTTCGCGAGCGGGGAATGGTACTCGGGATCGCAGGCGGCATTGTTCGCGGCGAGCTCGGCGTCGTCGCGGACGAGTTTGAAACGCGCCTTGATCTTTTCGCAGAGTTCGATGCGTTTCTCATCGGATTCATACTTCAGCTGACGCCAGTTCCAGTGGAATCCGTCGTCGGCCCAGCGCGGCACGATATGGAGGTGCGCGTGCATCACGACCTGGCCGGCGGTCGTGCCGTCGGAGAGATGGAAGTTGAAGCCGTCCGCCTCAAGCCCGTGGCGCATCGCCGCGCCGATGCGCGCGCCGACGTAGAACATGCGGCCCGCGGTGGCTTCCGGGATGGTGGCGGCGCTGGTGTGGTGTTCCTTCGGGATCACGAGGACGTGTCCGAAGTTGATGGGGAAGAGGTCGAGGAAGGCGAGAACGAGGTCGTCTTCGTAGACTTTCACGGACGGAACTTCGCCGTTGACGATGCGGCAGAACAGGCAGTTTTCCATAATGGTTTCCTTTCTGAGTTGATTATTCGATGTTGTAGAGTTTCAGTTTCCGGTGGAGCGTGCGCCTGCTGATGCCGAGTTTTTCGGCGGCGCGGCTGCGGTTGCCGCCGCACTCGTTCAGGGCGCGTTCGATGAGGATGCGTTCGTTCTTTTCCAGGTCGCAGGACGGCGCGGCGAGGATGTCGCGTGTGATGCCGGGAGAGGAGGATTCGCGGATGTTCACGGGGACGTTTTCGAGTCCGATCTCCCCGGTGCGGCAGAGGACGACCATGTTTTCCACACAGTTGCGGAGCTCGCGGATGTTGCCGGGCCAGCGGGCGGCGCAGAGGGCCGCCATCGCGGGTTCGGAGATGGTCATGTTCTCCTTGCCGTTCTCTGCGGCGAGCTGGGAGAGGAATCCGCGTACAAGAATCGGGATGTCGGATGTACGTTCGCGGAGCGGCGGGATCAGGATCTTCACGACGTTGAGTCGGTAGTAGAGGTCTTCGCGGAACGCGCCGCTTGCGACCATCTGTTCCAGGTCGCGGTTCGTGGCGGAAACGATGCGGACATCGACCGAAATATTCTGCGTGCCGCCGACGCGCTCGAAGGAACGCGTTTCAAGGACGCGAAGAAGTTTGACCTGGACGGGCAGGGGGACTTCGCCGATCTCGTCGAGGAAGATTGTTCCGCCGTCAGCCTTTTCGAAGAACCCCTTGTGCTGTTCGACCGCGCCGGTGAACGCGCCTTTTTCGTGGCCGAAGAGCTCGCTTTCGAACAGCGTTTCCGGGATGGCGGCGCAGTGAATCGCCACGAAATCGCCCTTGCGGCCGCTGAGTTCGTGCAGGGCGCGCGCCACAAGCTCCTTGCCTGTCCCGCTTTCGCCCTGGATCAGCACGCTGGAACGGGTCGGCGCGACCTGCCGGACGGTGTCCATGACCTGACGGATGGCGGGGGAATCGCCGAGGATGTGCGGGACCACGCGGCGGGATTCGTCGAGCTTGCGTTTAAGCTCGGCGGTTTCGGATTTGATGTTGCGCGTCTCCAGGGCGCGCTTGATGCGGAGTTCGAGCTGGTCGATATCGACGGGCTTCGTGACGAAATCGAACGCGCCGAGCTTCATGGCCTCGACGGCGGTGTCGATCGAACCGTAGGCCGTGAAGAGGATGCAGGGCGGCGGATCGGGGAGGGAGAGCGTCTTTTTCAGCACGTCGAACCCGCCCGCGCCGGGCATGCGGATGTCGGTCAGGACCAGGTCGTAGATGTTGCGGGAGAGCAGGTTCACGCCGATCTCGCCGTCTTCGGCGGTCGTGACGTCATAATCGGGGCGGAGAAACCGTGCGAGGACTTCGCGCGAGCCGCGTTCGTCGTCGACGATGAGGATGGACGGTTTGGAATTCGTTTTTGTCATTCGGGGGAGCCTTCCTTTTGCTTCGGTACATTGTTTTCCACGGGCGCGGGCAGTCCGCGCACGAGACGGAACTGCCGCGGCAGGCTGATCGTGAACGTGGTCCCGGCGTTTTCGCGGCTGTCGACGGCGAGGCTGCCGCCGTGTTCGCGGACGATGCGCTCCACGATCATGAGCCCGAGGCCGGTCCCGGCGTTCTTCGTGGTGAAAAACGGCCGGAATATTTTCTGCATGTTTTCGGGCTTGATGCCGCATCCGCTGTCGGACACGGAGAGCATCACGAAAATGTCGTCCGCGCTGCAGCGGACCGTGAGCCGGCCGCCCGCCGGCATCGCCTGCATGGCGTTGCGCGCGAGGTTGTAGAACGCCTGTTTGAGCTGGTTCGCGTCGCCCTTGATCTGAGGGACGTTTTCGCCCCAGTAGAATTCAAGCTGGATCTTGCGGTCCGTGATCTCCTGCTTCATGAAGTTCAGGGAATCCAGTACGAGCGATTTCAGGTCGAGCGTGTCGAAGACGGGCTTGCCGGGACGGAGCGCGTGCAGGAACTGGTTGATAATCGCATCAAGGCGCTCCACCTCGGAACGCGCCTCGGAGACTTCCTGCGCGGCGTCGGCGAGGTTCGCGTCGGGATTCTTCAGGAGCCGCTGGAGAAACTGGAGGTGCAGGTAGAGACTGTTCAGCGGGTTCCCGATTTCGTGCGCGACCTCCGCGGCGAGGATGGAGACCGCTTTGCTGCGTTCGGATTCCGCCATGTCGGCGGCGCGTTCCATCGTGGCGGTGATGTCGTTCAGGATCAGCGCGTACGGGGCGTCCTCGCGGTCGATCGGCAGGGCATACATCTGCACGATACGGTGTTCCGGATAGGTCAGCTCAAGTTCCTGCCGCATGGATTTCCGGCTGCCCATGCCGGAATCTGAGAGCAGGAGATTGAGGTTGAGGCCGGGGAGCAGTTTCTCCACGGGGAGAGCGGAGGCGTTTTCCGGGAGGCCGAGGAATTCCTGTGCGGCGGCGTTGTGATAAAGCACGGTATGCGCGGGCGAGATCACCAGGATCGCTTCCTGCAAACTGTCGAACAACGAGCTGAGGAACCTGTGTTCCTTGGAGATCATCTGGATGAAATTCTGAAGGTTGACGCTGTCAAGTTCGCCGATGCGGTTCATGACGCGATCCTTCATGGATCTGGGACACATAATAACACTCCGGTTGAGTTGTGATATTTGCGACATTTTGTCTCAAATATACATCGTTTCTTTTGGAAAGTCAAGCGGGAAACCTGTTTTTTCCGGAAAAGCGTGAAAGACCGAGTTGTATAGGGTTGCTTTTATTTGGGAACGATTGGACTGTTTATGAGATTTTAATCTTTTTTGGAAAAACAACTTGATTTTTTCCGGGAGGGAACGTATATTAAACTCTGTTAGAAAACTAATCTTGTCGCCCATAACCGAACCATACATGGAGACCCGAATGATCAGCTCGAACGAAGCACGAAGTTTCTGGGTGAGACTGTTCGATGTCTCCGACATCCTGCGGAACACTTCGTATTATCTCTTGGAAAAGAATAAAGTCCGGTTCAATTTCGCGGAATTCCCGATCGTCCAGTTCTTTTTCGAGCGTCCGGATGCCCGTCCCGCAATGAAGGACCTCCTTGCTGTTACCGGACTCTCCTCCGGCGCGGTGTCGCAGGCGGTCGATGCGCTGATCAAGGACGGATTGCTGGAACGCGTCCGGTCCGAGCAGGACCACAGGTCCATTTTGATTCAGGTGACCGAACGGCTCCGCGATTTCCGCAAGACCCCGCTCCATCATTTTGAAAAGATGCTGGAAGCGTTCCGTCAGTACAGCGGAATAACATCGGAGGAAATGGCCGATACGGAGGAAGTCTATGTGCGGCTGGCGGAAAGCCGGACCGGCGGGGAACTCGCCGTGATCAGACAGCCGTCCGATCTATCTGTCCCCGGACTGGTGTCGCATGAATGGAACAGCCGGGAGTATCTGAACACGCTCCCGATTTGGAGCCTCATTCTTCACTTCACCACGAATCTGAAGATCCCGGTGATGGTGTACTATTACGGAAAACGAGGCCGCATGACGCTCGGCAAGATCCGTCTTATGAATTATTTATTTTATCTCTCCGACCAGAAGAATGGAATTCCCGTGGTCAAGGACCTGGCGGCGAGATTCCGTGTTTCATCCGGCGTGGTATCCCAAACGCTGAACGCGATGATTCATGACGGAATGGTGGAACGTGTTCCCTCGCCGCTGGACCACCGCATGATCGGCATCCGGCTGACGCCGCAGGGACTTCTCATGCGGCGTCAATGTGCCACGTCGTATACGTGTTTCATGCAGAATTTCTTCAGCCGGATCGAACCGGAAAAGATCGCGCTTTTCGACCGGGTTCTGGATATGACGCTTCAGTTCCTCAAATCCGGGGACGGCAGGGCGTTCCTGATGCCTGGCGAGACATACGATCCATACCTTTGAGTTTTTGATGCTCGAATAAAAAGGTATCCGTCCTCGTTCGCCAGTTCCTCCATCACTCTGTGACTATGCCACGCATAGAAAAAACAAGTCAAACGAGGAAAAAACAGGGCTTCGCATAAGAGAAATGTCAAAAACTTGAAAAAAATACTGGCAAAATGGAAAAGAGGTGTTATATTAGAGTGAATATATAAGCGCGCGACCTCAAAACGAACCGGGCCGACGCGGATCGCACAACGCGAAAATAGCGAACACGAAGAGTCGAAATGGCAAAGATGAAGAAAAAAACATCCGGCAGTTACGGAATCTACGGGATCAGGACCGTTGAGTCCAGACGTTCCCGCACCGGTCTGTACCGTGTCTTCGCCGTGCTGCTGTTCCTGATCATCTGCGGCGCCATCGTGTGGGGGATCAAAGCGCATTCCGACAGCCGCGGAGCCATAACGCCCGACGTCGTGAAACCCGTACCCGATAATGATGCGACAGCTTTGACCTTCGCTGATGAACGAGCCACTGAAGACTCGGAAACGGCCGCAGCCATCCGCAATTACCGTGCCCGCGAAAACGATTCCGCCGAGAACCAGTTCGATCTTCAGGAGTTCGAGCGGCAGCGTCTGAAACAGCAGCGCAAACTCTATGACGATGCGCTCCAGGCGTTCAATGAACGCAAATTCGAGACGTGCCGCACGATCCTGCGAGACATGCTGGTCCCGATGGATTCCTCCGATTCCCTGTACGAACCGGCGGCGAATCTGCTCGGCCGCGCCAGCATGAATATCTACCGCAGCGGAACCGATTCGGAAACGAACGTCGATTACTCGGTGAAGAGCGGCGACACGCTTTCCAAGATCGCGCTGAACTACAATACGTCGGTCTCCGCGATCCAGAAAGCGAACGGCATGACCACGACCCGTCTGAACATCGGGCAGAAGCTCAAGATCCCGCAGAGCGTGTGGTCCATTGAAATCCGCCGTTCCGACAACAAACTCCTGCTCAAAACAAACAACAGACTTTTCAAGATTTACAACGTCTATCCCGGCTCCGCCATCTCGCAGTCCTTCACCGGGACGTTCCGGATATTCTCCAAGCAGAAAGACCCGGTCTGGCGTGTGGACGGGCATACGTATCAGCCCGGTTCCGCCGGGAACATCGTGGGAGCCCGCTGGATGGCCCTGAAAGGGACCGGAGCAAGCGCCGACGCCGCGGGCACCGCCATTCACGGCACGAACCGCGCAGGCATCCCAGACGCCTCGCCCGGCGCGCCCGGCTACTTCAGATTGTCGAACGACGATGTGAAAGAACTGTACGACCTCGTCCCGCTCGAAACGGCCGTGGAGATCAAATGATTCCGGTCTCCCTTGCGGCCGAACATAAAGGAAACGATCCCAATGTCCATTGCAGTCCTGGAATTTGAAAAACCTCTTGCCGAACTGGAAGACCGCATCGACGCCATCATGCGCATGGATGCCGCCGGTTCGGGAGACCATTCCAAAGAACTCCGGTCCCTGCGCCGCAAACTGACCGCGGCCAAGAAGACCATCTATACCAATCTCACCCCGTGGCAGCGCGTCCAGCTCGCCCGGCATCCGTTCCGTCCGTATTCCCTCGACTACATCTCACGCATCTGCACCGATTTCATGGAATTCCACGGCGACCGAAGATTCGCGGACGATCCCGCCATCGTGGGCGGGTTTGCGCGCATCGACGGCAACCCCGTGATGATGATCGGCACGCAGAAGGGCCGCAACGTGAAGGAAAACGTGTTCCGCAACTTCGGCTGCCCGAACCCGGAAGGCTACCGCAAGGCGCTGCGCCTGATGAAGGTCGCCGAGCTCGGCAGACTCCCGATCGTGACGCTGATCGATACTCCCGGCGCATATCCCGGCGTCGGCGCGGAGGAACGTCATATCGGCGAGGCTATCGCGGTCAACCTGCGCGAGATGTTCGGGCTGAAAGTGCCCGTGATTTCGTTCGTGATCGGCGAGGGCGGCAGCGGCGGCGCGCTCGGTCTCGGCGTGGCGAACAAGGTCTTCCTGCTCGAAAACTCCTACTACTCCATCATCACGCCCGAAGGCTGCGCGGCCATCCTCTGGAAGGATCGTGCATACTCCGAACAGGCGGCGGCCGCGCTGAAGCTCACAGCGGACGAACTGCTGAAGCTCGGACTCATCGACGGCGTGATTCCTGAGCCGGTCGGCGGCGCGCACCATAACTACGACAAGGCCGCCGCCTACCTCAAGCTCGAAATCCTGAAGCAGCTCGAAGAGCTCTCCGGCAAGTCCGCCGACGAACTGGTCGAACAGCGCTACCATCATTTCCGCGACGTGAAGTATTACGGGGAGGCAAAAGCCTGACATGGCGGCGCAGTCGCCATGCCCCGGCGCGCTGATCCGCCCGGCCAGACTGGAGGACGCTCCCGCGATCTACGCCCTGCTGGCGACATTTTCCACCGAGGGCAAGCTTCTGCCGCGTCCCGTTGCCGAGATTCAGACCCGCATCGCGAACTTCCTCGTGGTCGAACTGAATGGTGCCATCGCGGCCTGCGGCGCGCTCCGCGACTTCGGAAACAACCTCAACGAGATCCGTTCCCTGGCCGTGCGCCGCGATCTGGCGGGGCAGGGGATCGGTTCGCGTCTCGTGAAGGCGCTGCTCAAGAAAGCCATGGAACGCACCGGCGGCGAACACGGGCACGTTTTCGCGCTCACGTACCGGGTCGCGTTCTTCCAGCGCCTCGGATTCCGAATCATTGATAAATACACGTTCCCGCCGAAGATATGGAGCGACTGCTGCGTCTGCCCGAAAAAAGACCACTGCGACGAGACTGCCGTCGTGATCGATGTTCCCGTTCCAGCTGAACTCCTGAAGGAAGATTGAAAGTCATGCCCGCGAAACGCCGCACAAAGAAATACGACAACCGCCCGATCGGACTCTTCGATTCCGGTCTCGGCGGCCTCACTGTCGTGCGTGCCGTCCGCGAGGCACTGCCCAATGAGGAAGTGATCTACCTCGGCGATACCGCCCGTGTGCCGTACGGCAACCGTTCGCCGGAGACGGTCGAACTTTTCGCACGGCAGGACTTGGCGTTTCTGGAGAGATTCGGGATCAAGGCGGCTGTCGCGGCGTGCAATACCGTGTCCGCGCTGGCCCTGCCGAATATCCTACCCGAGAAACGCAGTTTTCCTCTCGGCGGCGTGATCCTGGCGGGCGTGGAGGCCGTGCTCGCGTCCGGACGGCGCAAGGTCGCCGTCCTCGGGACACGCGGGACCATCGCCAGCGGCGCGTACGAACACGCCCTGCTGGCCGCCGATCCGCGTCTGATCGTGCGGAGTATCGCGTGTCCGCTCTTCGTGCCGGTGATCGAGGAGGGCGTGACCAACGGCGCGATCGTGCGCGAGATATTCGACCTGTATCTGGCGCAGCTTCTCCGTGACCCGCCGGAAGTCGTCCTGCTCGGCTGCACCCATTATCCGCTGTTCCGGCCCGCGCTCAGCCAGTATCTCCCGAAAGGTACGCTGATTCTCGACAGCGCGGCGGCCGCGGCGGACTACCTGAACCGTCTGCTGAAAGAAAAAGGATTGTGCGCGGAACCCGGCCGCAATGGCGGCGCACAGTATTATGTGACCGACCGGACGCCCGGCTTCGAACGGCTTGCGCGGCGGTTTCTGGACGCCGGCGACGGCGAGGTCATCGACATCCGTCTTGCGGACGTCGTCAACTGACCGGCGCTTTAATCCTGTTTGTTTCCTGTTCCGTCAACCTCATCGTCCGCGGATGCTTTCCTCCGCAATTTCCACACGATGATGCCTTTTTTCTGCGCCACGATGTCGGCGTCGGCGAACTCCAGCACCGCGCGAATCTCCTTCGGCGCCATCCGGTTCGTACCCGTGATGAAGTAGAACGGGACGCCTTCATTTTTCTCCATGAGTTCCTCGAAGAACGCGGGATCGTCGGACAGCGCATAAGGGAACGGCAGGTAGCATCCGGGCTGGGAGAGCAGACCGGGCGCGAGGTTGTCGACCGCATCGCGCGGCGGCGGATCGCACACTTTCACCTTTTGCGGAGCGGCGATCTTGTCGGCGTATTCGTGGATGCGGTTGACCGGGATGATCTTGCGGTCGGTACCGTGCTGGAAGAACCTGTCGGCGACGGCGGGATTGAACATGGAAAGCAGGACGGCGTTTCCGGGGAGGATCGAGCTGAGATACTCCAGTTTTTCGCGGTCGTCCGGGATCCCGCGGATTGCCTTGTGATAGTCGTTCAGATTATGCATCGCGATGATTTGTAAAACAATCGCAGCGCCCGCGAGGATCCAGCAGACAGTTTGGCGTTTCTTCAGGATCATGCGGAGAAGATGCGCGGCGGCGGACGCCGCGGGCGGCAGGACCATGACCAGGATCGGCAGGTACATGCGTTTGTCGTAGAAGAAATATACGATGTAAAGGACAAAGATGATCACGCTTTGGAGCAGGGCGAACGCCATGGACGCTTCCCACGCGGTCCAATTCGGGAGGCTCCAAAACTTTTGTTTGCGTGCGGCGCGCGAGGCGCAGAACCAGACCGCGCAGACTGCCAGCAGGGCCATCGTCAGGAAAAAACCTTTCTCGCGGACCAGGCGCGGCAGATATTCTTCGGCATAGCGGATGTTGAACGTCAGCGGCATGAAGTCGTACGGCACGGGACACCAGAAATGATACCCCGTACGGAACGGCGAGCCGAAGACCGCCCAGTTGAAGATGTTGGACGCGAGCAGGACCAGCGCGGTCGGGAGCGCGGCGAGAAAACACAGCAAAAAACGGTGTTTCCAGTCTTTCCCGCGCATGAAGATCAGAAGGAAGGGCAGGGCGAGCATCGGGTAGGCCGAGGAACGCACCGAGCCGCCGAGCGCGATCAGGACGCCGCACCAGATCAGCGACTCCACATCGACGCCGGGGCGCGAGGCGAGGCGCGTCCACAGGATCATCGCCCATACGCAGAACAGCAGATACGGGATCTCGGTCATCGCGTATCCTGTCAGGGCGATGAAGAACGAACTGAGCAGAAGCACGGGAAATGTCAGGAGTCCGGCGAGACCTCCACATGCAAGATCGCGCTTGCCCGCCGGTCCCGGACGTACCGAGGTCTGTCGACATGAGAGGAACATCACCGCGGCGAGTCCGGCGGCTGCGAGCCAGGACCCGTAGACCGCGCCGTAGATATCGCCCGCGAGCGCCTGAAACGGCGCGAGGAAGAGCAGGGGAAACCACGGCAGATAGCGCGACGGATGCAGGACGCCGTTCAGATAGAACCCGTATTTGCCTTCCCGCAGGAAGTTGTCGGCGCAGAACGCGTTTTCGAGCGCATCGGGGATCACGAGCCAGCATGTGCCGAATTTCGCGGGGATATAAAGTCCAAAAATGTCCAAGGCAAGGGCTAGAACGGCGATGATGAAGACGGTGCGCTGGAACTTCTGACTCATTTTATTTGAAATCTTTTGATTGTGAGAATATTATTGTGTTTTATCCGCATATTGCTCCGTACAGATAACGGCATCCAATATATCACATTGGAACAAAAAAAGCAAACATTCTTTTGATTTTTTCAAGAATTGATACAATAAAACCGTTCCGGACAGCGTTAAATATCTTGAAAAGCTCAAACTATACCCCGACGCCCAACTTAGGAGACTACGATGAAAAAAACATCTAACTCGAATCCGCAAAAGAACAGTCCTCTGTACAACCTTGTGTTCATTATTGTCCTGCTTTTCACGGCGCTGCCGTTTATTCTTTTCGCCCTGCTTCAGTTCGCGCCTCCGTCCTTCGGTTCCTCGAAGAAGACGGTCGCGGCGGTCGACAATTCATCGAAGCGCATGACGGCGGAAGAACGCCGCGCGGCGCGTGAAGAAGCCCGCAAGGCGAGTGAAGCGGCGGCTGCCGCGCAGAGAACCAACGCGGCCGGTCCGGTCATGACGACTACGACGGTTACGGGTATGGGACCCGGCATGGACTTCGGTCCCGGCGCTATGGGCTTCGGCGGCCCCGGCGGCTTCGGCGGCCCCGGTATGGACTTCGGCGGCCCCGGCGGCTTCGGCGGTCCCGGTATGGACTTCGGCGGCATGGGCGGTTTTGGCGGTCCCGGCGGCATGGGCGGTTTCGGCGGCTTCGGCGGCGGCATGGAC
>JAEEGJ010010810.1_pt1 | contig 23521 bp, 29 predicted proteins | sample 8958761 | NCBI WGS metagenome assembly JAEEGJ01 (sample SAMN16246546, study PRJNA631951) | gut metagenome | biome: gut microbiome; feature: rumen; material: RS-attached | host: Bos | place: Iran: Karaj | collected 2018-10 | reverse complement strand
ATGTATGTTCCCATGGGTGAGGATATAAGCGGTTCCACATTACAGCTTAACTATACTTTCCACAGGGAGCTCATCAATGAGCCTTTGTTCAGGATCACGATAGGAATAAGCTTGCTCTGGGTAATAGCTCTTATCGCATTCATGATCATCGAGCTTCAGCTCAAGAAGTATAACGAGCGTCACGAGCACGATAATGAGATGATCAAGGAAGCTATCGAGACATTCACCGGATTTATCGATGCCAAGGATCCCTATACCAACGGTCACTCCAACAGAGTCGCGGAATATACCCGCATGATCGCGGAAGAGATGGGATTCGAAGGGGAGGAACTGGACAGGATCTACTATGTAGCGCTCCTTCACGATTGCGGTAAGATCGGTGTTCCCGACAGCATCTTAACCAAGCCCGGCAGCCTTACCGACGAGGAGTTCGAGAAGATCAAGAGCCATACCGTTAACGGCGGTGAGATCTTAGACAGGTTCAAGAGCCTTAACAATGTAGGCGAAGGCGCTATGTACCATCATGAGAGATACGACGGCAAGGGTTATCCCAAGGGTCTTAAGGGAGAGGAGATACCTCTTATCGCCCGCATGATCTGCGTAGCGGATTCCTTCGATGCCATGAACTCCAACAGAGTATACAGAAAGAAACTTACAAAGGAAGCTATCCTTAAGGAGATCGAGACACATAAGGGAACTCAGTTCGATCCCGAGATGGCGGATATCTTACTTATGCTCATTAAGAGCGGTAAGATAGATATGTCCGAATAAGATCTAAGGGAGAGATATATGGCATCTACAAAGGAATATCTGGAATTTATCCTGGAGCAACTGGAACTTCTCGATGATATAACATACCGCGCCATGATGGGCGAATATATAATCTACTACCACGGCAAGATAGTAGGCGGTATCTACGACGACCGCTTTCTCGTAAAGCAGACAAAGGCATCTCTTGCAAAGATGCCTGATGCCGAATTGGAGCTTCCCTATGAAGGTGCCAAGGAAATGATAATGGTTGACGAAGTCGAGAACAAAGAGTTCTTAAGAGAGCTTTTTGATGCGATGTATCCGGAACTTCCTTCTCCGAAGAAAAAATAAGGATATGGAACTGGTTCAATACAAAGAAGAATATAAACAACTTGTATTCAATTTTACTGACAATTGCTTTGCAGAACTCGGCAAAAAGTTCGAACCTGAAGGCCGCCATTATTTCTATAACGACATCGAAAATGCATTCGAAGCATTCTATTGCCTGATAGACGGCGAAAAAGTCATTGGCACTGTTGCTTTAAAAAAGATAGATGATTATACTGTTGAGCTCAAAGCCTTATATCTCGATAAGACTTACAGGGGACAACATTTAGGAAGCCGTCTGATAAAGGCCGCGATCGACGAAGCAAAAGCATTAGGATTTAAGAGCGTGGTTCTTGACTCCATGTCAAAGTACAAAGAGGCTTTAAGGCTCTACGAGAAGTGCGGATTCAAGAACACTGAGAGATTTAACGACAACGTCTATGCTGACGTATTTATGAAGCTTGAGTTATAAGGGGGATATATGTTTGAGAGTGATTTTGCAAAAACTGATTATATTGAGAAAGATAATGTAGTCTTTCATGTGTGGAAAAAAGAAGCACATTTTAATGACTATAGAGATCCCGTGAAAGCTTCATTGGAACTCCTCCGCGAACACAAAGACAGTATCTTTATTGTTGATGCCAGAAATGGTTTTGAAGACGTTAAGGAAGATGTTGACTGGGGTTTTAACTACTTCCTTCCGGAACTAAAGAAGACCGGTTGTACGGTATGGGGATTCATTCTCCCTGAAGTATCTGAGATAGAAGGAGAGATAGATCTTTGGACGCGCGAGATCGAGAAGAATTTCCGCGTGATAAGAGCAGTTAGTTACGAAGACATATTAGAACAGATCTGAAAGCCAAAGGGGGATAATATGGCACAACAGAACATCTACGACAACGAAGTGTTTTTCGACAACTTCAAAGGTCTCCGAAGTGATGAGATCAACTTCAACGAAGTGATCGAAACACCGATCATCACAGCAATGCTTCCCGATATGAAGGGCAAGAAGATCCTTGATATCGGCTGCGGAATGGGCCAGCACGCGATGCAGTATTCAAAGGCTGGTGCTGCATCAGTTCTTGGTACGGATATATCTGAGAAGATGCTCTCATTTGCAATGGAAAACAATGCGGCAGATAACATCACTTATAAGCATATGGCATTCGAAGACATCGCACAGCTTAATGAGAGATTCGACATCATCACAAGCTCTTTGGCATTCGATTATTCACAGAATTTCGATGGCTTGATGAAAGATGTATATTCGCTTCTTAACGACGGCGGCCGCCTTGTTTTCTCAATGTCGCACCCGATCTCAACAGCATACGACGGAGTATACGACAGATACACGAGAACAGAAGATGGCGTAAGGCTCTATGCGAACCTTCACAACTACGGTATCGAAGGCGAGCGCCATTTCAAATGGGTCGTCGACGATTACGAAGTCTATCACCGCAAAGTATCGACATTGATCAATGCGATCGCAAAAGCAGGCTTCATCATCGAAGAATGCCAGGAATCAAAAGTTCCTGAAGAGATCCTCGCAGAGCACCAGGATAAGTTCGGCGGCGTTATCCACCAGCCCGACTTTATCTTCTTCAGGTGCAGGAAGTAAAACTCTTTCCAATACTTGGTATAATAACTTTTGTGGATAATTGGTTTTGCTTTGGGCCTGACTGAGTTAAGGTTCAGAGATGATGTGGGAGAAAACTTATATGGATAAGAACGAAAAGAACTACATCCGGTCTTGTTATTTAGGATTGGGCGCTTCGCTTGTTGCTTTGTTATTCTTTTTCTTCTGTGTGAATCTGATTCCTTATTATTCCAGTCCATTCTTTAACCTGTTTTTTCTATTTATGTTTGTTTCTCCTGTTATAGGACTTATATTTTCGATTATAGGTATTGCTAAAACAACAGGGGCAGAGAAGAAACACATCGTTGCAGGTTCTGTTGGCATGACAATTTCCGCCTTGGAAGTAATACTTATGATCTTTGTTGCTATACCTTGGATTGGTACCCAGGTTTATATTGAACAACATTTCTCGCAGCCTGTAGCAACGCATTCTCATGATGTTGAAATAAACGATGAAGCTTGGAAGCAACTGGAACTTAGAGAAAAAGGTTATCCCGAAGGTTATCCTGAGAAACCTCTTGAGGATTTTTTCCACCTTACACTGGAAGATGATTATGCAATCACGCGTGATGACCATAGTGGCTTTAAAAATCTCGGATGGGTAATAAAGCGCAATGGAAAAACTGTGCTTGACCGCAATGCGAACGGAGAATTAACGCTTGAACCGCGTTTACAGTGGATACAGGGTGAAGACGGCGATTTCGCCATCTATCTTACTGCTTTTGTTGATGGTCAGTACCGGAGAGTAAGCAACGTTATTGAATACACGCATTTGCCGTCTGATTGCTGATTCGAAATATTGAAAAATAAATGGGGAAATAGTAATGGTTACAACTATAATATTTGTCCGTCACGCCCAAGCGAACTACGGCGTGGATGACAGGATCAGACCGCTTACAGAGGATGGCTTAAAGAGCAGGGAAGTCGTTGTTGAAACGCTGAAAGATATTCACGTCGACCAGTTTCTCAGCAGTCCATACAGAAGAAGTATGGAGACTATTCAAACTGCTGCGGATTATTTGGGAATGCCGATAGAAACGGATGAACGTTTTCGCGAGAGGCAAGTAGGCACATGTGACGATGGCTGGCTCGAGAAACGTTGGGCCGATTTTTCCTGCGCTGAAGAAGGCGGCGAATGCCTGGCATCTGTGCAGAAGAGGAACATAGAAGCACTTCATGATGTGCTAAATAAATACGCCGGAAAGACAGTCGTCATTGGCACTCACGGCACAGCGCTCTCGACGATCCTTAATTACTATGACAGCTCTTTCGATCTTGAAGATTTCCTTAAGATAGTTCGTTGGAGACCTTATATTGTCGAACTGACTTTCGATGGCGATAAGTTGATAGGGAAGAAAGACCTGGCCCACGTAGCGGTAAAAGAGGATGCCCAAAAGAATGTCGGTGATGTCATTCAGTTGATCAGTTCAGAGATGATAGAAGAATGCCAGGAATCCAAAGTTCCTGAAGAGATCCTCGCAGAGCACCAGGACAAGTTCGGCGGCGTGATCCACCAGCCCGACTTTATCTTTTTCAGGTGCAGGAAAAACGGATAATGAACACGATTAATACTAAGAAACTGTTATTGTATATTTTCATTCCTACGGCAGTATTAAGCCTTAGTTATTTGATCCTGGGGCATTATTGTTTGATGCCTCATATTCTGCTTTTCTGTATCCTGGGAACGTTTACGCTGGTTCCGATAGAGCTGGGAATTATTCTTTCTGCCGGCAAAAAGGAGAACGGGTCGTTCTCTTTGAAAAGTGCATTTGCCGGACAGGAAAAAATTCCGGTTTGGAAAATCGTTTTGATCGCATTTTTGCTCTTCTGTTTAGCCGGGTTGTTATCAATAACTGTGGCACCTTTGGAAAACACAATTTTAGCGCCGGTAAGACAAGCTGTTTTAAACCGCCTGCCTGTCGGATTTGATTGGCAGAATATCGGTTATGTAAAAACATATCCCAAGGCGGTCTTGATAGTTACATGCGTTTATTACGGCATATTCAATGTCATTATTGGACCTGTTACCGAGGAACTGTTTTTCAGAGGTTATCTGACATCGCATTTTAAGAAACAGAATTCATTAACGCCGGTCCTTATAGTGATCCTGTTTTCGCTTTATCATTTCTGGCTGCCGTTCAATAATGTGTTCAGAATATTGGCATTTGGCCCGGCTGCATTTATCGCATATAAAAAGAAAAACATATACATAAGTATGTGTTTTCATTGCATGTGCAATTTGTTCTCTGTAGTGGGATTTGTATTAGAAGTTATGCGGTAAAATAGTCAGCAAGTGTTTTCGTGAATTTACTATCATTCCTTAGGAGGTTTTTATGCAGACAATAGGCATTGTATTAGATCCCGGAAAAATGAGTAATCCTGATCTTGATATACGTTATGATCTTCCTGAGCGTATTGAAGAATATACAGACGGTAAGGTAAAAGAAAGCGCCTATGATTATCTTCCTGATGAGAGAATGGTTATTTGGCTTGATACAGAGGATGCCCAAAAGAATGTCGGTGATGTCATTCAGTTGATCAGTTCAGAGATGATACTCGATAATGACCTTACTGAGGCCGCTGAGATTTACATCTCAACTTTGGAACAGGCCGAACTGGATCAGTGCACTAAGGTTTTTCCTGCTTAAGAACAGATATGGGTACAAAGCATGTAGTGGTTCTGCCTTATGATGAGGTATGGAAAAAAGATTTCGAAGATATAAAGGCTGAGCTTATGACGGTTCTGTCAGGCCTCATCCTGCGCATTGAACATGTGGGCAGTACATCTGTGCCAGGACTTTCTGCAAAGCCGATAATAGATATTGATGTCGTTATAGATGGTGCGGAAAATTTTGAAAAAGTAAAAACTGCACTCGGAACGATCGGTTACCGGCATGAGGGTGATCTTGGCATTCCCGGACGCGAAGCGTTTAAGTATGAAGGCAAAGATCATTTGAGAAAACATCATCTTTATGTGTGTTCAAAAGATGCTGCTGAATTGAAGAGACATGTCTCATTCAGGGACTATCTTCTTTCTGATCCTGATGCTGTCAAAGAGTACGGCAGGATAAAAGAAGAAGGCGCGCGATTGTATCCGTATGACATAGATAAATATATTGAATACAAGTCTTCTTTTATCGAAGGAATTTACGCAAAGATCGCAAGTGACAGCAAATAATTTTATAGGGCTTTCTCATCTTTTTGAGAAAGCCCATTTCTAATCATCCCTTACTATTCCTATTAATCTTTCTTGTATTCCAGAATGTCGCCCGGCTGGCAGTCCAATGCATCGCAGATGGCTTCTAATGTTGAAAAGCGGATTGCAGATATCTTTCCATTTTTCATCTTGGAAAGATTTACATTTGATACGCCGACCTTTTCGGACAATTCATTGAGCGAGATCTTACGATCCGCCATCACTCTGTCTAATCTAAGTATTATCTGTCCCATATTTGTTCCTCCTTACAATGTCTCGTCTGACTGAGTCTGTAAGGTAATGCCGTAATCAAAGATAGCATTGATTACCCAAGTGATAACTATACCAAGTGCAGTAAATGCTGTGCCTGCAGTTAAGGCAAGTATAACGCATGTGACGATAAGAACAGTGGTTATTCTCTTCTTTACTTTTACAGTGAAGGGGTTAGGTTCCTTTTCGATCATGGCAAAGATGGAACTTACCAACAGGAACATTACTCCGGTCAGCGCAAAGACAAAACTGAAGAATAATACATAAGAACCATACATTACACTCATGGGATGATCTTCCAAAGCAGCCTGAACAGCCGGAATGTCAGAGTGTATCTCAGTAGGGAGGGAGCCCAAGTTGATCTTTATGGCGGAAGCGCTTCCTATCTCATCTGATGTAGATATGATTCCGGCAAAGCTTCCGTTATTGATCTTGTCATCAAAGTCCTTTCCCATACGCAGTACTTTGATACCGCCAACGATGCCCAGAACAGTAAAGATAACTACCACAACAAAAAGGATTCTCGACACGATCTTGCCTGCATGGCAGCTCTTCTTGATCTTAGCGATCTTTATATTCTCTTCATTCATAAATCCATACTCCTTAAATGTTAATCTATCACCTTCGAAGATGGCTTTACTATACGCTGGCAATTAATCTTTGTCAACAAGAATTTAACGATAATCGTTAAAAATTATTCGGTGAACGTTATAACAATCAAGATTTGGGATCTGCAACTCAAAAATGGCGGTTCTTAACCGGTCTAAATGTGAACAAAACCGACAAAACCGCGCAGATCGCATTTTTAACCCCCTGAAATTGAGACTTTAGGCTGTGGTATGAGACCGTCAACAGGGTTGATAATATTTACACCAACGGAATCATATGAGAGGAGTACTTAAGATGAAAAGGATAGAACTCCCAATGAAAGTTCACGCAGCTAAATTAGAATATCGAAGACGATTGTTGAGTGAGATGCCACATGGGTATTTCAAAGTCAGGAGAGGTAAGAACAGCGTAATAGTAACATTTGATCTGAAGCTACCAAGCGTTAGTTCAAGATGTCCCAAAACTCACTTCATATCTAGTAAACGTGGCAAAGCTTATGCTGAAGCAGTCGCACATTATCTGGAAATTAAATCTGAATATGATTCTTTGCTTAAAAGTTGGAATGAAACTTATTGTTTTGCTCCGCCTAGAGTGAAGTTTCCATTAAAGAGTGCATACAACCCTCATAAAATGGATAAGGAGTACTTCGATAAACAAAAGGATTATCAGGGAAGATATGTGCCGGAGAATCCAACCACTAGTGACGACGGCGTATTTAAATCCAAGAATGAAATGTTTTCTGCTGATACATTAAAGGAGATGGACATCCCGTTTAAGTACGAGACAAAACTGTACATTGACGAAGTAAAAGAAACTATCAATCCTGATTTTCTGCTGGATTTCTATGAGATAGACAGGTGTTCATACCTTGAAGTGTTAGGAATGAATGATAAATTCGGTTATGCTGCATCGACAACTGTAAAGATCACAAGTTATTCCAAAGCCAAATACAGACCTGGCAGAGATGTGATCTATGTTCACCTTTATGATAAGCACAATTTTGACAAAGCATATTTTAAGAAAATGGTGTGGGCAGCTTATGATTGTCTGATCCCTGATGACGCTTTGGACTGGGGAGACGGATGCTAGAACTGAAAAATTCCAGAAAAAAGTCCGACATAGTCGGAACTTTTTCTGGAATTTTGTTTATGTGGCTTTGTTTTTCCAGAAAAAAGTCCGACATAGGCGGAACTTTTTCTGGAATTTTTGGTTATATCAGTTTTGTTTCCACGGCCTTGCCTTATCTAACCAGCCGTTGGCTTTCCAGTACTTATAATCCGTATACTCAGGATTCCTTTTACCGAGGTTTTTCTGCAGTATGCGGACAGCATAGAACTTGGCCTTGGTTATGAGACTGGTGTGGGCAGGCTTGCGGTAGTCGATAGAGGCGAATTTCTTGGCAGCAGCAGTTAAACTCTTCGCTATTGAAGAGCGCTTCTTCTCCGGCAAGTTCTCCCATTTGATGTCGCCCATCAGTTTGTAGCGGTATGTCTTGATGTAGCTTATGCCCCACCAGGAGAGACTGTCTCTCATGTCTTTTGCGGCGGAACCTTCTCCTGCACCAAGAGCCTGAGTGATGATGACCGCGCGCTTTCCGAACATTTCTTTTGCGGGGCGGTGAGGCATCCATCTGTAACCGAAGTGGTCGAGCATAGCTTTCATTGCGCCGGTGGCGTGGAAGACATAGGCCGGTGAAGTGAATACCAGAAGATCTGCTTCTAGCAGAGCCTTCGCGATTGGCTGGACATACTGTGCATCTTTGCAAAATTTCTGGTCCTTACCGAAGCACACTTTGCAGCCTGCGCAGAAAGCAGGACAGTCCCTTGGCAGATAGAATTCAGTTATCTCGGCCTTATCTCTTAAGGGCTCCAAAAACATTTCCTTTAAGCGGTAAGTTACACCTTTATATTCTGTTCCGTTAATGACTGTTATCTTCATTTGTTTCTCCTGTAGAGCCGGCAGATCATGCGGCCTTCCACGGCCTGGTCTTATCAAGCCAGCCCTGTTCCTGCCAGTATTTTCGTTCTTCTTCTCCAGCACCCATGCCTTTTTGCTGCATCATGCGCATCATCGAAAAAATGAATCGCGTCTTTACGCCTGCATGAGCTTTTGAATTCTTGAGCTTTTTCGCGAGCGCAGCCATATCTTTATTGATCTTTTCTTTAAGCTCGGGCTTTATATGCTCCCAGTCCGTGGCTTGTATAGCTTTGCCATAACTTTTTACGTATGGAACGCCCCAGTAAAAAAGCGTATTCGTGACATCTTTAGTGGCTGACTTTGCCCCTGCGCCTGCTGAAGTTGATATGACGACAGCCTTTTTAAAAAACATAGATGTACGCGGTTTGTGCGACATCCAGTAGGTGAATGTGAGATCGATAAAAGACTTCATCGGAGCGGATGAACGCATGCAGTATGTCGGCGTCGTAAAGATGAGCAGATCGGACTTTTCTACGACATCCATGATGCGTTTTTTCTCTTCGAAAAAAGGACACAGCGATTCGTCCTTGATGCAGCTGCAGCAGCCTGTGCAGAAGTGATTCAGGTCCCTTGGAAGGAAGAATTCGTGCACTTCATTCTCGCCGAGATTATTGACGAGGATCTTCCCGATGTTATATGTACTTCCTTTGTGGTTCTGTCCATTGATTACCGTAATGACCATTAGTTTTCTCTCCCGTAGATTCTGTCGAATTGTTTGATGTGTTCGTCGAGCAATTTCAAAGCTTCAGATTCTCTTTCTGGTTCTCTGTCGCATATCGTAAGAAGGTAGTAGATAGGCGCATAGAAGTGGAGCGTCATTATCTGTACGTTGTCAGTCTTAAGCACGCCTGCTGTTACCATGAATCCGAAAAGCATTCCCTGATAAGAGAGGGGGTCATCGACATAGATCCTGGAATAGATCCTGGCAAGCTCCTCATCGTGGAACTGCTCTAAAGTCAGCATCTTCCTGAACTTCTGGTTGTAGTCGTCGTGGAGGAAATAGAGAAAGAATTCGCGGCCGAGTTTTAGCAGCTGATCTTCCGGCATTCCTTTATAAATTTCTGCATCAGCAACGGCATCCGATCCATTGATCTGCATGGCCTTTGCCTGCTCTGCAAACCTTATGTTCATCTGGTCGATGATGGCATCGAAGATCGCCCTCTTATTCTTGTAGTGTTTATATAGCGAAGGCGCCTTGATGCCCACTGCATCAGCGATGTCGCCGACAAAGACATTGGCATAGCCTTTCTCGGAAAAGAGGGTGAGCGCTTCGTCTAATATCCTTTGTTTTGTATCCATAATGACCTCTCGAAAAAGCTGGCTAATTCAAATTAGCCAGAGTATAGCTAATCGGAATTAGCCTGTCAAGAAGTTTTTTCTGCAAGAATTTTTGATTGTTTTAAACAAATTGGTATAATGTAAAATTAGTTATATAAATCACTGGTTTTCAGGGGGAAGGTATGAGTAAAGGGGTTTATTTCTTTTTCCAAGTTTTTCTTTCAATAATCGTTTCATCAGTAGTTTGGTATTTCTATCCTGCAAGCGGCGCTTTTAGTTTTTCATTGACCGGCAATTACAAAGAAGGCGGCATGATCTTTATCGGCGGCGCAGTTGTTTATCTGATAATTACGATCATTCATATAATCCTCGGAAGAGAAACTCTCAAGAACTGGTCAAAGGGTATTATCATAGTCACATTGATAATTGCCGTTATCATGTTTGTTGCAGGCAAGTTCACTTGTCAGTACGGTGTGGATCTTCTTAACAGCACACTTAACTTAGGTTTGTACATCGGGTTGTAAATCCAACTGAACATCTTGAAGTTTAGAGCTGGTCTTCGGACCAGCTTTAAAATATATTAGTAGGCAAAAAGCCATGGCTCACAAACAGAGGATAAAAATATGGGAATCATCGCAGCATACATGGTACCGCACCCGCCGCTTATAATTCCGCAGGTAGGAAGAGGTGGCGAAAAGGACATCCTTGAGACTACCAATGCCTACGAACGGGTTGGCGAGCACATAGCAAAAACCGCACCCGAAACTATTGTTATCTTAAGTCCGCATTCGGTTATGTATGCTGATTATTTTCATATCTCTCCCGGTAGCGGTTCGGCAGGTGATTTCGGTAGGTTTGGCGCGCCTCAGGTAAGCTTTGACGTCGATTACGATACTGAATTTACAGACACACTCGAAGATGTTGTAGATCAGGCAGGTTTCCCGGCAGGTACAAAGGGACAGCGCGAAAAAGAGCTCGACCATGGAACGATGGTGCCGCTCTATTTCATCAGAAAGCATTATAAAGGCGGAAAGATAATAAGGATCGGCCTGTCAGGTCTTCCACTTGCCGATCATTACAAATTCGGAACATTCATTAAACAGGTTTCAGAGAAGCTCGGCCGTAAAACAGTAATAGTTGCAAGCGGCGATCTGTCGCATAAACTCAAAGACTATGGTCCGTACGGTTTTGCAAAAGAAGGGCCCGTTTACGATGAGAAGATAATGGAAGCAGCTTCGAAAGCTGATTTCGGAGAAATGCTCGAATTTGACGAAGAGTTTCTTGATAAGGCAGCAGAATGCGGACACAGATCTTTTGTGATCATGGCAGGAACTTTTGACGGCATGGATATCAGATCAGAAGTATTATCTCACCAGGATGTAACAGGCGTCGGTTATGGAATATGTATTTTCGAGCCCGTTGGAGAGAATGATTCGAGGAGATTTCTTAAGGTCATGGCAGATAAGATAAAGTCAAATGAATCGACGCCGTATGTAAGACTTGCCAGAGCCGTAATCGAAAAATATGTAAGAACAAATAAAAGACTCAAGTTCCCGATAGATCTTCCGGAAGGACTTTTGGAAGATCTCCCTGAAGAAGCAACTAAAGACAGGGCAGGAGCTTTCGTATCTGTTCACGAGAACGGTATGCTCAGAGGCTGTATCGGAACAATAGGCCCCGTTCAGGACTCAATCGTTGAAGAGATAATCAGTAATGCTATCAGCGCAGTATCAAGAGATCCCAGATTTGAAAGAGTCAGGGAAGATGAGCTCGATCTTTTGGAAATCAATGTCGATATCCTGGGAAAGCCTGAATATATTGACGGCTCTGATAAGCTTGATGTTAAGAGGTACGGAGTAATCGTTTCGTGCGGAGCAAGGAAAGGACTTCTGCTGCCTGACTTGGAGGGTGTTGATACAGTTGAAGATCAGATCGATATCGCAAGAAGAAAAGGCGGAATATCTCCAACAGACGATTATAAGCTCCAGAGGTTTGAAGTCGTAAGGTATAAGTGACATGACTGTTTGTAAAGTCTGCTTCAGGCATTGTGATATCAAGGAAGGCTTGACCGGAGCGTGCGGGGCGAGAACCTGCAAAGACGGAAAAGTCATTGCCGCAAACTACGGACGTGTTACGGCACTTGCATTAGACCCGATTGAAAAGAAACCGTTGTCGCGGTTTATGCCCGGTTCGAAGATCCTGTCTTACGGAAGTTACGGGTGCAATTTATTCTGTCCTTTCTGCCAGAACTACGATATATCGAGATCAAAAGGTGAAGAATTTGTTGAGACTATAACGCCTGAAGAGCTTGCATATCTTGCTGATAAATATAAAGACAAAGGCAACATCGGTGTGGCCTATACTTATAATGAACCGCTGGTAAGTTATGAGTTTGTAAGAGATACCGCAAAGCTCGTAAAGAAAATGGGCATGAAAAATGTGCTCGTAACAAACGGCACCGTATCACCTGAGATCGAAGAAGAGATCCTGCCATATATTGATGCGATGAATATTGATATCAAGAGTATGTCTGATGAGACTTACAGGGATTTCTTAAAAGGCGATCTCGAAATGACCAAGGCGTTTATCGAACGTGCTGTAAAGTCCTGTCATGTGGAACTTACGATGCTGATAGTACCCGGAATGAATGACAGCGAAGAAGAGATGAGAGAACTCGTCTCATGGATATCGGGTCTTACTGATGCAGAAGGAAATAAGACAGGCTGCAAAGTTCCGCTACATATCTCAAGGTTTTTTCCGAGATATAAACTCAGCGACAGAAAGCCTACTGATGTTGATAAGATTTATTCTCTGGCAGAACTTGCAAGAGAGCAGCTTGATTTTGTTTATACGGGTAATTGCTGAAAAAGCCGCCAACGCACCTGTTAAACTATTGAAGTCATTTAAATCAACTGAAGTTTGTCCCTTATTATCGCACTAAAATAAATAGTATAATTACAAGCTAGGGGCACATGCTTAAGAATACTAGCGATATGAGAGGATCCTTTTATGAATTCATTTTCTGAGAAACTCGTCGGTAATGTCAACAAAGTCATCGTCGGAAAAGATAAGCAGATAGAACTTCTGCTCGTATCACTCCTTGTCGGAGGACACGTTCTATTAGAAGATGTTCCCGGTACGGGAAAGACAAAGACAGCAAGAGCTTTGGCACAGTCTTTGGGTCTTGATTTTAAGAGAGTCCAGTTTACGATCGACCTCCTGCCGTCAGACCTTACCGGTATTAATTATTTCGACCGCCAGGCAAATGAATTCGTATTCCGCAAAGGTCCTGTTTTCACAAATATCCTTCTTGCAGATGAGATCAACCGTGCTACGGCAAGAACACAGTCGAGCCTTCTCGAGTGTATGGAAGAAAAGCAGGTAACGGTTGACGGCGAGACAAGAAAATTAGATCTCCCTTTCCTCGTAATCGCTACACAGAACCCTGTCGAATCACAGGGAACATTCCCGCTTCCCGAAGCACAGCTTGACCGTTTCCTCATGATGATCAAGATGGATTATCCTACTCACGATGAGAGTATCGAGATCTTAAAGAGATTTGCAACTGAAGACCCGCTTAATGATCTTGCCTCGGTAACGAACAGGGAAGAGATAAAGGAGATGCAGGATAAGGTTAAGAAGATCTTTGTATCTGACCTTCTCTACGATTATGCGACAAGGATCGTTGAAGCTACCAGGGAATCGGCAGATATCGCTATCGGTGCGAGCCCCAGAGCGCTCCTTGCTTTCGTTGCTGCTGCAAAGGCTTTGGCATTTATCAGAGGCAGAAAGAACTGCGTACCGGATGATTTCAAGGAACTTGCAGTTCCAGTACTTGCACACCGTCTTACACTGCGTTCACAAAGAGCCCTTTCATCTGACGGCAAGCTCATGTTAAAGCGTGACAGCTCGGAAGCTATCCTTACGAAGATATTGAATTCCGTTTCCTGCCCGACTGAGGACTTCAGCAAGTAAGTTTTCCCAAATGGAAATAATCGTACTGATCGTTGTTATTGGCATTGTTTTCATAGTAGAGAGTCTCTACTATCGTTATCATGCGCTCGATAATCTTGATCTTTCGGTCTATTTCTCCAAAGATGTTGCAAACTACGGTGAAGACGTGGAACTCATTGAAGTTGCGATGAACAGGAAGAGGCTTCCTTTGCCGTTCATCATCCTCAAGTTCGAATCGCCCAGAGGGCTCGAGTTTTACGACATGACCAATGTTTCTGCGTCGGACCACATGTACCGTGAAGACATGCTTTCGATGAAGCCTTTGTCAAAGCATACGCGTCGTATCAAGGTACAGTGTGTAAAGCGTGGATACTATACTTTCCCCAGAGTCGGAATAACAACATCAGATCTGTTCCTGACATCGCGTTATAACACTAATTTTGATAACCAGTCTGAACTCGTGGTCCTTCCTGAACTCGCTGAAGGCGATTTCGTCGAGATGCTTACATCGGTCACTTTGAGTGAACTTCAGAGAAGAAGGACGCTTCTTACAGATCCTTTCACGCTTTCAGGCATCCGCGAATATGTAACTACTGACCCGATGAACAGCGTTAACTGGAAGGCCAGTGCCAAGACCGGCGAACTGATGGTCAATCAGCGTGCTTCCACGAATGCGCCGAAGGTACATATTTTCCTGAATCTTGAATACTATAACCAGAAGCGTTCGACATCACTTCTCGAAAAGTCGATCAGTCTGGCATACACTTATCTCTGCAAGCTTTCCGAATGGGGTGTTCAGACTTCGTTACATTCCAACGGACATGATGCGGTTAACGGCGAGCCGTTATCTGCTGATCCTGCTGCAAGTTCAGTAGAGCTCGAAAAGAAAGCCATAATACTCGGCAGGATAGATCTTAAACAGGCGGCAGTACCCTTTACGGAGTCTTTTGAAAACTTCCTGGAAGTGACTGACCATGATGACTTTATCGTTGTGATCTCGCCTCAGGCCAATGCAGGTTTCTGCCTTCTTATGTCTGATGCGAAAAGACGCCGTCCGGCTCTTAACTGGATCATGCCGGCATATAAGCTCACTCCTGAAGTTGAACTCGAACCGGATATCGCGTCTTCTTATATGAGATGGGAGGTGAAGGGTCATGACTGACGATCCACGCTTTGTTGCTCCCAAAGCTCATGCAAAACTTAATGAGGCTGTAATCTCCCGTGACAGCATCTTTGCCGAGTGCCTGTATTCGCTCATGGTTACTATCACCATTATGTCTGTCTTGATGATAATCAAGCTCTATATAGTTACCATCAACATCAGCATGCTTTCGCCTTATATCATTTTGCTGTTGGCGCTCATCCATACCTTTATCCGCAGAAGCGGAATAAAAAGGTCTATTATCAATCTGGCTGTCCAGCTGGCTGTATCTGTCGCGTTCTATTTTACGGTTATCAATATATCTTTCCTCGGATTCGGGTTAGACAATAGAACTAAGATCTATCTGTTCATATTTGTGGCTGCATTGACTTTGTTCTCGTTCATTTACTATCTGAAGCCGTCGCATTCGGCTGCCGACACGGAAATTATCTTTTTCCCGGCGGCTGTTCACGTAGTCGGATGGTTATTCTACAAATTCACTCAGACAGCTGTATATAACAATGACTATTACAGGAGATGGGACGTTACCCATGAGCTTGAAACTGACAGGCTCATGTTTGTCAGAGTCCTTGTTATCAATGCCGTAATCATCGCATTTCTTTTCCTTGTTATGCGTCAGCTCGCGGTTTTCGATAAGAAGTATTACCACTCGATACAAAAGAAGTCCCAATCTACCGTAGTGCTCAAAAAGCAGAACTTCTTTACGGTATTATTCCATTTCGGACTTGTCCTTGTCACTTTCGGTATCATTCTGGTATTCCCTTATTCATCTGTATTTTCATTATTCGGGAAGATCAGCGAGGGTTTCTGGAGGATCGTTTATTGGGTAATAGAATTGATCTCCAAGATCGATACGGGCGATATAGGCAATGATCTGCAAGAGGATCCCGTCAGCATGGAGATGGTGGTTGAAGAGAGCCCTGTCTCGGCGCTTGTCCTCACGATAATAGCTTTCGTCGGAATGGCACTTATAATGATTTTGCTCGCAATAACAGGCGTCAAGGTTCTCAAGAAAGTTATCAAGGATGCTGATGCGAATAATGCCGGAGCTGACGATTCCGTAATCGATACCATCGAAAACATAGGCCCTCTGAAAAAGATGTTCTCCAAAAAGGATTATGATTTCGGATCGGGACACGAACGTGTTATCAGAAAACAGTTCTACGACAAGACCCGTAATGCAATGAAAAAAGGTCTTCCTGTCGGTGATACTTCGACTCCGGGTCAGATCGAGGCTGTCCTTAGTGCTTATGGTGACGAAGACATCTCTTCACTTAGGGAAGAGTATGAAAATGTCCGTTATGGTCAGAACAAGTGACATCAGAGTATAAAAATGATATTCTTTTACGCGTAAAATTATTTTGATACGAGTATTTAGGAGCGCTTTATGTTATTTGCTTTGGCTTTGATCCCCGTAATCGGACTTCTGATATTTATCTATTTCAATGACAAGAAGGAAAAAGAGCCTTTCTGGCTTTTGCTGCTCTTATTCGGTGTTGGAGCCGCATCCGTTGCATCTGCTATTGTCCTGGAACTTATCGGAGCTGTGATATTGGGTGCTGTTTTCCCGACGGATTCGGTGATCAAGGGCACATTGGATGCAATGCTGATAGTTGCTCCCGCAGAGGAATTGGGAAAGTTCATTGTCTTAAGATCTATCACATGGAAGAACAAGCACTTCAATTACAGCTATGATGCTATCGTTTATGCGGTCTTTGTCTCATTGGGATTTGCAGCTCTTGAAAATATCACTTATGTTTTCGGAAGCGGAGTCGGCACAGCCTTCCTGCGTATGTTTACGGCAGTTCCCGGCCATGCCTGCTTTGGTGTATTTATGGGATTCTTCTACAGCAAGGCGAAGTATGCGAGCCTTACGAACAAAAAGGGAGCATGCACGGGATTTACTGCTCTCGCTATACTCCTCCCGATTATTATCCATGGAATCTACGATGCCATCTTAATGGGCGGCGGATCTTCAGACGAAGCGATCCTCTCAGGTTTGAGCCTCATTCTGTGGATCGGCTTTGTAATTGCATTGTTTGTCGTTTCGATAATATTTGTTATTAAGTCTTCGAGAAACGATTTCTGCATCATATCTTTGCCTGTTGAGGGCGGTGCTGTGATCCAGACAATTTACAGACCTGCTATCGTCGGCGGCTGGACATGCACATGCGGCAGCGTAAACCAGTTGAACTTCTGTCCGAAGTGCGGCAAGCAGCGTCCGATGTCCACCACATGGTATTGCCCTGTATGCGCTACGCCTTCAGCTTTCAATTTCTGCGGCCACTGCGGCTGCCCCAGGCCTCAGGCTTAAATATTCTTTCTTGACCTTATCGGGTTTAGATGATATTTTATTGAGCGCGCGAAAGACGCGTGCCGACAGTTCGTTTGTGCCATCCTGTCGAAAAACAAAACCAGGACAATCATTTATATCAGTTCTCTATTGCATAGTGATATGCATGCTTGATTGAATGTGACTCCTGTTTTGGAGTCATTTTTATTTTGGAGAAAAGATTATGAGTGAATCTAAAACAGTATCAAGATTATTCATGTGCATCGGCATCATCTTTGTTTCATGCCTTTTGCTCTCAAACCTTATTGCCGGCAAGATGTGGGCAGTGACATCTGACATCACGCTTCCTGCGGCAGTAATCCTGTTCCCTCTGACATACATCATCGGTGACGTTTTCACTGAAGTATACGGATTTAAGAAGGCGAGAACCATCATCTGGCTCGGATTTGCGATCAGCTTTTTCGCAGTCGTTATCTACCTTATTACGATCGCTCTTCCTCATCCCGGTTACTGGGAAAACCAGAGCGCTTATGAGATCGTTATGGGAACTACGCCGAGAGTAGCGATCGCATCTTTTGCAGGTTATCTTTTCGGAGAGTTTTCTAATTCGATCCTTTTATCTAAACTCAAGGTCGCAACCAAGGGAAAGAAGCTTTGGCTCCGTACGATCCTTTCAACTGTAGTAGGTGAGGGCCTGGATTCGGTTATCTTCATCATGATCTCTTTCTGGGGTACGATGGAAAATTCAGTGGTTCTCAAGATGATCCTTTTCCAGTACCTTTTCAAGGTTGCTTACGAAGTTATCTTTACACCGTTAACATATGCCGTAGTAAGATGGATAAAGAAAAAAGAAGGCATCGATGTTTACGATGAAGGCATCAGATACAATATCGTAAAGGGGTAATCTTTATGCGTGAGAAAGAAGGACTTACCAAGCTCGGAAGCAACGGCACAAAGTACAGTCAGGATTACGATCCGTCCGTTCTGGAGACTTTCGTAAACAAGCACCAGGATAACGACTACTTTGTTAAATTTAACTGCCCTGAATTTACGAGCCTTTGCCCGATCACAGGACAGCCCGATTTTGCAACGATCACGATATCATACGTTCCTTCGGTACGTATGGTCGAGAGCAAATCGTTAAAGCTCTATCTTTTTTCCTTCCGCAATCACGGCGACTTTCATGAGGACTGCGTAAACATAATCATGAAAGATCTTATCAAGCTCATGGATCCTAAATATATCGAAGTATGGGGCAAGTTCACTCCCCGTGGAGGCATTTCCATCGATCCGTACTGCAATTACGGCATGCCCGGAACGAAATGGGAAAAGGTGGCAGAGGACAGGCTCTTTAACCACGATATGTATCCTGAGAAAGTGGACAACAGATAACACTTTAAAACAATCTGTTCTAGAACCCGGGTGCACTTGATATATGCATCCGGGTTTTATGATTTATACTGTAGTAATCAACGGGAATTACGAGGTGTTTATATGTTTGATCAGGAAAGATTTGAAAAGCAGCTGGCGTTCATAAGAGAGATAGACAAGGAAAAGATGATAGGGCGTCAGAGCTATCTTACTGACGGCAAGACTTTGGAAAACGATGCCGAACATGCATGGCACATGGCGATAATGACTGTCCTTCTTAAAGAGTATGCAAATGAAGATATCGATGTCTTAAAGACGATCACGATGCTCCTTATCCACGACCTTGTCGAAGTATATGCAGGCGATACATATGCTTACGATGAGGAAGGAAAGAAGACTCAGGCTGAGCGCGAAGCAAAAGCTGCTGACAGGATCTACAGCATCCTTCCTGAAGACCAGGGCGAATACTTAAAATCCCTTTGGGTTGAGTTTGAAGAGCAGAAAACACCTGAAGCAAAGTTTGCCAGAACCATGGACTGCTTCCAGCCCCTAATCCTTAACGATGCTACAAACGGAAAAGCATGGAAGGAACATGAAGTAAGAAGGAGCTGGGTCTATAAGCGCAATCAGACCACAGCTAACGGTTCTTCAGATATCTGGGATTATGCGAGGGAAAACCTGATCGAAAAGAATGTCCGTAACGGCAATATAATCGACGACAGCAAGGATCAGTAAAGCCGGTCATTGTTTGACCGTATTATTGGTATAATTTATTAGTTCCATTTATTTGGAACAGGATATGGAATAACAGGAGGGAAAGATAATGAGCAAGTTTTGTCCTATGTGCGGAGTACAGGCAACAGACGGCGCTAATTTCTGCATGAAATGCGGATTCGATTTCCGTACGCTCGAGTCATCAGCAGCTCCCGCACCTGCACCCGGACCAGCTCCTGCAGCAGCTCCCGTGGCACCCGTTCAGGTCCAGCAGCCAGTCACACCCGAAAACTGGGTCATTAATACAGGCGTTGTAAATCCCAACCCTGTACCGGGATACGAAGAATACAATCCGACATTCCATTGCAGATGCGAGCAATGTTTTTTCGAATTCGATTACCATGTTTACGATCTGGGTCACAGAACCTGGTATCCGCAGGGATTCGTTTACTGCCCGCGCTGCCAGAAACCTCTGAGGCATAAGCTCGAATATGAGGTGCTGACAAATGTCCAGCCGACAATGCCGCCTGCACCCCAGGCTTAAAGGAAAATACACGGGACTGTCTTTTGGAAGGCAGTCCTTTTTTGAAATATTTATACTTATGTGATAACTTTTTATAACCATGGCAATAGATAAGAGCAAGACAGAACTCATAAAGGCAAAGTATGAAGAATTGACCGGAACATTAAGTGATCCGGCTGTTGCTTCGCGCCCGGAAGAATACACAAAGTATTCAAAAGAGCTTGCTGCGTTAAATCCCCAGGTCGAGGCTATCAGGAGCTATGAAGCCTGCGAAAAGGAGATCGAAGGGATCCTGGATCTTTTGGAGAACGGTGATCTTGGTGGCGATGATGAGATGAGAAGTCTTGCAAATGCAGAGCTTGCCGATGCCAAAGACAGACTGGAAGTTCTCGAAAAAGAACTCATGATATATCTTACGCCGGGAGATCCCAGAGACAACAGGTCAGTAATCCTGGAGATCAGGGCAGGTGCCGGCGGTGAAGAATCCGCACTCTTTGCAGGCGACCTTTTCAAGATGTACAAGGGCTATGCCGCAATAAAGGGTTTTGATGTAAGCGTCGTTGACGAGAGCCCGACAGAGCTTGGCGGTTATAAGGAAATAGTTGCCGAGATCGACGGCCCCAGAGTCTATTCCCGAATGAAGTTTGAGAGCGGCGTTCACAGGGTGCAGCGCGTTCCCGTTACCGAGTCAGGCGGAAGGATCCATACTTCTACTGCAACTGTAGCAGTGCTCCCTAAGGCTGAGCCTACCGATGTCGAGATCAACCCGAATGATCTTAAGATCGACAGATTCAGAGCTTCAGGCGCCGGCGGACAGCATATCAACAAGACATCTTCAGCTATCAGGATCACGCACCTTCCTACAGGCATGGTAGTTACCTGTCAGGACGAGAGATCCCAGATCCAGAATAAGGAAAAGGCTATGGAAGTCCTTCAGAGCCGTTTGTGGGATATCGCTCACCAGGCTGATGTTGATGCACATAACAACGAGAGAAAATCCCAGGTCGGAACAGGTGACAGGTCCGAAAGGATCCGTACATATAATTACCATCAGGGAAGAGTTACCGATCACAGGATCGGATTGACACTGTATAAATTGGATGCGATACTTGCCGGCGATCTTGATGAGATCGTGGATGCGCTTACTCTGGCACAGGCTGCCGAGAATGCATCTTCAAGCGAGGAATGATCTTAAAGAGGTGTATATGGAACGCGCGAAAATATATAAGAAGACATTACTTATAGATTCATCTGACGATAAGGGATTAAAAGATGCAGCAGAGCACCTGGTAAACGGTGAAGTTATCGGTTTTCCTACAGAGACCGTATATGGTCTTGGCTGTGATGCGAGAAACGGCGAAGCCGTAAAGAAAGTTTTTGCGGCAAAAGGGCGTCCTGCTGACAACCCGCTTATCTGCCACATCGGAGATAAGGCGCAGATAAAAGATATCGTATCCGAGATCACGCCTCTTGCACAAAAGCTGATAGATGCTTTTATGCCCGGCCCCATTACGGTCGTAATGAAAAAAGCTGACTCTATCTCTGATGAGACTACCGCAGGTCTTGATACGGTCGGCGTAAGAATGCCGTCCCATCCTGTTGCCCAAAAGTTCTTAAAGCTCTGTGGCGTTCCGGTCGCTGCTCCTTCCGCAAACCTTTCCGGAAGACCTTCTCCTACGGGTGCAAGGTCAGTTCTTGAAGATATGGACGGATATATCTACGCTGTTATAGACGGAGGCGATTCCGAATTCGGTTTGGAATCCACAGTTGTTGACTGCACTGGAACGACACCTGTTATCTTAAGACCCGGTGCCGTTACAAAGGCTGATATCGATCAGGTCCTGGGAGGAGGAGAAACTGTTATGTCAGGTTCATTAGCTGATAAGGAAACACCGAGATCACCCGGAATGAAGTACCGCCACTATGCGCCTTTTGCCCAGGTCGAGATAATGAAGATGCCTGAGGGCACAAAGATTGAAGGCGATGACAAGGCAGGTTCAGACGGCAAGATTTCCAAAGCCACATTTACTATTGAAGACTTAAAGAAGCTTTCTGATGATGAAGCAAAAGAACTCGTAAATATCGCATCACCGTTTATCTTAAGATCAAGAGAGATTTTGCAGGCTAATCCTTTTGCGAGGATCGGTCTTTACTGCGGCAGCGAGATCAAGGCTATGTACGACAAGATGAACGACAAGCTCCTCTTGGCCCATACCGAGTTCTGCGTTTACGGAAAGACAGTGGATGTTTCTGCTGCTTCCCACGGACTTTTCGAAGGTTTGAGATTTTTGGACGTACAGGAAGTCGATACGATCCTTGCGCAGGGCTTTGACGGCGAAGGTTTGTCAGTAGCTTACATGAACAGGCTCTCTAAGGCTGCAGGCAAGAAAGAGGCATTGGTTCCCGGAATGCCCGCTCCGGCAAGGCCCGACAGAACACCTTTGCCTTTGGATGCTTTTAAGGATACATTCACGGTGTCCGTGCTTTTCGTTGACGACAACAATACGTCTTTGTCTTCATGCCTGGAATCACTGATGAGACGCATGATCGAAAAGAACGAGCCTTACATCTCAAACAGGGAAAGCGATACCGGTGTTGAGATCTACTGCGAATCTGCAGGACTTACAGCTATGGACGGTATGGAGCCTGACGAACAGATGGATAAGGCTGTAAGGGAGATCTCCGGTTTCGGGATCAAGAATATCGAATCAAGAAGGGCAGATCCTGCCATTTACGACTGCAATGACCTGATCCTTACGGTAAGGGATGAACAGGCTTTTGCGATTATCAAGGCCTTCCCGCAGATAAAAGACAAGGTATTTTCGCTCTCGACTTTTGCTGCTGCAAACGGTCTTGTAATGAAAGATTCGTCCGGAAAAGTCATGTCGATCTCAGTTCCTGACCCCACAGGCCAGAATTTTGAGACTTATGTTCATACTGCCAAGGCGCTCAGAGCATGGCTCGAAATCCTGTTCCCCTACATAATTAAGGATCTTGGCGCTTCGAGGATCTGAAAATCCTGTTTTGGGGACAGAAAAAATTGAGACCAGTCTCAAATGACCCCTAAAAGTCTCAATCTGCGCTTAAAGGGTAGAATTTTGAATTTGCTGTTGCTAAACTTTCATCAGTAAGAATTTAGGCAGGATACGAACAAAAGAAAAACGGCTTTTCGCTTAGTAATGCTTGACTTTGGTTCTTGTGCTGTGTTATTCTTCTCGGTGCCGCTTATATATGGGCGGTGTCCTTGTACGGCGTAAGGGCCGTACCGTAAAGTCCAGAAGGAGGTGAATGACATGGCAAACCAATATCGTTTGATCACAATCCTTTCCACTGCTAAGGGTGAAGAGGGAATTGCTTCTCTTACTGACACAATTAAGGCTAAGATCGAATCAGGTGCTACGATTGACACATTTGATGCAATCGGAACACGTGAGCTCGCTTACGAGATTGACGGTCAGAAG
>JAEEGJ010010809.1_pt1 | contig 23523 bp, 20 predicted proteins | sample 8958761 | NCBI WGS metagenome assembly JAEEGJ01 (sample SAMN16246546, study PRJNA631951) | gut metagenome | biome: gut microbiome; feature: rumen; material: RS-attached | host: Bos | place: Iran: Karaj | collected 2018-10 | reverse complement strand
CCTCAGGATTCCACATTTCTACAGTGCATTTTATGTTTACAAATACGCAACAGGAATAAGCGCAGCCCTTGCACTTGCAAAACGTGTAACACAGGGCGGCGACAAAGAACGCGAAGATTACTTCAACTTCCTTAAGAGCGGTGGTTCACGTTATCCTATTGAATCACTCAAGGTTGCCGGTGTAGATATGGAAGAGGTTGAACCGGTTCAGGCTGCATGTGACACATTTAAGAAAATTGTTGATGAACTTGAGAAAATTATCTAAAGTTCGCTATACATTCTACCGATAATTTAATTGATAGAGGTATATTTAAATCATTTAACATACATGGGAGGCGGCGTGTTAAATGATAAAGGAGAAAGAGAAAAATGACAAAATCGGAATTTAAAACATTTATCAAGGGTGTACCAAAGGCCGAACTCCATATTCACATTGAGGCAGTAACTTCTCTTGCAGGCGTTAAAAAACTGTATAAAAATCGCTTTGGCAAAGAAATGTCTAAAGAAGAACAGGTTGCCCTATTCTCCTATGAAGATTTGAACGGATTCATTCAGTCATTCCTTAAGATCCAGGACATGTTTGTAAGCGAAAAAGACTTTAACGTTGTGTTCAAGGAACTTGAAAAATACCTCATCAAAAATGGAATCGATTATTGTGAAGCATTCTTTGCGCCAACAGCCTTCCTCAAAAAAGGCTTCAGCTACAAAAAGATGGTAGATATTTTCCACAAGCAGATTACACGCATTAAGGAAAAAGACGGAATTACAATCAAGCTGCTCATGGATGTTTCAAGAACATTTGGCTGCGAAAATGCAATGAAAAATTACGAGCTTCTTAAACAGTATCCTTGCGAAGACATCATCGGTATTGGACTTGGTGGTGCAGAAGCAAAAGGTCCAGCGAAAGAATACGAACCAGTTTTCAAGCTTGCTAAAAAAGAAGGCTGGAGAGTTGTTGCTCATGCCGGCGAAGACGTTGGTCCAGAATCAATCTGGGATTCAATCAACTGTCTTGGTGCAGAACGCATTGGTCACGGCGTAACAGCATATCAGGATAAAAAGCTTATTGATTATTTTATTAAATCAAAGCTTCCAATTGAAATATGTATTACTTCAAATACATTCACAAAGAAAGTTGTTAAGATGGCACGCTACCATCCAGTTCGCAAATATTACGACGATGGTATTATGGTTTGTATCAACACAGACGATCCAGTTTTCTTCAAGACAACAATGCTCGACGAACTTTGGATTTGTGTAAAGAGCCTTAAGTTCACCATGGACGAAATCAAGCAGCTCATTAAGAACAGCTATATTTCTTCTTTCATGAGTGATGCAGATAAGAAGAAGGCACTTGCAGCAGTTGATAAGGCTTGGAAAGCTTGACACCATTAGAAAAATATTACAATAAATTCCACGAAGAAAACCGTCTCACGACTCGTCATGGGACGGTTGAGTTTTTAACTACGATGCACTATATCGAGGCCGTGGCGTCCGTGGGCCCTGAGCCAGTCGAAGGGTCCCACACCACAGGCATTAAAATCGCCGACATTGGCGCCGGCACCGGCCGCTACAGTGTAGAATTATGCCATCACGGTTACGACGTTACAGCAGTGGAGTTAGTCCCACATAACTTAGAAATCCTTCGCAGCAAACATGAGAATATAAAAACCTGGCAGGGAGACGCCCGCGACCTTCACTTTCTGGAAGATGAAACTTTTGACATTACCCTACTTTTTGGACCCTTGTATCATTTACTTGGAGACGACGAAAAACTAAAAGCTTTGGCAGAAGCACGCCGCATCACGAAAAAAGGCGGATATATTCTTGTTGCATACGTCATGAATGATTACAGCGTAATTCAATATTGCTTTAAGGATCATCACTGGAAAGAGGCTTTAGACAAAGGTGGACTAAGTGACGATTTTCACACAGTGTGCCGCGAAGAAGATTTATATGATTACGTACGCCTTGAAGATATAAACCGTTTGAATGCAGCTGCAGGCCTTGAACGCATAAAGATCATTGCTGCCGATGGTCCCGCAGATTACATGCGTCGTGAGCTTAACGAAATGTCACAGGAAGAGTTTGACGCGTTCTGTAATTATCAGCTTTCTGTGTGTGAGCGACCAGAGTTACTTGGTGCAAGCAGCCATCTTGTAGATATTCTTAAGAATTAAAAAGCTTATTCTTTATATTCTTTGTAAATAGAAAAAACATCTTCTTTTGAAATATTATTTTTTTCTTCAAATTGCATTTTTACAATATAAGGCATAAGGTCAACAATTTTCATAAAGCTTTCGGCATTGAAAGTGTTGTCGTAATAATTAAAAATACTGCTAAGTGCTGTTCCGTGAGTTCCAATTACAATTGTTTTGTTTTCGTACTTTTCAAGGATTTCATTCAAAGCTTCAATGTTTCGTTTTTGAACAGCGCCAATACATTCCCCATCAGCTTCGGCAAAGCTTAAATCAGCCCAGCGTTTTTTAAACATCTCGTGGTTATTACTGTCTTTTCCCGCTTTTCGTTCACGCAGGCGTTCATCTGTTATAATTTGCTTTTTGTAAAAATCAGCAGTTGCTTTTATAGAATCATAACTTCTTTTATACGGACTCGAAATAAAAACATCAACATTTTTATCTTTTAAAACTTCAAGAACCTTTTTTGAATCTTCCATTCCTTCTTCTGTCAAAGGTCTGTTTCTGTCATCATGAATAGATCCATCAGGCTTGCAATGTCGCACAAAATAAATTGTTGTCACTTTTTTACCTCCGGGTTATCCAGTACGTTACCGTTTTAGATATACCATCAAGAGCATAATATCGCTGTTACGGATTCCGCTGATTCTGTTAGCCTGGCCTAACGTTACAGGACGAATCTGTTCAAGCTTATTGCGAGACTCTGCAGAAAGCGAAGCAATTTTACTGTAATCAAAATCTGCAGGAATGCGTGTGTTTTCCATTTTGTGAAGTTTTTCAACGCGCTTGTCCTGCTTTTCTATGTAATATTTATACTTAGCTTCAATAGCAGCCATTTCCCAATCTTTTTCAGGATAGCCCGGGTTTTCCATATTTGGCTTTTTGAGCAACAGGGCTTCTATTTCTTCAAGGCGTGCATATTTTTCGTTTATAGCATCATATTGTGCTTGAGTTTTAAGTCCGCATTCAAAAGCATATTTAGCAAGACGTCTGTCTGCTGTGTCGTGGCGAAGCTTAAGACGATATTCTGCACGCGCTGTGAACATACGGTATGGTTCTTTTGTTCCAAGTGTTACAAGATCGTCAATCAAAACGCCGATGTATGCTTCGTCGCGGCCAAGGATGATTGGTTCGTAGGCTGGAATCTGGCGGAACTTTTCGTAGCCTGCCTGTTTCTGTACTCCGCTAATGTATTCGTTGAGTTCCTTAGTTTCGCGCTCGCTGATTTTTGCAAACTGGCTCAATTCTTCGTTGCTCATGTTGTTCTTTGGCTGGAAGGCGCCTGCTTCCATGCTTGCTGCAACTCCGTTCATTGTGCTAGGAATTGGACTGAGCGGGCCGCAAGTTGTTATGTGTGCGCGGGCATAAAGTCCTGCGTTCATTCCTGCAATGAGTCCCTGCCCTGCTGCTTCCTCGTAGCCCGAAGTTCCGTTTATCTGGCCTGCATCAAAAAGCCCCGCAACACGTTTTGTTTCAAGCGAAGGGAAAAGCTGAGTCGGCTCAACAAAGTCATATTCTACAGCGTATCCCGGGCGGCTCTGAACTGCATTTTCAAAACCGTGCATTGTGCGCATAAAGGCATCCTGCACGCATTCAGGAAGTGATGAAGAAAGTCCGTTTAAGTACATTTCTTCTGTTTCAAGTCCTTCTGGCTCAACAAAAATCTGATGGCGGTCGCGTTCCTTAAAGCGCATAACCTTGTCTTCAATAGACGGGCAGTAGCGCGGACCAATACCGCTGATTTTTCCAGAATAAAGTGGCGAGCGGCCGATGTTGTCGCGGATTATTTTATGAGTTTCTTCGTTTGTATAAACAATATGACAAGGCACCATAGGGCGCTCAACTTTTTCATCTTCAAAACTGAAAGGAATTACTTCTTCGTCGCCAGGCTCAAGCTCAAGCTTGTCAAAATCAATTGTGCGTTTGAGAATGCGTGGAGGTGTTCCTGTTTTAAGTCGTCCTGTTGTAAAACCAAGACGATGAAGACTTGCAGTTAGTCCGTAAGCAGCAGGCTCCCCTACTCGTCCGCAGGGAGCGTCGTATTCACCAATAAAGATGCGTCCTCCAAGGAAGGTTCCTGTTGTAAGAACAACTGAGCGCACAGGAATAATTCTTCCTCGTTCTGTTACAACACCCGTTACTTTCTGACGCATTCCAGAGCGGGCTGCTTCTGTTGCGTAATCAGGGTTATCAATATTGCTTCCTGTGTAACCGCGTTTTTCACCTGGGATTGTTCCGTTATCTGCGGCACTGTCAGAATTTGGAGGAAGCGGAGTTTCACTTGCAGTTGTAAGGATATCTATTACTGTGTCCATGAGTGTGTACAGATTTTCAGTCTGTTCACAAACCTGGCGCGCAAGTCTTGAATAAGTAATTTTATCTGCCTGGGAACGCGGAGCCTGAACTGCAGGACCACGTCTTTTATTGAGCATGCGGAACTGGATCATAGAGCGGTCAATGAGCTTTGCCATCTCTCCGCCAAGAGCATCTATTTCGCGGACAATGTTTCCTTTAGCAATTCCACCGATAGAAGGATTGCAGCTCATTCTGGCAATTGAGTCAGGAGTTTGAGTAATAAGAACTGTCTTGAGTCCCATGCGGGCAGCGGCAAGCGCGGCTTCAATTCCGGCGTGACCAGCACCAACAACGGCGACATCGTAATAATCATAAAAACCAGGCATAATTTATCCTTTTGATTTTTGGATTATAAAAAATACAATCTCACAGATAAAAAAGCTCCCGCGTGGAACCTGTTTTTGCTCCGCCGAGAAAGCGGAATAGAAATTATTCTACCGTGCAGACCTGCCTGCGGCAGCCCTGCACTTCCCGCTTTCTATGCTCCGCAAAAGCAGAACCCACGCTCCGCTTTTTTATAGCGCCTTCTTATAGTTTATAATCCAAAAATCATAATGCTTCTTTATATTTACTTTTTATAATTCTTACTTAACACCCGAAACAAACACGTCATTGCGAGCGGAGCTTGCGACTTTTGCGAAGCAAAATGTCGGTAAGCTCTGCGACGCAATCCATTTATAGGAAAGCACCTATTTTAATAATTTCTCCAATAATTCCTTTGTATCCATTACTACAACTTCTGCACCATGGTCTACCAGAAAATCACGACCTCTAAAACCCCAGTCTACACCGATGAAGTCAAGGCCTGAGTCTACGCCGGTTTTGAGGTCTACGTCGGAATCGCCGATAAAGCAGGCTACACCGGGGTTGCAGGCTTCTTCTTTAGACATCCCTACTTCTTTCAGGATTTCGTAAAGGCCTGTAGGATCCGGCTTGGGAGGAATGCCGGGGCGGCTTCCACTTATTACATCAAAAAGGTTTGGGAAATACATCTGGCAAAGTTCCTCTGCGGCTGCCTGTACCTTGTTTGTGTTTACGGCAACCTTTACACCGGCAGCTCGCAAAGAAGAGATACATTCCACAATTCCTTTGTAAGGCGCGGTCTTTATTGCACAGTGCTCTTCGTAGTATTCAATATATTCGGCAAGAACCTTTTTAAACTGCTCTTCTTCAATGTCTTTTGGCAGGGCGCGGCGCATAAGCTTTGGAATACCGTTACCTACCATATATTTAATTTCTTCAACTGTGTGGAGCGGGTATCCGTACTTCTCGCAAATCACATTACAGCTGTCTGCAAGATCGTCAATTGTATTGAGGATAGTTCCGTCCATGTCAAAAATTGCAAGCTTATACATTGTGTGCCGCCCGATTAAACCAAGCCTGTTGCTTCGTCAATTCCCATCATGATATTCATACACTGAACAGCAGCACCAGAAGCGCCTTTACCAAGATTATCAAAACGTGTTGTTATCATAATGCGGTCGTCGTTTCCGTAAACAAAAAGCTGCATGTTGTTAGTGCCGGCTAACGTGTCTGCAGGAATAAACTGTTCCGGCAAAACGCCTTCGCCCATGAGCGGAGCAACCTGAACAAAACGAGCATCCTTGTAATGATCCGCAAACATCTGCCATACATCCTGCAAAGTCACCTTCTTAGCAAGTGCGCGCGCGTGAAGCCCAACAGTAACAGTCATGCCTGCAAAATAATCACATACATAAGGATTAAAAACAGGTTCAAAATCAAGCCCGCTTATTTTTTTAATTTCAGGAAGATGCTTGTGAGCCTGAGTAAGCGCATAAAGACGTGGAGAATCATAACCCTGCGGGCGTTCGTCGGCCTCATAAACTGCAATTGCTTTTTTACCGGCGCCGGAATAGCCGCTCACTGCATGAATTACAACAGGATAGTCGCGTGGCATAATACCGGCTTTTACCAGCGGATAACAGATTGCAATAGAACCGCTTGCATAACAGCCGGGAACTGCAACACGTTTAGAAGCAACAATTCCTTCGCGGAAGTTTTTATCAAGCTCCGGAAAGCCGTATGCCCAGTCAGGATTAGTTCTGTGAGCAGTAGAAGCGTCAATAATTTTAGTATTTGGATTTGTAACAAGCCCGGCACTTTCAATAGCCGCAGCGTCAGGCAGACACAAAAAAACATAATCAGCCTGATTCATAAGCCGCGCCTTTTCCACAGGATCCTTGCGTTTGTCCTCATCAATCTGCATTATTTCAAGGTCCCCGCGCTTTTCAAAACGCTCAAAAATCTTAAGGCCAGTTGTGCCTTCTTTTCCATCAATAAAAATCTTATAACTCATGCCCCACAGTATAGTGAATTTTAGAAGGAATTGCAAAGAAAGGAAGTTTTTTTCAATTTTTTTACGAATTTTTTGTAATAACCCCGTTTTTTTGGCAATACTATATATGTGGAAAAAAATAATTCCGACCAGGAGGTCTGTTTTGATGGAGTGGTCGGGAAAACAAGAAGGAGGAGTGGAACCAAAAATGCAATTTTTCCGACTAAACAAAAAAATCTAGGCGTCTGGTCGGGAATACCTGGAGGACTACAACAAGTAATTCAGACTTTTTCCCGATTAAATAAACTGTTGTCAATGTTTAGTCGGGATTTTCTAAAAGGGGGCCTCAGGAAAAACAACATTTTTCCCGACCAAACAAGATGTTTTTCCAGTTTAGTCGGAAATTCTAAAAACGAGACCTCCAGAAAAGAGATATTTTTCCCGACAAAACCACCCCAAGACACCTTTTAGTCGGTAATACTGTCCCAAAACATATTTCATAAGGAGTAAAATATGAAACAAGAACAACTAAAACCAAATCTTTCAATACCACAACTGCAGGAACGGCTCAAAGAACTTATAGTTATACTAAAAAGACTCAAAACAAATCCCTCACCGCAAGTTGCTGGTCGCCTGCGCATCTCACAGAAAGGTAAATACACAGAATATTACCACATAAAAGATGACAGCAACGCAAATGGCAAATACATCCCCAAAAAACAACAGGCAACCGCCAACCAGCTTGCCCAAAAAGACTATAACTCCAAAATCATCACCCTATTGGAAGAAGAAATAGAAGCACTTAGAACATATCTCAACACTGCACCAAACATCCAGGCTTTTTACTCCCAAATGTGTCCCGCTCGCCAGAACCTAATCACCCCACTAACGCTCACAGATGAACAATACACAGCACAATGGAAAAGCGCCTCCTGGCAAGGCCTGCCCTTCTCACCAGACACCCCTGGGTACACAACAAACAAGGGCGAACGTGTCCGCTCAAAATCGGAAGTGCTCATTGCAAATGCGCTGGTGCAGCATAAAATCCCGTACCGTTATGAATACCCGCTCACTCTCCACCGGAACCACACCCACGACACGAGTCAAAACGCCACAACCACACTTCATCCAGACTTCCTGTGCCTCAACCTGCGCACCCGTCAGGAAATTATATGGGAGCACTTTGGCCTCATGGATTCCCTAGAATACCTTCACAACACAGTTTCAAAACTAAAACTATATGCCCAGAATAAAATTCTCCCGGGCAAAAAATTAATCATCACAATGGAAACCAATACAGAGCCGCTAATCCCAGACGTAATAAATCAAATGATCGAGCAGTTTTTGAAATAGTATTATTGTTTCATATCATCAATAATTTGCTGAATATGTGGTATATATTCTTTTTTAAGACCTGTGATTTCTATAAATTCTCTGGAATCTTCGCCTAAAAGATAATCTGTACTAACGGAAAAAATATGAGAAATTTTAACTAACATTTCTATAGATGGTTGAATATTATCATTTTCCCAGTTTGACACACTTTGTTTAGATACGCCAAGTTTTTCAGCCAAATCAACCTGACTTAATCCACGCCCTATACGCAACAGTTTAATACGCTCATTCAGCACATCATGCCTCTTTAGTCAAATATTTTATGACTATTGTATTTATTTATTTGACTTTTTATAAATACCAAAGTATTGTTATATTAGACACATATCAGGAGGTAGTATTATGAAAAAAATTTTAATCCTTGTAATTAGCATGGCTCTTGTATTGGCAAGCTCATGCTCTCGCGATCCAAAAACTCCAGCAACACCTGCAGATCCCGTAAAGCCTACTGTTAAAGAACTGCTTGAAAACATTCCGACATCATTTGAAGAATATGCCGAATCGTTGAAGAAAAGCAGTAACAGAAGTGCCAGCCGTTCTGTAGAAAATGCTATTGCACTTGATGAAAATGACACAAAGGCGTTTACAACTGAAGAACCGCAAGAATCTGGTGACGGTTCTTTGGTCATAAATGCTTTTTTAAAGATCTTAGCGAAAGATATAAGTAAATTAACTATATTTGATGAGAACAAAGATATTGCAATTCCAAATACTTTTTCAATTTCACAACAGACACTGACAGAAATTGAAGCAGAAACTGGTTATAAACCAGAATCTTTTGATGATATTGATAATTTTGGAACCGTAAAAGTAACTTATGATGAATCTTCAAAAAGCTCTACTGTTTTCTGGTCATTCAAGATGCATCATACTGATGACGAAGGAGAAATTACAACAAGTCAAATCCATATGCTTATCAAGGGAAAATTTAATTACAAAGAAGGCATATATGAAGAATTAAAAACATACGAATATGATGACTTTGCTGGCCCAGAAGATTTTATGATTCACTATTACAACGATGATAACACAATTATTAAAACCATAGACAATAAAGCAGAAGGATACAGAGGTAAATCAATTATGTTGACTAATGCTAACGCAATTGATTATTACTTGATTGATGATGCCGGCGAAAAAGAATGTTTACGTCAAACAGAGCAGTTTTATGCTTCTTACACAGCAGATGGAGACCTTAACAGAATCTTTGATAAAGACGGTTACCTGATTGCCCAAAAGGAAGATGCAAAAGAATTTTATTATGTTCCATTGAAGTATATTAATACAAATGGAAAAACAATCAAAAAAGAAGCAACAGGTACTCCACCAAATACATCCTATTCTTATTATATAGACGATACCCCTACATCAAATATTGAATATATTGATTTTGAATCAATGCGAGGAGAAACCTTCTCATATCCTTGCTATATAGTTCAAGGTACTAACCTGACCACAGATGGTTTTACTTTTACAAAAGCAGAAACTTATACCACTGCAATGCAGCAATTGTCAGGCATGAAACAAACTATCAATTCTTCTGCCCTGCAGGAAAAGTTTGTTTCGGATGAAGTATTTGATGCCTTCAAAACCGAATGCACCACCTGGGTGAACGGTCTGTAAAAGAGATTGTCGGGTCAAGCCTGACAATGACAATGTGCCTTCGGCAGGCTCAGGAACCGTGCGATATATCTAATACATACCCTTCGTCGTCATCGGCGGGGGGTATTTTGTTGGAGATGCCCATGGCCTGGTCAAGCAGGTCGGTAAAGGGGACGCCTTTGGGGGTTGGATATTTGGCAAGGTAGTCGCGGGTTTCGGTAAGAGCTTCCAAATGTTTCTGGGACTCTTTTTCGATTGTTTCCATTTTTTTCTGGCGTTCTTTTTTGGTGTAACCACGAACGCGCGGGACTTTTGTTGTGTCATATGAGATATTTGAAATTCTTTCTATTTTATCTGCCATAAGGCCTCCGTTCTTGCGAGCACAACGAAGCAATCTACATTCACAATTATATACCTGTACTTCTCAAAAAACTATATCTTTTTTCTTCTTTATATTATAGTAATTTTGATGACCAGAATAATCTGCACTACCCTTTTAGTTGAAAAATCTCCTCAGGCGCTGCCGCTTGGTGCTGCATGTGTGGCTTCGGCAATTAAGCATTATCCGGGGACACAAAAAGAATGCCAGGTAAAACTTATTTCGTTTAGCCGTGAGGATAAAGAAATTCTTCCTTTAAAAACTGATGAGCAGAAGGCCAACTACATTGCTGACTGTCTGCTTAAGGAAGAACCGCAGATTGTCTGTATGTCTGTTTTTGTCTGGAACAGAACGATTTTTGAACTTTGCGCAAGCAAACTCCATAAACACAATATCATCATAATTGCAGGCGGCCCGGAAATTACTGCACACCCGGATATTTTTGAAAACTCGTTTGATTACACAGTTACCGGCGAAGGAGAAACAAAGGTTCCGCGCCTTATTGAAAAAATAATTCTGTCCGGTGGAAAAAAACTTGCAAAAGACGAAATCCTTTCGTGCTACACAAACGCCTCCACAACAGACCTTTCCCTCCTCCACAGCCCTTACCTTGACGGCACTATAGATCCTACAGAATTTGGCGGCGCCCTCTGGGAGCTGGCACGAGGCTGCCCTTTTAAGTGTTCTTACTGCTATGAATCAAAAGGCGAAAAAACTGTACGGCTTTTTCCGGAAGAACGCATAGATAAAGAGCTGGAGCTTTTTGCACAAAAAAAGATTCCTCAGGTTTTTGTGTTAGACCCGACTTACAATGCAAATAAAGAAAGGGCCATGGCACTTCTTAAAAAAATTGCCCGCGTTACCCCAAATACCTTTTATTATTTTGAAGCTCGTGCAGAATTCATTGACCATCAGATGGCAAAGGCTTTTACAAAGATACCCTGCGCCCTGCAGATAGGACTCCAGAGTGCCGACGAAAATGTCCTGCGCAAGGTAAACCGACCCTTTAACAAAAAGCAGTTTGTAAAAAACATAGGCATCTTAAACCAGGAGGGAGTGACCTTTGGGCTGGACCTTATTTACGGCCTGCCCGGAGAAAGCTTTACCTCCTTCCGCGAAGGAATTAATTTTGCAGCCTCGCTCTACCCTAACAACCTGGAAATATTTTGTCTTTCGGTGCTCCCGGGTACAGACCTTTTTGACCGCGCAGCAGAATTAGGACTTTCCTTTGAAGAGACCCCACCCTACAATATAATCAAAACAGACAAATTCTCGCCGCAGGATAAAATAAAAGCTCAAAGCCTCGCCCAGGCCTGCACCTATTTTTACAACGATGGCCGCGCAGTTCCCTGGTTTTTGACAATCTGCCACTCTCTCAAAACAAAGCCTGCCGACTTTTTCCATAGCTTTTATGATTGGGCACAAAAAAATAAACTGGACTTATGCTGCTGCGAACACAAAACAATAGAAGAAAATCAGATTAAGTTTATTGCATTCCTGTTCAAACAGAAGCACCAGGAAAGATACACACAGGCTGCTACAGACATCATCCGCTTTAACGGAGCCATTTCCCGCAAGACAGCCACCGGCAAATCAGAAAAAATCAGGCTCACTTACCCGCCGGAATATATAGATTCTCAATACAGCCTGGATCTGGATTTTTTTGTAAAGAATGTAAAGCCCCGCCCGTCAACAATCACAATTTAATTCTGCAAAAGCTTATTCAAATCATTCAAAATTCTTTTTTTGTCGCTGCACCAGGCAGGAGCCACAAGATTTTTATGGTCCGGGTCTCCCGCAAGCCTGTGGACCACCATCCTCTCCGGCAACAGCTGTAAGGCCCGGCTAACAAGCCCCAGATACTCTTTATATTCAAGGAGGCGCAGACTACCCAGCCTGTAAAATTTTTCAAAACCACTCCCTTTTAAAATATAAAGATTTACAATCTTAATTCCATCGCTGCCGGCGGCAACAACTGCTCGCACAGAATCCATCATCTGTTCAGAGGACTCGGGCTCATCTCCACAAGGCAAACCAAACATAACATGAGTCACAACATGAACCCCCGGAGCCGCTTTGTGAATCCTCTTTACTGCATCAAAATAAACTTCATTCTTATAGCCCCGGTGAAAAAACTCTGCCGTCTCTTCGCAGGCAGTTTGAAAACCAAACTCCAGCTGCACAAAAAATCCCTGACGGACAAAAGCCGCAAGCACAGCAAGGCATTCTTTGGAAATACAATCCGGTCTGGTTCCAAGAGCAAGCCCAACTACATTTTCACAAGCCAGTGCCTCCCGCCATCTTGCCGTAAGCACCTCAAGGTCCCCATAGGTATTTGTAAAATTCTGAAAATAAGCAATGTACTTTAAACTTCCGGCAGACTTAGGGTCAACTAACTTTCGGGCAGCAGCAACCTGCTCACTCACACTCAAAGCTTTATCTGCAGCAAAATCTCCGCTCCCCCGGCTTCCGCAAAAAAGACAGCCGCCTCTTCCAAGAGTTCCATCACGGTTAGGACAGGTACAACCGGCATCTAGAGAAATCTTATATACCTTACAGCCAAAAATAGATTTATAAAATTCGTTTACAGTCTGCACAAGCCTTTACAGCTCCAGAGTTCCAACCACAGTTGTGTCATCATCATAGGCCTTTGGCTTTCTTGTGCTTTTTACACTAAACCTCGGACTGTTTTCGTCATTAAACTGGGCCATAGCAGCTTCGTTCTTTTTGGCTTTGCGGGCTTTTGGAGAAGTTAAGAATGCAAAAAGGCTTCCGCACAAACCGCCTGCTGCTACAATTGCAACGCCGACAGGACCATTAAGATTTTTGCGAAGAACAAGCATGCATACAAAAAGTGCAATTACTGCAATTGAAGAAGCACTAATCTTGCTGCGAGAAAGATGCATGAGACACGAAAGCAAAACCAGCATAAAAACAACAGGCTCGGCTCCGCAAGCGGGAACCCTACAAAAGCAGGCATAGAGCACGCCCGAAAATAAGGCAGCCACAAAAATCATAATGCCGATGATTACAGAACCGTAGCGTTCTTCCATGGCAGGACCAAGCAAAAGAATAAAAATTAAATTGCAGACTAAAAACGGTGCATCGGTATAACCAAAAATATGCAGAAACAGACGCAAAATAGAACCAAAATCAGAAAATGCAAAAGGAAGCACACCTCCTGCAGCAGTAGGACTTAAGAGCCACTGCCCCGAAAGCTTTCCTTTAAATGCAAAAGTGTCCAGAATAAAAATCACCAGAACTGCAAGTGCAAAACTGAGTGTAACCGGCGCATCATATACAAATTTTAATTTTAATTTTTTCTTTGACATAATGTTTATTATACTACAAAAATGTGATATATTTAAGGTTATGAGCGAATTTATTAATCAGCCGTTACACACAGGAAGCGGCATTGCAGAGACAACCTCTATAGAAGTTCCTCCAGAAAAAGACGTTGTTTTTTATAACGACGACTATACCACTATGGATTTTGTAGTTAACGTACTTGTTTCGGTTTTTAATAAATCGCAGGACAATGCCGAGCTTTTAATGCAGACTGTACATGAACAGGGAAGCGCTGTTGTCGGCACCTACACCTATGATATTGCAGTTTCGCGCACAAATCTTACACGCAGCATTGCCAAGAAAAATGGTTTTCCGCTGAGGGTAGAAGTTGAGTAACGAGAAGAAAGACAAAACTGTCATAAGACAGATGAAAGTTAGTCCTATGCTCTCAAAAATTTTGTCGGAATCTCTGGTTCAGGCAAAAATCAACCGTCATGAATTTTTTACCCCGGAACATGTGCTTGCCGTTGCCCTCCAGAATGAATTTGTATGTCACATACTTGCAGAAAGCGGCAGTGACTGGGAAGCCCTTCGTTCAAATATTTCGGAATTTCTTGCAAATAAAGTTCCTGTTGTTTCTGAAAATGCAGACTCAAAAATGGTAAACGCGCCTGTAGAATCTGCTGGATTTCAGTCTGTAATGAACAGAGCCGTTTTCCACTGTGTTTCAAGCGAATCAGAAATGATTGATATTACGGATGTTCTGGTGAGCATGTATGACGAAAAACGGAACTACTGCTCCTACTACCTGCGTTCCAGCGGCCTTGATAAATTTAAGCTTTTGGAAACTATTGGCCGCATAAAGGGCGTTCACGGAACTCAAAAGGAACGCGACCGCATCCAAAAACAAAATCAGAATTCCCAACTTCCGCCGGAGCTCATGTCCAATAATGAAGGCGGGCTTGCACGCTTTGCTGTAGACATGACAGAAATGGCAAAAAAGGGCATGTACGATGTGCTCATTGGACGCGAAGAAGAAATTGAACGAACAATACAGGTGCTTTGCCGCCGCAGTAAAAATAATCCGCTCCATGTTGGAGATGCAGGAGTTGGTAAAACTGCAATTACACAGGGCCTTGCCCAGCGCATTGTAAGCGGAGATGTCCCGGAGCCTCTTAAAGATTTTACAATTTATTCTCTTGATGTAGGGCTTTTGCTTGCAGGTTCTAAATTCCGCGGTGACTTTGAAGAACGACTCCACTCCATAATTGACGAAGCAAAAGAAAAGAAAAATGTAATTCTTTTTATTGATGAAATCCACATGATTATGGGTGCCGGTTCCAACGGAAGCTCGCAGATGGATGCAGCAAACCTGCTTAAACCTGCCCTTGCCGACGGAAGCATACGAGTAATTGGTTCTACTACCTTTGAAGAATACACTGCTCATTTTGAAAAAGACCGTGCCCTTTCGCGCCGCTTCCAGAAAATTGATATAACAGAACCTAACCGCGAAGACACAATAAAAATCTTAAAGGGACTTGCACCTAAATACGAAGCCTACCACAACGTAAAATATGCAGCCGCAGCCCTTGAAGCAGCAGTAGATCTTTCGGTTCAGTATATGCCGGACAAGAGACTTCCGGACAAAGCAATAGACATAATTGACGAAGCAGGAGCCTGGCAGCGCATTCATAAAGACAGCCACCAGATAACTGTTGCTTCAATACGCCGCATCACTGCAAAAATGGCAAAGCTTCCTATTGATTCCGTAACCGGTGACGACAAAGACAAGCTGCGCTATCTGGAAACAAATTTGGGCGCACAGATTTTTGGACAGGACAAAGCAGTAAGCACTCTTACAAAAGCAGTAAAACGTGCTCGTGCAGGCTTTAGAAATCCGGACAAACCGGAAGCCTGTTATCTTTTTGTAGGTCCAACCGGCTGTGGAAAAACCGAGCTTGCACGCTGTCTTGCTCAAACTCTTGGAATGCCACTTTTGCGCTATGATATGAGTGAGTATCAGGAAAAGCACAGTGTAAGCCGTCTGGTAGGTTCTCCTCCGGGCTATGTTGGCTTTGAAGAAGGCGGCCAGCTTACAAAGGATGTACGCAAAACCCCAAATGCAGTAATCCTTTTTGACGAAATTGAAAAAGCACACGAAGATATTTACAATATACTCCTGCAGGTAATGGACTATGGAGTGCTCACCGACAATCAGGGTCGCAAGTCAGACTTCCGCAACTGCATCATAATTATGACCAGTAATGCGGGAGCGCGCGAAATGGAAAGAAGCGGCATAGGCTTTGGAACCCCAGACGCCTCCTACGACGAAGCAACCTTGATGGAAGCAATCAACCGTCAGTTCCAGCCGGAATTCCGAAACCGCCTTGATGCAGTAATTCCATTCGGCTACCTTGATAAAAAGATTGTACGCATGGTCTGCCAGAAGGAAATTGTAAAGCTTGCCCAGCGCGTAAAGGCAAAAAAAATTACGCTCATCGTTACACCAAAGTGCATAGACCATCTTACCGAAGAAGGTTATTCAAAGGAATTTGGTGCCCGCAACATGGCACGAGTAATAGAAGAAAGCATTGCAAACCCGCTTGTTGATGAAGTTCTTTTTGGAAAACTTGCAAAGGGCGGAACTGTCACTGCAGACTACAAAAGCGGAAAAACCGGCGTAACGTTCAGCTATGGAAAAGAAAACAATTAGACTCGTAAAATGGGTCATGCTTATTTCTTCATTTATTGCTTTCCTCGTTTTTTCAATTGTTTTTTATTCTTCCCTTATTATTTCGCGAACAAAGAATCAGGCTCAGAACGAATATAATCCGGCAGACACCTGTCTTTACCATGTAATTGTTACAGGGACTTACGAAAACCAGACCTTTCTTTCGGAGCTGTATCAGGGTGCCGCACAGGTTGCCGATTCCTACAACGCACTTGTAGACCTGCATGTCCCGGATTCAGAAGCCGACACAACCTCCATTCAAAAGCTTTTTGATTACTGCTCCTTTATGAATGCCGACGGAATAATTGCTTACATAGATTCTCCGGATGAAACACCGTATCTTTTGCAGAGAGCAGACGACCCTGTTATTCCTTTGATAACCACAGGTCAGTTTTCTCCAAACATGCAGCAGATTTCGTTTATTGGTATAAACAACTGGGAGCTTGGAAAAAAAATTGCAGATGAAGTTCAGAGCCTGCTTACCGACGGCGGATATGTATTTATTATCTGCAGCTCCCTTACCGCAAATTCTTCTAACCTCATAAGCGGCATTCAGTCGGCACTCCAGGATAATCAGACTATCTTACTTACCGTAATGGAAACAATTCCCCAAGACATGGACATTTACGGTGAAAGCAATATATTTATCTGCCTTACAGAAGACGACACAATTAAAATGGCGCAGGAGCTCCCGGAAAGATTCTTAACCAGAAGCTACAGACTCCTGGGCTTTGGTGGAAACGAGGTTTGCCAGCTTTATCTTCAAAAGGGCTACATAACAGAGCTTTTCTCCCTGGACCCCGAAAAGATTGGCGAACGTGCAATGAGGGAGCTGTTTGAATACCGCAACAAAGGATATGCAAACAGCTATGTAACAGCGGACGTAAAAATAAGCAGGACGCAGGAATGAAAAAAAATCTGAACCCCGTAAATTATGTCCGCAATAAAAGCCTGCGCTGGCGAATAATGGTAAGTATTGGAATTGCTGTTTTTATGTTTGCAACCAGTATTCTTGCCACCACAAGGCTTACCTATTCTTCTATTAATAACCTTGGCGATTCCTACAAATCAAACTCGGAACTTACATATTTTACACAGGAAGTTACCTCCACCGAAATTGCAATGGAAAACTATGTAAACTACCGAACCTTTGAAAGTATTGATGCGTATTACAATTCGCGTACTAAGGTAGAAGATTTTTACGAAAACCTGCAGAGCTTTCCTTCCAAAAACGATGTAACTCACACGGAATATACGGTTCACCAGCTTACCGAAGCCTTTTTGTATTATTCAAATCTTGCAATTTCTGCACGCCGCGCAAACAACGAAGAAGAAACTGCCATTCAGTATCAGTATGCAATGGACAGCTACAACTATCTGCTTACACAGATTCTGGAGCTCAACAACCAGCGCCTGCAGCAAAACGCAGACATTTACGACAAAAACAAAAACAGAATTGTAATTACAAATACACTTAGTATTGTCTTCTTCCTTCTGTTTTCTGTGCTTATCTTCTTTGTGCTTTATTTTACAATTACTTCCATTATGGAACCGCTTGCAGATATTTCGGAGGTTGCACACAAGGTTGCCAAACGAAACTTTGACGTGCCGCTTTTTAATCGTTCTACAAATGATGAAATCGGAGCAATCTGTACAGCCTTTGACCGAATGATTATAAGTATCCGCGAATATATTGATACAATCTGGGAAAAAGCACGTACCGAAGCCGAGCTCAAGGAAAAGGAAATTGAAATGCAGGCGCTGTATACCGACGCCCAGCTGCGTGCCCTGCAAAACCAGATTAATCCGCACTTTTTGTTTAATACGCTCAACACCGGAGCCCAGCTTGCTATGATGGAAAATGCAGATAAAACCTGCTACTTTATTGAACAGGTTGCAGACTTTTTCCGCTACAATATACAGCAGCAGAGCCGCACCGTTTCGATTGACGAAGAGCTTGGATTGGTAGATAATTTTGTATATATCATGAAGGTTCGTTTTGGAAACCGTCTGGATTTTACCAAGGAAATTCCCGATGGAACTTTTCCACAGCAGATTCCTTCCATGACACTCCAGCCCCTTGTAGAAAACTGTATAAAGCACGGTCTTAAAAACACAAAGGGCAAGGTTCACCTTAAGCTTGAGCTTGAAGAAAAATATATTGTAATAAGTGTGAGCGACAACGGAGAAGGAATGAACGATAAAACACGAGAGGCCGTTTTCCAGGCAGTTGCAGACGGTACGACAAGACTTGCACCCGAGGTTCTGGACGACAATTCCACTCATAACGGCACAGGTCTTATAAGTGTTTTCCTTAGACTCCAGCTCCAGTTCCACCGCTCAGATCTTTTTGATATAACTGCCGGAGATAACGGTGAAGGAACTAAATTTATAATCAGGATTCCAATTCATGTTTAAGATTTTAGTAACCGACGACGAACAGATTGTAATAGATTCTCTTTCCTTTATTATCAACAAAAATTTTGCTGATGAAGCCAAGGTGTTTACAGCACTTTCCGGAACAGAAGCAATAGAAACTGTAATGAAGGAAGACATAGACATTCTGTTTATGGATATAAACATGCCGGGTCTTAGCGGACTGGAAACCGTAAGCGTAATCACAAAGCTCAAGCCTAATATTGTTTTTGTAATTCTGAGCGCCTTTGACCAGTTCCAGTATGCACAGAAGGCAATTGATCTTGGTGCCTATAAATATATTACCAAACCAGTAAACCGCAACGTTGTAATAGAAACTATACGCGGAGCCATGCAGCTTGTTCAGGAAAAACAGGGCAAGCTTACCGCAGACGCAGAGCTTCACAAAAAGCTTGATATGGTCTCCCCGATGATTGAGAACGACTTTATCTATGCCTGTATTTTTAACAATGATAAGTCTACAGGTCTTGCTTCTTACCTTGATTATTTTAATCTTTCGGAAAATCCCTGGGTCTTCTGCTGCTTTGAATTTCCAAACATAAATTCCGATAACCAGTACAGCACCTACTTAAAGGTTCACGAGCTTTTGAATCAGGAGCACCGCTGTCTTGTAAGCAGTTTTATGATGAACCGCATTGTTGTGTTCTATCCTATATTTTCCGAAAATCCTGATTATACAGAGATCCAGCAGCAGATAAAAAAGATTTATTCTTCGCTGTGCTACAATATAACTGCTGGAATAAGAACCGGTGTAAGTACAATCTTTAGCGATAAAACCCAGCTGCAGGCTTCTTATGCAGAATCACTTTCGGCACTCAACAAGGTAGAAGGTTCCGGTGGGCTTCTTTTTGCGGCAGATTCACAGGAAAAACCGGAAACTTCGGTTCATAAATCAAACTCAATAGAATTTAAAACTCAGATTATGAACAAGCTTGCTGCCGGAGATACCAACGGTGTAAAATCCTTCCTGGAGCTTTTTACCTCGGAATTAATTTCGGGCGGACTTGAGCTTGATAAAATAAAAAATGCATTTTTTGAACTCATAGTTACTGCCAACAACACTGCAAAAGAAACAAACAAAAGCTTTACGAGCCAGACCTTTGACAACGCCTTTGCAACCCTTAGCTCAGAAAATGATATTACACTTATAAAGCAATTTGCGCAGAAATTTCTTATGGAATGTACTGCAGCGGTAACAAGCATAAAAAAATCGGAAGAAAATCCTATTATCAAAAAGGTTTGTGCCTACGTAGACGAAAATCTTGCACAGGATATTTCGCTGGAAAGTGCCGCAGACTTTGTACAGGTAAGTTCATTCTATCTGAGCAAGCTTTTTAAGGAAGAAAAGGGCGAAACCTTTATCAACTTTGTTTCAGACAAGCGCCTGGAAAAATCGCGAGAGCTTTTGGAGACAACAAACTGTTCTATAAAAGAGATAACGGCGCAGGTAGGCTACAACGACCAGAATTACTACAGCCGAATTTTTAAAAGCAAATACGGAATATCTCCAAAGGAATACCGCAAAGCCAACGAAGGAGGCACCGAAAAATGAAAAAACTCGTTGTGGCAGCAGTGTTGATTGCACTCACCTTTACTTCCTGCCAGAAAAAAGACAATACTTCAAATGTAAAACAGCCTTCCCCTGCCCCTGCAAACAATATAACAATTGGCTTTTCTATAGACACTCTTGCAATAGAACGATGGCAGCGCGACATGGACGTATTTATCAATAAGGTAAAGGAACTTGGTGCCGAAGTAATTGTTCAGAATGCGGGTAACAGCCTGGAAGAACAGAACAGACAGCTTATGTACCTGATGGAGAGAACCGATGCCATAGTTGTACTTCCAAAAGAAGCCTCTTCTATTACAGAAAGCGTACAGAAAATCAAAGCAAAGGGCATTCCTGTTATTTCTTATGACCGACTCGCCCTTAATGCAGACATAGACCTTTATATGACTATAGACAGCGAAAAGGTCGGTGAATACATGGCCTCCCATATGCTGCGCCATACCGACGGAAAAAACTGGTACTGTATTCTTGGTCCCGAAGAAGATTACAACATGACCCTTATATATGAAGGAATTAAGCGAATTGTCCGTGACGGGCCTGTAAAAATAAACCATGTATTCCACACAGAAAACTGGAACTATGACCTTTCTTACCAGGAAATGGTGCGCATCTTAAAGAGCGATGTTTTTCCGGATGCAATTATCTGCGGTAACGATGCAGTTGCAGCAAGTGTAATTCAGGCTATAAACCGCTACTACCCGGATACACACATTCCGGTTTGCGGACAGGATGCAGATATTCTTGCGTGTCAGTACATTGTACAGGGCAAGCAGGATTTTACTATATATAAGCCTATTATCCGTCTTGCAGAGCTTGCAGCAGAATGTGCCGTTGCCCTTGCAAAGGGAGAACCACTTCCTGTTGAAAATATTCGCACCAGCAAGCTAAACAACGGCTATGCAGACATAGAAACCGTATGGCTGGAACCGGAATATGTTAACAAATACAATCTGGATAAGGTTGTTATAGAGTCGGGCTTCCACTCCGCAGCGTCTATTTATAAAAATTAGCACAATTCTTACAACAAAAAATTCTAGAAATTCCAGATCAAATTCTAAGCAAATTCTCATCAAAAATAAGAAAATACCAAGAATTTTTAGAAATTCTGTGAATTTATATTGACTTCATACCCTATAATGCCTAAGTAGAAAGGTCGTCGACCTTAAATAATAAAAAATGAGGAGTTTTTACAAATGAAAAAAATTGTAGCAATTCTTTTGGCAGTTGCAACATTGACAACTGCAGCTTTCGCAGCATCAAAGTCAAAGGGTAAAGTAGGTATCTCTATGCCTACAAAAGACTTGCAGCGCTGGAACCAGGATGGTAACAACATGTATGGTGACTTCGTAAAAGCAGGTTACACAGTAGACCTTCAGTATGCTGCTAACGATATCGCAACACAGATATCACAGATCGAAAACATGATTACAGGAAAATGTAAAGTTCTCGTAATCGCTGCTATCGATGGTTCTTCACTTTCTAACGTTCTTGCAACAGCAAAGAAGAAGAAGATCCAGGTTATTGCATATGACCGTCTTATCATGGACACAGATGCAGTTTCTTACTATGCAACATTCGATAACTACAAAGTAGGTACACTCCAGGGTGACTACCTTGTTGACAAGCTCGGACTTAAGACACGTTCAGCTTCTGATCCAGTTTACATGGAATTCTTCACTGGTGACCCAGGTGACAACAACATCAACTTCTTCTTCGGAGGAGCTATGGATGTTCTTACACCTTACATCAACTCTGGCGTAATCGTATGTCTTTCTGGACAGACAGCTAAGGCTCAGTGTGCTACATTGAACTGGTCTACAGAAGAAGCTCAGAAGAGAATGGAAAACCTTATTACATCTAACAAGTACTCTCCAAAGGGACAGAAGCTTGACGCTGTATACTGCTCTAACGACTCTACAGCTAACGGTGTAACAAACGCTCTTCTTTCTGCTGGATATGATGCATCTAACTTCCCAGTAATCACTGGTCAGGACTGTGATATCGTATCTATGAAGAACATGCTCAAGGGATATCAGTCAATGTCTATCTTCAAGGATACTCGTACACTTGCTGCACAGGTAGTAAAGATGGTAGAAGCTATCATGAACGGAGCAACTGTTCCTGTAAATGATACAAAGACATACAACAACAACGTAAAGGTTGTTCCATCATTCCTTTGTGATCCAGTATTCGGTGACCTCAGCAACTACAAAGCATTGCTGATCGACTCAGGATACTACAAGGAATCAGAACTTAAATAGTTTAAGTTAGATTCTTGATGTAGGGGCGGCCCCAACGCCGCCCCTTTTTTTATAAAAACCAGATTATTATTGATTATTAATTAATAAAAGAGGGGTTCCAATGGCTAAGACATTATTGGAAATGAAAAATATCACCAAGGTTTTTCCCGGTGTAAAAGCGCTCGACAATGTTAATCTTACTGTAGAAGATGGTGAGATTCACGCAATCTGCGGCGAAAACGGTGCGGGAAAATCGACTTTGATGAATGTTCTAAGCGGTATTTATCCATACGGAACATACGACGGCGACATTGTTTACGACGGAGAAATCTGTAAATTCCAGACAATCAGGGACAGTGAAGCAAAGGGTATTGTAATTATTCATCAGGAGCTTGCTCTTGTTCCGCTTTTGACAATTGGTGAAAACATGTTCCTCGGAAACGAAAGAGGAAGCAAAGCAAAAATCAACTGGTCCGAAACCTTTGATAAAGCCGATGAGCTTTTGAGAACAGTAGGACTTAAGGATTCGTCTAAAACACTGATTAAGGATATTGGTGTTGGAAAGCAGCAGCTTGTAGAAATTGCCAAGGCTCTTGGTAAGAATGTACGTCTGCTTATTCTTGACGAGCCTACAGCTTCTTTGAACGATACAGAAGCAAAGCATCTTCTTGATCTGCTTCTTGAATTCAAAAAGCAGGGAATGACTTCTATCATCATTTCCCACAAGTTGAATGAAGTTTCTTATGTTGCAGATAAGATTACTGTTATCCGCGACGGACAGACAATCACAACACTTGATAAAAAGAAAGATAACTTTACCGAAGATATGATTATTTCTGCCATGGTAGGCCGAAGCATTACCGACCGATTCCCTAAACGAGAATCTCATGTTGGCGAAGTATGCTTTGAAGTTAAAGACTGGTGTGTAGACCATCCGGTATTCGACGGAATTAAGGTTTGCGATCACATTAACTTTAACCTGCGCAAGGGCGAAGTTCTGGGAATTGCAGGTCTTATGGGAGCCGGCCGAACA
>JAEEGJ010010808.1_pt1 | contig 23523 bp, 26 predicted proteins | sample 8958761 | NCBI WGS metagenome assembly JAEEGJ01 (sample SAMN16246546, study PRJNA631951) | gut metagenome | biome: gut microbiome; feature: rumen; material: RS-attached | host: Bos | place: Iran: Karaj | collected 2018-10 | reverse complement strand
TGATCTTAAGAAGTGAGATCTATAAGCTCGCTTCGACATTGCAGGAACAGTATTCTGGCGAGGTCAAAAAGAATGCCTACATGGCTGACATGCTCTCAAATATCTCGCATCAGATAAAGACTCCGCTTACCGCGATCAACCTCATGACCGATGCATTGAAGAACGGCAATCTCGATGAGGCGCAGCGTCGCCGTTGTATAGCGAATATCACTGAACAGACAGACCACATCACATGGCTCGTCAGAACGCTCCTGGCGCTCGCCGAGATCGATGCGGGTGTTCTCGTATTGAAGAAGGAGTCCGTGAGCGTCAGCACGCTTGTAGAGGGCATAGTATCAGGCATAGCAATCGAAGCTGACATAAAGGATGTTGCAATCGATGTTGATATTCCGGTTGAGAATAAAATCAATTGCGACAGGCGCTGGATGTCCGAAGCGCTCGGAAACATAATTAAGAACTCACTTCAGCATACCGAGAGCGGCGGAACCATTAAGATCACTTCTGAAGAGACCAATGTTTATACCGGCATCCGCATTGAAGACAACGGCTGCGGCATCTCAAAAAAGGATCTCCCCAACATTTTCGAGCGTTTTTACCACGGCGAGAAGTCTGATCCGAACAGTAACGGCATCGGACTGTCGCTGTCCAAGCAGATAATAAACTCCCAGAACGGCACGGTTTCCTGCGAGAGCGAGGAAGGCTGGGGAACGGTTTTCGAGATTAAGATATATAAGTCTGCAACTATTTGAAAAACCCTGTATAATAGTCCGTGCAAATGATAGCTTGCTTTTGAAAGTGAGATTTACTGATGATCTATAACAACATCCTTGAGGCTGTAGGCAATACGCCTCTTATTAAGTTGAATCACATTGTGCCTGAAGGCGCTGCGGACATCTTTGTTAAGAACGAAGGTCTCGACGTCGGAGGCTCCATCAAGACACGTACGGCCCTCAACATGATCGAGCGTGCCGAGAAAGACGGCAAGATCAATAAGGACAGCATCATCGTTGAGCCCACGAGCGGCAACCAGGGCATCGGCCTGGCGCTCATCGGCGCAGTTAAGGGCTACCGCACGATAATCATCATGCCTGATTCCGTAAGCCGCGAGAGAAGCCTTCTCGTAAAGCACTACGGAGCCGAAGTTATCCTCGTCCATGACGACGGTGACATCGGCAAGGCGATCGAAGAGTGCAGGATCAAGGCTGAAGAGATCGCAGCATCAGATCCCAAGGTATTCATTCCCCAGCAGTTTGAGAATCCCGCAAATACAGAAGCACAGTATGCTTACACAGCCAAAGAGCTCCTTGAGGCCATGGAAGGCCGCCAGATCGACGGTTTCTGCTCAGGCATCGGCACCGGCGGAACGATCACTGGTATCGGCCACGCACTGAAGGAAGCTAACCCTTCCACAGTCATCTGGGCAGCTGAACCTGAGAACGCAGCGATCCTCTCGGGCGGCAGCATCGGCACCCACGTTCAGATGGGTATCGGTGACGGACTTATCCCCGGCATTCTCGACACAAAGGTTTATGACGACATCTGCATCATCACAGACGAAGAGGCAATTAATACATCCCGCGAGCTCACCCGCAAAGAGGGTATGATGTGCGGAATCTCTTCCGGTACGAATGTTGCGTGCGCGATCAAGCTTGCCATGAAATTAGGCGCAGGCAAGACGGTTGTAACAGTGTTACCCGACACTGCAGAGCGCTATTTCTCGACTCCGCTGTTCGAAGAATAACTGATTTTTTGTCTAAAAACCGTTCCGTCCCCGTCCTAAAAAACGGGGACGTTTTTATTGAACATACCTGATTAAGACTGCATAATATAAGAAGCGTTACATTGAGGAGATGACTTATGGACATAAACGTAAAGTGTCCCTATTGCGGCAAAACTACCGGATACGATGATTCGAAGCCTTTCGGATTCTGTATGATGTGCGGCGGCAAGATCGTTCTGTCGGTAAAGCAGAATGTAAATGTTCCGCCGGTAGCTCCCGTTGCTTATAATGCTCCGATGTCGTCAATTTACGGCAATCCTAACCTGGTAATCTCTTATACGTCTGAGCATCCCGGTGTTTACATGATCACTACACTTCTCTCAACAGGCGCGAGCTACCAGTATACACACGGCCAGTCCATGGGATTTACCCTGACTCCCGGAATCCATTCGATCGATTTTAAGATCGGCAAGAGAACTTACAGAAGAGACGTTGTAATCTATCAGAATACTGATCCTGTCAGAGTTCTCTGTTCATGGGCCAGAGGCACGGCGAGGATCACCATAATGCAGGCGCCGGGTAACGGCGGCAGCCCGCCGATCCTATACACATAAGATCTCACAAGCGCACTCCGGTGCGCTTTTATTTTGCCTCAAATCATAACTTGAAAAATGACACTAAAAGTGTAAAATTACACTTATCAAATTGAGTTGAGGTGTTTCAGCCCATGGGGCAGGGACGGCAGCAATGCAACGCGAAGAATTCATTAAGACAGTAAGCAGCAGGCTTAAGCTCATCAGGACCGAGTACGGAATTACCCAGGAGACGATGAGTGAGATGCTCGGCATATCCAAAAAGACTCTGGTAGAGACAGAGAAGGGCAGACGCGAACTGTCCTGGACGGAAGTAATCGCCGTAGCAACTGTTTTCGAGAAGAGCGAGGTGCTTCAGGGAATAACCGGAGGAGATGCGGGTGATGTCATCCACGCACTTGCTTTTGAGGACAGGCATATCCGGTATCCTTCCACTATGGGTGGGAAGGTTTGGTGGCGCCTGATCGACGAGAAGAACGGAATAAGACTTCAGCAGAACTACGTCACAAGTCATTACCGTCTTATTGATAAAAACGATTGCAGGCTCATATCTTCTTTTGACAGGAATGAAGTTGAAGAATACAGGGATTCCCTGGGGAGGCAGTGATGGAAGAATTTCTGCTTTTTGTAGTATTGCTCGTCATGTTTGTCGCACCGCCGGTATTCTTCGTTATCTGTGTGGTCAACTCGATAATCCATACACGCAAATATAAAAGAGGTGAAGAGAATAAGACGGCTGCCGTGACTTACGGTGCTATTGCAGGCGGCGCATTCTCATATCTGGTTGTAGAAACATTACTGATCATATGGTTTGCCGAAGGCATCGCGCATATGTGAGCCAGAGGCTGAAAATAAACATGGAGGAATAAAAAATGGAACCCGTATCAGGTGTTATTTTGGCGGCCCGCAGCTTTGAAAGCATTTTGAATAACATTTTGGCCACCGCAATTTGGGGAATTATACCGGTAACTTTTCTTGTCTTTCTGGTCCTGTTCATCATTGCGGTAATACAGGTGAAGAAAAAAGGCGCCGGAAAGACAAAAGCCGTAGTATTCGGCTGCATATCAGGATACTTCCTGTTGTGCAGCATAGCTGAGTTAACCCTGTTTATAATGCTGGCTTCAGCAATTGCACACATGTGAGGTCAGACTATGAAGGATAAGACGTTTGTAATTATACTGGCGGTTATCATGGTCGTTGGAATAGGAATCACAACAGGCCTTTTGATCCATGGATACAATCTTTGGAAAGAAATCTCAATAGTTGAGATGATCGCGAACTGGGGTTACTGACATGGATAAGAAAAAACTGGGGAAACAGCTTGCTGTTATCGCGCTGATGATCGTTCTGTTCGCAGGTTTGGATATTGCGATCTGTCAGTTGTTTATCAAGAGAGTTATCAGTCATCACACACCCGGCATGCAGAAGATGAGTGTCGAAGTTGATAACTATGTGCCTTTCACAGGATCTGAAAATGTATACTCTGCAGCAGGTGCGGAAAAACTCACAGGTGACATCCCGACTATCGACGGTGCGGCAGCTTTGCTCCCTGTATATGCGGGATTTGTCGAGAGTATCTATCCGGAAGATTCAGTTATCTATAACGGAACTGATTATGATCCCGCGAGCGCCATGCACTACACGAATACAAGGGGCTGCTTTAAGGATATCGTTGACGGTAACGCAGATCTGATAATCTGCGCACAGCCTTCTGATGAACAGCTCAAATATGCTGCAGATAACGGCGTTGAGCTTGAGATGGTTCCGATCGGAACGGATGCCTTTGTATTCATTGTTAATTCAAGCAATCCGGTTGATAACATCACTACAGAACAGATAAAAGGTATCTATTCAGGAGAAATCACGAACTGGAGCGAGCTTGGCGGTAATAACGTTCCGATCGCTGCGATGAGACGTAACGAGGGAAGCGGCTCACAGACTGCATTGGAAAAGCTCATGGGTGATACACCGATCGTTCCTGACTATACTGCATTATTCGGAAGCCCCATCGGTTTCTCATTCAGATATTACGTAACCGGAATGCTCGCTGAGGGCGGCGTTAAGATGCTCAAGGTCAATGGAATCGAGCCCAATATCGAGAACATTTCAAACGGTACGTATCCTCTGGGCGGCGCATTCTATGCCATATATCGAAAGGGCGAGACCAATGAGAATGTATACAAGACTATCGATTTCATATGTTCACCCGAGGGTCAGAAGATCATCGAAGAGAGCGGCTACGTTCCGATCTATTGAGTTTTCGGTTGATCCTAAACAGGACCGAAATCCGTCACTTTGTTAGTTTCGCCGAACATTTTTAGAGTAATCTGACTAATTAATTGTATATTTCCGTGTCATATTTTTGTGATTGCTCAAAATGATTTGTGGATTTACATTTATTTGGACTAATGACATAATAGCAATGGTAAGCCACTTTAGTGCGCTAAAACATTTTATGGAGGGTCTAATATGGAAACAACAAAGCAAAAGCAAATTACTGGTCTTGTTCTCGGTGCAATTTCAGTATTTCTTCCTAACATTTCAAACGCTATCCCGACAGATGATCCGGATACAGCAATTGGTGGTGCTATCGCAATCATCATTATCTGCTTGGCAGCTATGATCTGCGGAATCATCGGTATCGTTATTTCTGCTGGCGCACGTAAGGAAGCTACAGCAGCTGGCGAGAAGAAGGTCATTGGTACAATCGGTCTCATCGCATCAATCGTTGGTACAGTTTACGGTGCAATCCTCTTCTTCGTATTGGGCGTTTGCGTTGCTTGCGTTGTATGCTTAGGCGCAGCAGCAATGTCAGCTTAATGCAGATTAACTGATTATTAAGGTAAGCAGTTGCTTCTTCATGAAGCAACTGCTTTTATTTATTCTATGTATCCAATTGTTGAGATTTTCGGAAAACAGATAGGCTCATACACGATCTGCGCGATCGTAGGTGTTGCCGTATGTATGCTGGTCGGATATCTGATGGTAAGAAAAGAGAAGGGATTCTGCATTGATGACCTCATTGTTTCCGCCGTCAGCATTATCATCGGCCTCGTTTTCGGCGGACATATTATCTTCGGAATTACAAACATCCCGCAGATAATAAGTCTGTTCCAGCATATCTCTGATTATGATTTCCTGGGTTTCATGACCATGCTGTTCGGCCAGTATATCGGCGGAATGGTTTTCTACGGCGGCATGCTCGGCGGAATCGCAGGACTTGCCGTATGCTGCAAGGTATCACAGTTCGGCCATAAATACATGTTTGACATGTACGCGGTCTGCATACCGCTGTTCCATGTTTTCGGAAGGATCGGATGTTTTCTCGGAGGATGCTGCTATGGCATCGAGAGTGAGTTCGGATTCACCGTTCACGGCAACACTTTAAATCCAAGTGTAAATGACGTTAACCGTTTTCCCGTCCAGCTCGTTGAGGCAGCATGCAATCTCATGATCTTCGTGATCCTGTTTGCATTGCATAAGAAGGGAAAGTTCCATAATAGGCTCCTGATCGCATATTTTTATCTCTATCCTGTTGTCAGATTCATTCTTGAATTCTTCAGGGGAGATGAGATCAGAGGATTCCTGTTCGGACTGTCAACATCACAGATAATAAGCATCCTGCTGTTTGCTTTCGCGATAATATTCACGGTGATCGATGTGAATAAAAAGAAGAACGGCACACAGGCAGAACCTGCCAAACAGGGAATCTGAAATAAGCAAAAAAGAAGGCGTCCGGAAGCTCCGAACGCCTTTTGTTTTGTCTTAACTAACTGTATTAGTAGTTTGACATACCTGAAGCTACTGCACCGATTACAGCAAGGATCATGATTGCGCCAACAACGATGTTGAGAATAAGACCGATGATACCTGTGATCTTACCAGCCTTTGTGAATGCGTTCTGAACGCCTTCCTTAGCGCACTGACCGCCGAGAATGAGGCTGATGATTGCAGGGATAAGACCGATACCATAGATCTCGCATAATACGATTGAAGCGATACCGCAAGCCATGCATGCGATTGACTTACCCTTTGACTGATTCTGTGCAGGAACGTTTTCTGCCATGTTAATATCCTCCTTAATCCTAGGGACTTAAATTATTGTGTTCCCCTATCCGAAGAGGATTTTATCAAATGGTTCTGTGCTTGTTAACAAAATCTCATCCAAAAAGTTTGATTGTCAAATGAATTATTCTGTTAAATGTGTCAAATTGAATGAATTAAGACCTTTGCGGGTTTTTGACCTGACGAGGGACCAGACCCTTGTATCGAAAACGATAATGCCGGTTCCGCTTTTATAATTAATTAAAGCAACTTGATAGCCTTTATATGCTGTCCGTGATATGCTTAAGGTGCAAAGGAAAACAGCTGGAAACACCTGTTCCCGATGCGTAACAAATAAATAGACAAAACGACTCTGACGGCAAGGGGACCCCCAAGCGGAAATAGTCTTTACATATAGCGCACACTATGCGCATTATCGGGACTTCTTTGTCATCAGCAGTCAGATGATAGAGGAGTTTTTTTATGCTTAAGATCGCAATTTACGGCAAGGGCGGAATCGGTAAGTCGACAGTTACATCTAACCTGTCTGCTGCTTTCGCAAGTATGGGAAAGCGCGTTATCCAGATCGGATGCGACCCTAAGGCTGATTCAACGATCAACTTACTTGGCGGTAAGCCGTTAAAGCCTGTTATCGAGATCCTCAAGGACGGTATTGATCCGACATCTGCAAAGGAGATCTCCCAGGAAGGTTTCGGCGGAGTTCTCTGCATTGAGACAGGCGGCCCCACACCGGGTCTCGGATGCGCAGGCAGAGGCATCATTGCGACATTTAATCTCCTCGATGAATTAGGCCTTTTCGAAGAATATAAGCCGGACGTTGTTCTCTACGATGTCCTGGGCGACGTTGTATGCGGCGGTTTTGCAGCTCCCATCAGAGAGGGCTACGCAGAGCAGGTTCTTATCGTTACATCAGGTGAGAAGATGGCTCTCTATGCTGCAAACAACATCTGCCAGGCGGTAAGAAACTTCGAAGACAGAGGTTACGCAAACGTAAGAGGACTGATCCTTAACAAGCGTAACGTTCCCGGCGAAGACGAGAAGGTAAAGGAATTTGCCGATGAGCACAACGCTCCTATCGTTGCAGTGATCCCCAGAAGTGATGACATCACACTCTGTGAGGATAAGGGCATGACGGTAGTTGAAGGTGCCAAGGATTCTGAGGCAGCTCAGAGATTTCTGGATCTGGCAAAGATGCTTTTGGAAGGATAATCACAAATGAAGCGCGAAGCGATTTGTTTTACAGCTGAAGAAGTATTGAATCGCGGGAAGAGCGACATTCCCTCTGAACTCCTGTCGGGAAATAATCTCGTATACAGTTCACCCGCGACTCTTGCATATAACTCTCCGGGTGCCGAAGGCTTCGGCGTTAAGAGAGCAGGTTTGAGCGTGCCTGAGTCGGTCATGCTGATCGTAGCTCCCGGCTGCTGCGGAAGAAATACTTCACTCATTTCTTCAATGCCCGAATACAAGAACAGGTTCTTCTATCTCGAGATGAGCGAACCTGATCTCGTAACGGGACGTCATTTGAATAAGATCCCTGACGCCATTAAGGAAGTTCTGGAGTTCTTAAGAGACAACGGTAAGAAGATCCCGAAGGTCGTCATGATCTGCATCACATGCGTTGATGCTCTTCTCGGAACCGACATGGACAGAGTATGCCGCAAGGCTGAGGATGCCTTGGTTGGCTGTGAGTTCGAAGGCATTAAGGTCCGTCCGTGCTACATGTATGCACTCACTAGAGAAGGACGCCGTCCGCCCATGGTTCACGTAAGACAGACGATCTATTCTCTGCTCGAACCCATGGAAAAGGATGCGAGATCAGTAAACATCATCGGAGGTTTTGCGCCTCTCGAGGACACTGAGCTTAAGACTTATTTAGAGCTCGCAGGCATCCGTAATATCAGACAGATATCGACATGCAAAACATACGAAGAATTTTTGCAGATGGCATCTGCAAACTTCAATATCGTCATCGATCCTGAAGTCAGGGCAGCTGCTGAAGACATGAATAAGAATCTCGGAATTCCTTACATCGAACTTACGAGAGTTTATTCAACGGATAAGATCTCTTCGCAGTACAAGGCGCTCGCAAACGTTGCGGGAATCGACATAGATGACAGTGCTGAAAAAGCAGAGGCTGATGAAGCTATCGCTAAACTGAAAAATGAGTATCCCGGTCTTAAGTTCAACATCGGTGAGTGCACGAACGCAAATGCTTTCGAGCTGGCACTGAGCCTTACGAGAATGGGATTCAAGGTTGATGAGATATATGCGACACTGGCACCCGAGAATTTTGTTTATGTTAAAAATCTCGCGCTGCTGTCACCAGATACAAAGATCTACTGCAACATGGAGCCCACGATGCTCTACTATAAGATCTCACAGTCAGACGCTGATGTGACAATCGGCAAGGACGCGAAATTCTATTGTCCTGACACACCCAATGTTGCATGGAACCAGGACACAAGACCGTTCGGTTATCAGGGTGTAAGAGACCTGATGAACAGGGTTTACGACGCATTGAAGGAGGCAAGAGCATGAAGGGATTAAGAAAAGTTCTGACACCTTTCGCACCTGACCAGTCAGGAGCCTCCGGCGTTCTCTATTCAATGGGTGCACTGATAGTAATCATTGACGCAGGCGGATGCACAGGTAACGTATGCGGATTCGACGAGCCGAGATGGCATGAATCAAGGAGTGCAGTATTCTCTGCAGGACTCCGCGACATGGATGCGATATTGGGAAGAGACGAACTCCTCGCATCGAAGATCCAGTCTGCTGTTGAGAGAATCGATACTTCTTTTGTAGCAGTAATCGGAACACCTGTTCCGGCTACGATCGGTACCGATTACAAGGCGCTCAAGAGACTCATCGAAAGCAAGGTCGACATTCCCGTTGTACCTGTCGTTTCAAACGGAATGAAGCTCTATAACGAAGGTGAGAAGGAAGCATATAAAGCTCTCATTGATGAGTTCGCAACTGATACACCTGTTAATGAAATCGAGCAGCTCGTTATCGGCATGACACCGCTCACATACGGCAAGGCTTATATCGATCTGACACTTGATGATATTAAGAATATCAGTGGCGCTAAAAAGCTCATCGCAGCATCTTCTTCAGGAATAGATGCATGCGAATATTTAGGAAAAGATTTCGAGATCGCAAGTCCTGTTTTTAAGAACAACATTCCCGAAGGAATCAAGGGCAAGACTCTTGTATGCCACGATGAAGTTGTCGGCAAGACATTAAGAGATGCAGGTGTCGCTTGCGACATTGCAACATTCTTCAAACTTCACGACTGTGTTAAGCAGGAAGGCGACAGGAAGATAACTCAGGAAGATGAGTTTATTGAGCTCGTAAGAAACGGCAATTACGATACTATCGCTGCCGATATCTGTCTCAAGGAACTCGTTCCTGATTACGAAGGTAACTGGGTAGATCTTAAGTGCTTTGCAATAAGCGGGAGAACTTGATTTGATCACGAAGCGCATTAAAGTTTACGGCATAGTCCAGGGTGTCGGTTTCAGACCGACAGTCGCAAGACACGCTGCTTCTCTTGGCATAAAGGGAAGTGTGTCTAACCTTGGTCCTTATGTTGAAATTTATGCGCAGGGTGAAGAAGAACAGGTAGATAAGTTCATCGATCTCATCAGGACACAGCCGCCTAAGCGTGCAGCTATCCTGAAGATGGACGTTAAGGTAAAAGACATTCCCGCATACGACGAATTCAACATCATCGAGAGCGCGAAAACGTCAGGTGAGATATTCGTATCTCCCGACATCGCGATATGCGATGAATGTCTCGCAGAACTCTTCGACAAGAACAACAGAAGATATCTGCATCCGTTCATTAACTGCACATGCTGCGGACCGCGTCTGACAATTCTTGATGCGCTTCCTTACGACCGCGAGAGAACATCGATGAAGGAATTCCCGATGTGTCCTGAATGTGAGAAGGAATACTACGATCCCGCTACCAGAAGATACGATGCGCAGCCTGTTTGCTGCAACAACTGCGGACCGGAAGTTTTCATTCTTGATGATGAAGAAAACCGCAAAGGACGCGATGCGATCACTTATGTAAGACAGGTTATCACAAACGGCGGCGTTGCTGCGATAAAGGGTATCGGAGGATTCCATCTCGCTTGCAACGCTTACGATAACGATGCAGTGAAGAGATTACGTGAATTGAAGCACCGTCCTTCAAAGCCTTTCGCACTCATGATGAGAAACGAAGAAGAGGTTCTGAAGAACTGCTATATCGAAGATTATCAGAGAGATATTCTGACAGGACATCAGAAGCCGATTATCCTTCTTAAGAGACGCGAAGATTCCAATCTCGCAGAGCAGGTTGCACCGGGCAATCCGATGCTCGGATGCATGCTTCCGTATGCACCTGTTCAGAGCCTCATTTTCGATTACGATGACGGCATCGAAATGCCTGCATGTCTTGTCATGACGAGCGGCAATCTGTCAGGTCTTCCGATCTGCAGAAATGACGACGATGCTCGCCGCGAGATAAAGGCATACTGCGATGTCATTCTCACACATAACAGGAAGATCAGATTAAGAGCTGATGACTCCGTCATGGATTTCTATGACGGCAAGCCGTACATGATCAGACGTTCAAGAGGTTACGCACCTCTTCCGTACATGATGACAAAACAGTTCGCTGGTTCCGTTATTGCATATGGCGGCGAACTCAAGAACACATTCTGCATCGGTGTAAACAGCCTCATGTATCCGTCTTCTTACATCGGAGATCTGACTGACATCAAGGGTAAGAATGCACTTAAGGAATCTGTTGAGAGAATGCTTACATTGCTCGAAGCAAAACCGACACATGCAGTGTGCGATCTGCATCCGTCCTATAACTCTTCTGCAGCTGCCGAAGAGTCCGGATTGGAACTCATCAGAGTGCAGCATCACTACGCTCATATTCTCTCATGCATGGCTGAGAACGACTATGTTGATGACGTAATCGGAATCTCACTGGACGGCACGGGATACGGCACAGACGGCACGATCTGGGGCGGTGAGATATTGAAGTGCAGCGTTAACGATTTTGAGCGTGTGGGACACATCAGACCGTTCCTGCATACAGGCGGAGACGTTGCATCACGTGAAGGATTCAGGATCGCGATCTCGATGCTCATAGATATCTATGGTGACGATGCAGAAACAAAGTGCAATGAGCTTGAACTGTTAAGACAGGGAACATTCAAGATGTTCAAAGCGATGCACGATAACAGAGTAAACACTGCAGTATCTACGAGCTGCGGAAGACTGTTTGATGCAGTAAGTGCGATACTCGGAATAAAGTACGAACAGAGTTTTGAAGGCGAGGCTGCTACTGCGCTCGAATTCAAGGCACTGGAATATGAGGGAGAGAAATCTTTCGAGATGGAAGGTCTAATCGATGGTGACGTTGTCGCAACCGAAAAGATCGTAAAGCGTCTCGCAGAAGAAAAACTCGCAGGAACCGACATAAAAAAACTTGCATACGAATTCCATTTCCTGCTTGCAAAAGGCGTTGCGGAAATGGCAATTGTGAGAGCAGGTGATCTGAAGACGGCAGCATTAAGCGGAGGATGTTATCAGAACAAGTTGCTTACTTCGCTTACGGCAAAGATATTGGAAGAAAACGGATTTAAGGTACTGCTCCACTCAATGGTTCCGCCGAATGACGGAGGAATCGCATTGGGTCAGGCGCTGTACGGAATGAACAAGATAAACAACTGAAGGAGGAAATAAATATGTGTGTTGGATTATCCGCAAAGGTTATCAGCGTTAAGGACGGTGTTGCAATGGTGGACTGCACCGGCGCCAAGCGTGAGATCTCAGCAGAACTGTTGGACGACCTGGAACCCGGCGATTACGTAATGGTTCACGCAGGCTGCGCCATCGCAAAGATCACTGACGACGATAAGTCTGAATCAGAAAAAGTATTGAAGGAGAATCAGGCATGACATCGATTACTGATACTTCCGAACTGAGGAAATATCTCGAGACTTACGATGGTCCTGAAGTAAGGATCATGGAAGTCTGCGGTACGCATACCCACGAGATATTCAGACAGGGAATTAGAAACTTTTTGTCACCTAAGATCAATCTCATCTCAGGCCCCGGATGCCCTGTGTGCGTTACTCCTGCATCATATATTGATGAGGCTGTTTATCTCGCACTCGAGAAGGGCTGCACGATCACTACTTTCGGTGATCTCGTAAGAGTTCCGGGTAACGTTAAGAGCCTCCAGCAGGCACGTGCGGAAGGCGGTAAGGTGAAGGTAGTTTATTCACCTATCGATGCTGAGAAATATGCGAAAGATCATCCTGAAGAACAGGTCGTTTTCTTATCCGTCGGATTTGAGACTACAACACCTTCTGACGTTATTTCAGTGCAGAATGCAATCAGGGATAAGATCGATAATTTCGCGCTTCTCACAGCGAATAAAACTATGCCCGGCGCATATGAAGCAATGGCATCTTCAACAGATGCATATCTCTATCCCGGACACGTTCACGCGATCATCGGAACACAGCTCTGCAAGGACATGGCAGAGCGCGGCGTAAGCGGCACGATCGCAGGATTTACAGGTGAGGAACTTCTCACTGCTTTGGGCATCACGGTAATGAAGCTTGCTGAGGGAAAGCCGTTCTTCGTTAACGCTTATCCGAGAGTAGTAACTGATGCGGGAAGTCCTGCGGCATGCGCAATCGTAGATAAGTATCTTAAGCCCTGCGACGCTGAGTGGCGCGGCATCGGAATGATCCCCAATTCAGGCGTTGAGCTTAAGGATGAATACGCCAATTACGATGCACGTAAGAAGCATTCGATTCCGAAGATGGAATATGAGAAAAAGACAGGATGCAAGTGCGGAAATGTTCTGCAGGGACAGATCAAGCCTAACCAGTGTCCGCTCTTCGGCAAGATATGCAATCCCGATCACCCGGTCGGAGCATGCATGGTATCTGATGAGGGCGCTTGCTCTGCATTCTATATGTATGGAGGACAGTCATGAAAGAAGTAATCACATTAGCTCACGGCAGCGGCGGAAGAAAGACATCCGAGCTCATCGGTGAGATATTCAGAAAGAATCTTGGCAACGAGTATTTCACTGCAGACGATGCTGCAGTACTTCCCAAGCCTGAAGGACGCATCGCAATGTCCACAGACGGCTTCATCGTATCACCCTGGAAATATCCGGGCGGTAACATCGGAAGACTCGCCATCTGCGGTACTGTAAACGACCTCGCATGCATGGGTGCAAAGCCGCTTTATCTCACATGCTCTTACATCATTGAGGAAGGACTCCCGATCGAAGACCTGGAACTCATCGCTAAAACGATGGGTGAGACTGCAAGAGAAGCAGGAGTTAACATCGTTGCAGGCGACACTAAGGTTGCAGGCAAGGGTCAGGTAGATAAGATCTTCATCACAACAGCAGGTGTCGGCGTTATCGATGACAACATCAACACATCAGGTAAGTTCGCTAAGCCCGGTGACAAGATCATCGTAACAGGTGATGTCGGAAGACACGGTACGGCTATCCTTCTCGCAAGAGATGAGTACGGTATCGAAGCTGATGTCACATCTGACTGCGCACCTCTCTGGGAGCCTGTCAGAAAGGCTCTCGAAGTATGCCCTGAGATGCACGTTATCAGAGATGCGACAAGAGGCGGTGTAGGTACTGTTCTCTATGAGATCGCAGATGAAGCAAACGTCGGAATCAAGGTAAACAGAAGTGCAGTTCCGGTTGCACCTGAAGTACAGGGCGTTACAGGTCTTTTGGGACTTGAACCTCTGTATCTCGCATGCGAAGGAAGAATGGTAATGATGTGCCCTGCAGACAAGGCTGATGCAGTTGTTGAAGTGTTGAAGACAACCAAGTATACAGAAGGCGCTACGATAATCGGTGAAGTTACTGCTGATGAAGTAGGCAGAGTTGTAATGACTACTGAAGTAGGCGGACAGACATATCTGCCTAAGCCGGGTAATGAGTTGCTCCCCAGAATCTGCTGAGGTGAATTTATGGAAACAAGAGTTGCAGCAATTTCTATCATCGTAGAGAATCCTGAGTCAGTAGAAAAGCTCAATGCTCTTCTTCATGAAGCAGGTCAGTATATCATCGGAAGAATGGGCGTGCCCTATCGTGAGATGGGAATAAGCATCATCATGATCGCCATCAACGCACCCCAGGACTACATTAGTGAGATCACAGGAAAAATCGGAAGACTCGACGGAGTAAACGTAAAGACTTCTTATGCCAACGTCAAGTGATGAGAAAGTATTAATAGGCAATGCATCGTTCCCGAAGCCGTTTACCAACGGGCTTGAATTCAACGCGCCCGTTCACGGTACATGGAATATCGTTCACATCGGTTTCAGGATCCCTTCTGCGCACCAGATATATATCTGCGCCGATAACTGTCTGCGCGGTGTTGTAATGACCGCAGCGGAGATGGGCGAGCTCGGAAGATTCTCTTCCGTTGTTCTGGAAGAAGATGACATGACTCATTCCGGAAGGATCGAAGAGACCACTATCGAAGGTGTTACGGATTGTCTTAATAAGCTTCCGTCAGTACCTCCGGTGGTAATCATTTTCCCGGTATGCGTTCATAAGTTTATGGGATGTGATATCGACTTCATTTACAGGGAACTTGGCAAGCGTTTTCCTGACGTTAAATTCGTGCGCGGATTCATGGATCCCGTCATGCAGAAACGCGGAACGACACCTGACCAGAGACTGAGAAGAGCCATGTCGGAAATCATTCCCGAACTGCCTGAGAACGTCGATGTAATCTCTTTCGCAGGAAGCGACATGCCGGCATCACATAATGACTTCAAAACGATTCTCGTATTCAACAACAAGACGGTAAAAGATACTGCAAACTGCAAAACTCTTGATGAGTATCTCTCAATCGGAGAAACATCACTTTTTATCTGCCAATATCCGGCAGGTCTGATGGCAACACAGACGATAACAAAGAGACTTAACCGTAAGTTTATTTATGCTCCGTTGAGTTTTGGTTTTGACACGATTAAGAATGAGCTTGCTGCATCAGGTCTGGATATTCCTGATGGCTTCATCGAAGACGGAATTAAGTCATGCGAGAGTGAAGTTAAAAAGCTTAAGAAACTTATCGGTGATACGACTGTTGCAATCGATTACACTGTTGCACCGAAGCCGCTGTCACTTGCAAGATTTTTACTTGATAACGGTATCAATGTTAAGACTGTTTATCTCGACGCGATCGACGGAAGTGAAGAGGAAGATTTCAAATACTTAGCTGAGAAATATCCTGAACTGGTTCTTCATTCAACTATCCATGTCGGTGACAGAAGACTTGTAAGAAGCGAAGAGAAAATTCTCGCAGTCGGACAGAAGGCTGCATGGTTCGAAGGAACGGAATATTTCGTCAACATGATCGAAGGCGGCGGCCTCTACGGCTTTGCCGGAATTGCTGAATTTATAAAGCTGATGGAAGATGCTTTTGTAAATGCGAAAGATCTTCGCGACGTCGTACCCAGAAAGGGTCTGGGCTGCAGGAGCTGCATATGAAAAAGACATACAGGATCTTACCGGTTTATACAGGTGATGTATCAGGTGCGGCGAGCGCCCTCTATGAGCTTGGCGGCATGACTGTCATTCACGATCCTTCAGGCTGCAATTCAACATATAACACGCACGATGAAGTCAGGTGGTTTGACCAGGAGAGCCTGATATACATTTCAGGTCTTAACGACATCGATGCGATTACAGGAAATGACGATAAGTTCATTAAGGATATTTGCTATGCGGCTGATAAAATGAAGCCGCTGTTTATCGCTCTCGCAAATTCACCTCTGCCGTATCTTAACGGAACGGATTTCAAGGGTATCTGCAGGATATTGGAAGAGAAGACAGGACTTCCCTGTTTTTACGTAAACACAAATGCGATGCACGACTATTCGAAGGGACAGTCGGAAGCATTCCTGAGCTTTGCAAAAAAGATGCTGAAACCTTCGGATAAAAAAGTAAAGAACGGTGTTAACATCATCGGCATGACTCCGCTCGATTTTACATCGACGGACATCTATGTATCAGGCGGTCATGAGACCGTGTCCAATTGGGCTCTGAATACATCTTTCGATAATGTAATGAGAGCAACTGAAGCTGAACTTAATGTGGCTGTATCTTCATCAGGTATCGCCGCATGTGAATACATGAAAGAGACATTTGGCATTCCATATGTAAAGGGCCTTCCGTGGGACGGCAAAGTACAGGACTACATGGATGTCGAGAGAAATAAATCGAAGAATTATATCGTTGGTGAGACTGTTGTATCAGGTTCCATTGCTGCATACATCAAGCAGCATTTCGGAATCGATTTCAACGTTATCGCATCGACGGAAATAACTGACGGTCTTTTGCTCGATTGCGATAAGAGATGTCATGGTGAAGAAGAGATCGAAGAGGCACTTAAAGATGCTGAGATGATCATCGCAGATCCAATGGTTAAATACATCTCACCGGCTGATGCAAAGTTCATCGAACTCCCGCATTTCGCGATGTCAGGAAGACTATTCAGAAAACAGATTCCAAATCTTCTTAATACGGAGGAATACTTACATGGGATTAAATGACACACCTCAGAGTGAGAGAATTCACATCGGTTTTTTCGGCAGAACAAATGCCGGTAAATCGAGCCTCGTAAACAAGATCACAAACCAGGATCTTGCGATCGTTTCCGATACAAAGGGTACGACTACTGACCCTGTTTATAAGGCAATGGAGATCCTGCCGTTGGGACCTGTCGTAATCATTGACACTCCCGGTTTTGATGACGACGGAATCCTGGGTGAGAAGAGAATCAGCAGAACAAAACTCGTTCTCAACAAGACTGATGTAGCAGTTCTCGTTGTTGACCTCGTTGAAGGAATGGCTGCAACTGATGAGCAGCTCATAAAGCTCTTCGAAGAGAAGGGAATTCCTTACATCATTGCATTCAACAAAGCAGATCTGAAAGAAACTGTTTCCGCAGGGAAACCCAATGAGATCTATGTAAGTTCCGTAACCGGAAAGAACATCAACGAACTTAAGGAAATGATCGCAAAGGTAGGACTCCAGAAGCCTGCAGCAACACCTCTCATCTGCGATCTGATCAAGCCCGGTGATACAGTCGTTCTCGTTATCCCGATCGACGGTTCCGCTCCGAAGGGAAGAATCATTCTGCCCCAGCAGCAGGTATTAAGAGAAGTGCTGGATACAAATGCAATCGCATATATCGCGCAGGATACGGATCTGCCGAAGCTCCTTGAGAATCTGAAGACTCCGCCTGCACTTGTTGTTACTGACAGTCAGGCATTCGGCAAGGTATCGAAGATCGTTCCCAACAATATCAAGCTCACTTCATTCTCCATCCTGCTCGCAAGACATAAGGGTTTCCTTAAGTCAGCAGTAAAGGGTGTATGGGCTATCGAAACATTGGAAGACGGTGATACGGTTCTTATCTCTGAAGGCTGCACACATCACAGACAGTGCGAAGACATCGGTACATATAAGATCCCGAAGTGGCTCAAGGAATACACGGGAAAAGACATCAATATCGAGACGACATCAGGTCTGTCTTTCGCAGAGGATCTGACTAAATACAAGATGATCATTCACTGCGGGGCGTGCATGCTCAACGACCGTGAGATGATCTACCGCACAAAATGTGCAAACGACTGCGGTATTCCGATGACAAACTACGGAACCGCAATCGCTTACATGCACGGTATTTTGTGGAGATCACTTGAAGTGTTCCCCGACATGATCGAGGAACTTAACAAGTAATCAGAGAATATCAATATATTCGCCTTCGAGTGCTTTATTCATGCTCCTGACTGCGCAGAACTTGCCGCACATGGAGCATGTATCATCATGTTCGGGAGCACGGGAATCACGGATTGCTTTTGCTGTTTCAGGATCGATCGATACAGCCCACTGTCCGTCCCAGTCGAACTTGCGTCTGCAGTCGCCCATCTCATTGTCCTTATCCATTGCGTGAGGGATCTTCTTCGCGATGTCTGCAGCGTGAGCAGCGATCTTAGATGCGATGATGCCCTGCTTAACGTCATCAACGTTAGGAAGTGCAAGGTGCTCTGCAGGTGTTACGTAGCAGAGGAATGCAGCGCCTGATGCTGCAGCGATTGCACCGCCGATAGCGGATGTGATGTGATCGTATCCGGGAGCGATGTCAGTAACGAGGGGTCCCAATACATAGAAGGGAGCGCCCATGCAGATAGTCTGCTGGATCTTCATGTTTGCTTCGATCTGATCCATCGGCATGTGGCCGGGACCTTCTACCATTACCTGGACATCCTTTGCCCATGCACGCTTTGTGAGTTCACCGAGTCTTACGAGTTCTTCGATCTGGCAGACGTCGCTTGCGTCAGCGAGGCATCCCGGACGGCAAGCGTCACCTAAGGAAATAGTTACATCGTATTCTCTGCAGATGTCGAGGATCTCATCGAAATACTCATAGAAAGGATTCTCGTTTCCTGTCATGCACATCCATGCAAAGATGAGTGAACCGCCTCTTGATACGATATTCATCTTTCTCTTGTGCTTCTTGATCTGGTCAATTGTATGTCTTGTGATACCGCAGTGGAGAGTAACGAAATCAACACCGTCTTCAGCGTGAAGTCTTACGACATCAATGAGATCTTTTGCAGTAAGTGTTGCGAGGTCTCTCTGGTAGTGAATTACTGAATCGTACACAGGAACTGTACCGATCATGGCAGGACATTCAGCTGTGAGTTTTCTTCTGAACGGAATCGTATCGCCGTGTGATGAGAGGTCCATGATTGCTTCAGCGCCCATGTCAACTGCTGCCTGAACTTTCTTCATCTCGACATCATAATCTTTGCAGTCACGTGATACGCCGAGATTAACGTTGATCTTTGTTCTGAGCATTGAACCTACGCCCTCGGGATCGAGGCATTTATGGTTCTTGTTTGCGCAGATCGCAACCTGTCCCTTTGCGACCCATTCACGGATCTCTTCTTCGGTTCTGTATTCCTTCTTGGCAACGATCTTCATCTCGGGTGTGATGATTCCTTTTCTTGCCGCTTCCATCTGTGTTGAGTAGTTTCTTTCCATGTATATGCTCCTTAAATTTTGTATTTGGTTTTGATGTCGAATCCGTGATCCAACGGGCCTCTTCCGTGACCTAAGTCAAGGCCTGCGCTGATCGCTTCGGTGATGTATTCTTTCGCGCGTGTAACTGCCTGAGGAACATCCATTCCTTTGGCAAGATTGCATGCGATAGCACTCGATAAAGTGCAGCCTGTACCATGAGTATTTTCGTTATCGATCTTCTTCATCCCGAAAACAAAAACCTCGTCATTGTGGAATAAGACGTCATCAGAATTATCAGCCGAATGACCGCCCTTGATGAGCACTGAACAACCGCACTCTGAATTAATCTTTTTTGCGGCATTTATCATGTCGTCTTTTGATGTGATCCTCATGCCTGACAGAACTTCTGCTTCAGGCACATTGGGAGTAACGACGGATGCCAGCGGAATGAGTTTTTCCCTGAGTGCTTTTACGCTCTCGCTGTTCGAGAGATCTGCTCCGCTCGTTGCGACCATTACGGGATCCACAACGAGATTTTTAACGCCGTAAAACTTCATTCTCTCGGCGATGACTTCTACGAGTTCTCTGCTGGGGATCATGCCTGTTTTAACTGCGTCAGGTGCGATGTCTTCGAATACTGAATCTATCTGATCCTTCAGGAAATTAGGTGAGACGTTTTCGATCGATCTGACACCTGTTGTGTTTTGCGCGGTGAGAGATGTTATTACTGACATTCCGTACACGCCGTTGGCGATCATTGTCTTAAGGTCTGCCTGTATTCCTGCGCCGCCGGAACAGTCGCTTCCTGCTATTGTTAATGCGGTCTTCATTTGAGACTCCTTAAATCTTCGAAAGCATTCTTCAGTTCTTCTGCAGCGGTCTTGGGGCATACAGCCTTCATGATCGCTGATACTGCGCAGACACCTGCAATGTTTATGCCTCTTAAGATCTGGATGTTTCCGCTGTTAAGTCCGCCGATCGCATTAACTGGAATCGGCACTGCTTTTGTGATCGCATCAAGTGTTTCAGTTGATGTGAGAACCGTCTTAACCTTTGTAGTGGTGGGGTAGATGGCGCCGACACCGAGATAATCCGCACCGTCGTTATATGCTTTGGTTGCAGCTTCAACAGTCTTTGCAGTTGCGCCCAAAATCTTGTCTTTGCCGATGAGCTGACGTGCCATTGCAACGGGCATGTCTTCGGCACCGACGTGGACGCCTTCTGCGCCTGTTGCGAGCATGACATCGATCCTGTCATCGATGATGAGAGGCACACCAAATTCCTTCGTGATCTCATGAACTGCATTGGCAAGTTCAATGTATTCTCTTGTTGTTCTGTTTTTCTCGCGGAGCTGGATTATGGTGACGCCGCCTTCGAGTGCTGAACGGACTCTTCTTAAGAACTCATCTAGTTCATATCCGGTGCTGTCGGTGATGAAGTATAAAGTCGTATCAAATTCCATGCTGTTCTCCAATCGCATCCAGAAGATTTACCATGAATGTTCCGTTGCCTTTGTCAGTCTGTGCCTTCTCACCGCAGCGCTTGAAGAATCTGCATGCATCAGCAATGCTCTGTGCATCTTTTTTCTCAGCAAGATAAGTAGCGATGACGGCACCTAACATGCATCCTGTTCCGGTAACCTGTGACATCTGAGGAACGCCGCCTTCAACTGTTGTGATCTCGCCTGCGGATGCGATGAGATCGACCTTGCCTGTTGCTACAACGATCGCGTTGTTTGCTTTTGCGAGTTCGAGTGCTGCGATCTTTACGCGCTCAATGTCTGTACCTTCTTTTGCATCGACACCTGCAGATTTATATGTGTCATCGTAGAGTGCCATGATCTCTGAATAGTTGCCCTTGATTACCGTGAATCTTCCGAAGGTCATGAGGAGCTTTGCAAGAGTCTTGCGAAGAGATGAGCACGCAACTCCCACTGCATCCAGAGTGACTGGAATGCCTGTGCTGTTTGCTTCACGGAGAGCAAGTCTCATGGATGTGATCCTGGCGTCTGTGATGTTTCCGAGATTGAGCAGCAGGGAAGATGCGGTCCTCGTTATCTCCATGACCTCATCAGGGTGCTCTGCCATGATGGGCTTGGCGCCCAGTGACAATATCGTGTTTGCGCACTGGTTCATTGATACGGGATTCGTGATGCAATGGATCAGGCGGTTTTTTGATGTTTCTTCCATAACTTTCCTCCTTCGGCAATCCTTGCCTGCATTTTCTTAAGTGCGCCCATGTGCTGGAGTCTGTAGAGGACTATGGCTGCAATGGTTCCGCCGATCAGGGTTCCGCAGATAAATGAGGGAACATAGAAGAACCATCCCAGGCCCTCTCTGCCGCAGATGAATGCCATGACAGGGTAGGAGACGATGGCTCCGATGATGCCGGTACCGACGATCTCACCCAGGACCGCTGCCCAGATCTTGCCCTTCGAAACCTTGTAGAGGATTCCTGACAGCAGCGCTCCGAATACCGCACCCGTGAGCGCGAGGGGCGGGATGCCCATGACGCACATTCTGATGATGCCGATCGTAAGAGCGACGATGAATGCATCAAGGGGACCTAACAGGACTGCAGCAGTGATGTTGATGAGATGGGCCATGGGGCACATTCCTTCGATTCTGAGCAGGGGGGAGATGACGACTCCGACGGCGACGAGGATCGCCATTACGCACAGGCGTAAAACATTGTATCTTTTCATGAAAGATATCCTTTCGATGTGGGATAAATGAAAAAGGGAAGTTACCCTAATCCGTGGTAACTTCCCGTGAACAACATAATATGACTAAGTGTCCCTACGTTGGCATTACCCAAATCAGGTGTTCGGTCGAAGGGCACACCTTCCTCTCAGCCTGTTATGCAAGCTCCCGTCCTTGTTTTTCAATTTTCGAATGAGAATATACACCAGCGGATGTATTTAGGCAATGACTGGTACCTCTAATATCCGCAATCGTTCAGATTAGTACCTAAATCGTACAGTAAACTGCTTCGTTTACTGTACTGATTACGGAATTCTGCTCGAAAGTACGTATTTTGTACAGTAAACCGACCCGGATACTACACAAAATACGTACGCCTCGAAAGGCCGTGTAAACTTCGTGCAAAGTTGGAGCCGTTTTCGCACTAAGTTTGCAAATCCGGCTGAATTTGCAAATTCAGTGCAAACTTTGCCCTCTGATTTGCAATAACTTTGCACGCGGGTTTTACAGCACATCGGCCCGATACGGACTTTTTTGACACAAAAATCAACAAATACGGCATTGAATTTTACCGCCCGATTATTTATTATGCTTGTGTATTTTTATTCTAAAGGAGTAAAGCTATGGATATTTCACCACTTCAGAAGGCAAGATATGAGTATCAGCCCAAACTTCCGGGCATGCTTAGAAACGGTATTGCTGAGATCAGCGTACAGGAAGGCGCTGCAACACAGTCAGTTGCAGATCAGGATAAGATCAAGGCTCTTTTCCCCAACACATATGGTAAGCCCGAGATCACATTCGTAAAGGGCACAAATACATCCGAAGCTAAGAAGCAGGTTGTAGGCGTTATCCTCTCAGGCGGTCAGGCACCTGGCGGACACAACGTTATTTCAGGTCTCTATGACGCTCTGAAGGCTACAAACCCTGAGAACAAGCTCTTGGGCTTCAAGAAGGGTCCGGACGGACTTCTTAAGAACGACTATGTTGAGTTCGACGACAAGTTCATCGACGCATACAGAAATACAGGCGGTTTCGACATCATCGGTTCCGGCAGAACAAAGCTCGAGACAGTTGAGCAGTTCCAGACAGTTGCTAACTTCGCTAAGGAGAACGGTCTTACAGCTATCGTAATCATCGGCGGTGACGACTCCAACACAAACGCTGCTACACTCGCTGAGTACATGGCTGCAAACAACACAGGAATCCAGGTTATCGGCTGCCCTAAGACAATCGACGGCGACCTCAAGAACGAGGACATCGAGGCTTCTTTCGGTTTCGATACAGCTACAAAGACATATTCCGAGCTCATCGGCAACATCGAGAGAGATGCTAACT
>JAEEGJ010010799.1_pt1 | contig 23543 bp, 14 predicted proteins | sample 8958761 | NCBI WGS metagenome assembly JAEEGJ01 (sample SAMN16246546, study PRJNA631951) | gut metagenome | biome: gut microbiome; feature: rumen; material: RS-attached | host: Bos | place: Iran: Karaj | collected 2018-10 | reverse complement strand
TTTACGGTTAATGCGGTCCGTAAGGCAGTAAATACCACGATACTGGTCGTTGATATATAATTCTATGAACCTGCCCTCTGTTCCGTTACGCCCTTCAAACTCGGTGTCATACGGCAGACGCGAGAATTCATTCCAGATATCAAAGGCCACACGGTTACGCATGCATATACGGTCTATGGCCATAGCATCCAGAATCCATGATGAACAGGAACGCATGCTCAGTAATGCCGAATCAGCCTCCTCTGTGTAATCTTCTGAACGGAGCTTCATGTTGAGCGAGGGCTTCATCAGGTATTTTCTGACCGTAGCCCCTCTGGTACGGAACTTGGCAGGCAAGCAAACAACAGAATTATCCGTATCCGTAAGTTGCATGGTACCATTACAATAGTCCATATCAGGAAGGATTTCTCCCTCAAAATAGACTCTCAGAACAGGTAATTTAGTTGGTTGCGATTTACAGCATAAAGGGTAATAACAAACAAGGAACAAAAAAAGAAATAAACGCATAAATCATAGTAATAAGAAATAAATTGTAACCGAAGGAATAGCCAAAAGGCTACTGTCGAAGCGGTCTAGAAGACCTCCATGCCCAGGAAGGATGTGACTGCTGTCCTTGATGTTGAGCTGGCGTTTCATATGGCTCTCAACCAGATCTCCAAAGGTACCGGAGACAACTACAATGGCAGCAAAGCCCAGCCACTGCCACAGGCTGAGGGTGCCAGGCTGCACATGCCAGATGGCTACACTGGTCAGCAGAGTAAACAGACATCCGCCCGTGCTGCCCACCCATGTCTTCTTAGGTGACACACTGGGGAACAGCTTCCAAGGGAAGAATTTGTGTAATGTTAGACCGGAAAGGTATGCAAAGGTATCGTTCACCCAAAGGAAAACAAACAGGGCAAGCGGATAAATCCATGTATAAACCATTTTACCTGCCATCTCATCCCTACTGATACTAAGCAAGGGAAGCAAAGCAAACGGCATAGCAACATAGAGCTGAGAGGCCAGGGCAAGACTCCAGTTTCGAATGGAATCCTGACTATGCCTGTACAACTCGCTTACCATTATATATAATAAGAGCAGAGCCCAAAGGGCTATCATACGGGATGCCGAGATGCTTCCAATACAGAACAGCCAGACAGCAGCTACCAGAATGAATCCAGCCAGTGCATTGATGGCACGGGGCATGCTGGCCCCGGCATGATTGTTCATAACAGTGCCGAACTCAAAAAGGGTGGCAGCCGCTACAATACCAAAGAAGAAAAATGCAGTTACAGGACTATATATAGTACTCCCGGCTAATAATACCACATATACTAGGCCGGTAAGGGTACGAGTTACAAGGTTTTTCATTTATTATTGAACATTGAGAATTGAACATTCTTCACTCTCCACTCTTCACTTCTTCGCTCAGCAGCTCGTCTGTACGACTGCTCCAGGGACGAGGACCAAAGATACGTTCTACATCCTCGGCAAAGATGACCTCACGCTCTACCAAGAGTTGAGCCAACTGAGCGTGCCCCTCGGTATGCTGACTCAGAATATCCTTGGCACGCTGATACTGCTGGGCTATCATCTTCTGCGTCTCCTGATCTATCAGCTGGGCTGTAGCCTCACTGTAGGGACGCTGGAAGCTATACTCCTGATTATTGTAATAGCAGATATTAGGCAGATCGTCAGCCATTCCCATATAGGCAATCATGCTGTAGGCCTGCTTGGTCACACGTTCCAGGTCGTTCATAGCACCGCTGCTGATGTGACCGGTAAAGAGTTCCTCGGCAGCACGACCGCCCAGGGTGGCACACATCTCATCCAGCATCTGCTCACGAGTGGTTATCTGACGTTCCTCAGGCAAGTACCAGGCTGCACCAAGGGCACGACCACGGGGAACAATGGTAACTTTCACAAGAGGGTTGGCATACTGAAGCAACCAGCTGATAGTAGCATGACCAGCCTCATGAAGGGCAATAGTACGCTTTTCCTCAGCAGTCATCACCTTGGTCTTCTTTTCCAAACCGCCTATGATACGGTCAACGGCAGCCAGGAAATCATCCTTACCCACAGCAGTCTTGCTGTTACGGGCAGCTATCAAGGCAGCCTCGTTGCAGACATTGGCAATATCAGCTCCGCTGAAGCCAGGGGTCTGTCGGGCCAGAAAATCTATATCTACAGTATCATCGGTCTTCACAGGACGCAGATGAACCTGGAAGATTTCCTTTCTTTCGTTCACATCAGGCAGGTCAACGTGTATCTGACGGTCGAAACGACCTGCACGCAGCAGCGCCTTATCCAGAATGTCAGCACGGTTGGTAGCGGCCAGAATGATAACACCGCTATTGGTACCAAAGCCGTCCATCTCGGTGAGCAACTGGTTCAGCGTGCTCTCGCGCTCATCATTGGCACCCATCTGCATACCCCTGCTACGGGCACGACCCACGGCATCAATCTCATCAATAAAGATGATACAGGGAGCCTTCTCCTTTGCCTGGCGGAAGAGGTCGCGCACACGACTGGCACCAACGCCCACAAACATCTCTACAAAGTCGCTACCCGACATAGAGAAGAATGGCACATCAGCCTCACCAGCCACAGCCTTTGCCAGAAGGGTCTTACCTGTTCCCGGAGGGCCTACCAACAAGGCGCCCTTGGGTATCTTACCACCCAATTCTGTATATTTATCAGGGTTCTTCAGGAACTCTACAATCTCCTGCACCTCCTGCTTGGCACCAGCCTGACCAGCAACATCCTTGAAAGTAACCTTGCTGGCCTCATCCTTATCCACCAACTGGGCACGACTTCTGCCTACGTTGAAGATACCCATAGGACCTCCACCGCTGCTTCCGCTTCCACCACCGCCCATACGACGCATGATGAATATCCAGAAGATAGCAATAAGAATCAGGGGACCAAAGCTCCAGAAAAAGTTGGAGATGGCATCACTACCATTCTCATATTTCACATCGCCACTGAAATGTCCTGCCTCATGCTCCTGCTCCACAAAGTCCTCCAACTTGTCATTCGAAGGGTATTGTGCCTGCACAACACTTGTGGCACCCGGCTTAATCTTGGTAGTGGGGAACACATCACGCAAATGCTGAGGCTGAACATACATCACCAGAGTTCCCTCCTTTTTGTTGACAACAATCTTACTGGCATAGCCGTTTCTTACATACTCTTTGAACTGACTATAAGTGACTTCCTTAGAGCCACCATCCATCAATGAGCCGGTACCGCCATTAAGAATAAGGTATCCCAGCACTACCGCTATAACAACGTATAGCCACGTAAGGCTGAACTGGGGAAGTTTGGGTTTCTGCTTGCTCATAGTTCTTACATTATATTAATCCAGATCAGGCACCTGAGTCAACTCTGCGTCGGCCCACAAATGCTCTATATCATAGAAGGCGCGCTCTTCAGGCAAGAGTATATGAACAATAACCTCGGCAAAGTCCATAGCAACCCACTGGGCATGCAATAAACCGTCTATGGCAAGTGGCTTCTGCTCTGCCAGTTCCAATGCTTTATCTCCAACGCTGCGCGCTAAGGCCTGTATCTGTGAGGGTGAACCGCCCGTGGCTATAACAAAATACCTACAGATGGTGTCAGGTATCTCCGAGAGATCCACCACAACAATATTTCTACCTTTCTTATCCTGCATTCCTTGTACTATAGCTTCTACAAGGAGATTCTTTTCTTTCTTCAATTTATTTATCATTTTATTTGGTTGCAAAGGTACAGAGAGTTAGGCGATAATGCAAATTTTTTGTATTTTTTTGGCATAAAGTTTTGTCAGTTCAGAAAAAGTCCATACCTTTGCAGCGCAAAACGGGTTCATCCCGAGTTTATTGGGCTATGGTGTAATGGTAACACTGCAGATTCTGGTCCTGCCTTTCCTGGTTCGAGTCCGGGTAGCCCAACACAAAAAAAGAGCATCACAATTGTGACGCTCTTTTTTTTATTTAACTAAACGCTTCCACTTCAGCAGAATAGTGGCCGTAGATATACTCCACCACCATACGGCCATACTTACCTTGGGCAGGAAGAAGGGTGGAGATATACCCCATTGTCATACGCCAGTTTATCTCTATGCACGGACAGATACCACCTTGGCAAAGCATCATATCAACGCCCACGGGTCCACGGTATTGGAATTGCTGCAGATACTTCTCCCACCATTGGCGGATATCCATCAGCATCTGCGGATCAGCATATTGCATCAACCATTGCAGTTTCTGACCCTCAGGAGCTACCCAGTTACCCAGGTATGCACCACCCTCGTTGGTGTAGAACAGACTCAGTCCCTTATATTCTACCCCACCCTTGCCATCGCACCAGAATTCCAAGGCAAAGTCGGATACTTTCTGTAACAGCCTCTCCACCACCACAGAGCCTTGTGCCTTTAGCGTATTCTTTATCCATCCCTTGGCATTAGGACTGCCACAAAGCATCAAGCCCCTACCGCTGCTGCTCCAAGGGGCTTTAAGCATGAACTCCTGCCCTTCTTTGGCAGCAGAGAGAATGGCTTTTATCTCTTCCTCCGTCTTACAAAGATGAGATTCCCCCATCAGGGCATCACCAATCAAGCCATCCTTTCTACAGGCAGCCAGTGCCTCTACAGCCGTCTGACGGTGCGAGAGCCAACGCAGTCGTTCCATTTCCTCGTCCGTAGGCAGGAACTCATCAGTCACGCCAGCCAGACGCAGTTGATGGATAAGGGCAGGACTCCACCCCCATGGACATATCTCGTCACCCGGTTTCAGTTGCAGCTTATCCGTTCCGTTCCACACAATATCATCCTCCTCGGCCCACCAGTTGGGAAGCCAATAGAGTTCATCTCTCATCTGCCTGATGATAGCTGGAGGCGTATAGCCGGGGTTACCATCGGCAAGGGCCATATCATTCTCGGGATTGAAAATATAAACTTTCATGATGCGAAGATACATCTTTTATTTTGTAGAACGAAAAAAAAGCCCTACTTTTGTGCCTATGATGACAATAGATTGCTTTATACCCTGGCAGAGCGACGAGCAAGTGGCCGCCACACTGCAACAATTACAGAAAGAAGAACAGGTGGGTGCCATCCACTTCCTACGCGAAGATGGCCCCGGAAACATAGAAACCTTACGGTGGATAGTCAGTAAGGCTACAGCCCCCTACCTATTGCTGTACACCAAGTATGATACGCTGCAGTTAGGCTACTACGCCCTAACGCGTTTGCTGACTATAGCAGAAGACAGCAACGCCCTGATGCTGTATGCCGACCACCACATAGCACTCCCCTCGGGGAGCGGGGAGGGGGTTTTAATTGACTGCCAATTAGGCTCTGTCCGCGATGATTTCCAGATGGGCTCTTTGTTGCTGATTCGCACATCAGCCCTCAAGGATTATATTGCTCAGGCAAAAGAGGTGGACTACCGCTTTGCTGCCCTGTACGACTTTCGCCTGTTTGTAAGTCGTACCATGCTGCCCGTTCATGTCGACGAGTTCCTGTATACCGAGGTGGAGCAGGATACCCGTCTGAGTGGACAAAAGCAATTCGATTATGTTGACCCTCGCAATCGCGATCGTCAGATTGAGATGGAGCAGGCATGTACCAATCATCTGAAAGCCATTGGTGCTTATCTGGCACCCGAGACCTTCCAGGACATAGATTTCTCTGAAGGCGAGTTTGCCGTAGAGGCTTCTGTCATCATACCCGTCCGCAACCGTGAACGCACTATAGAAGATGCCATACGCTCAGCCCTCACGCAGGAGACATCATTCCCCTTTAATGTTATCGTCATCGACAATCATTCCACTGATGGTACGACCGAAGTCATTGAAAGAGTGCAAAGCGATTCTTCACTCTTCACTCTTCACTCTTCACTTATTCACATCATCCCCGAACGCAATGATTTGGGCATCGGTGGTTGCTGGAACACAGCCGTGCATCACCCACAAGTAGGACGCTTTGTGGTACAATTGGATAGCGACGACCTCTACAGTTCACCCAACACCTTACAAGAAATGGTAGATGCTTTCCGTGAACAACAGGCTGCCATGGTCATTGGCTCTTACCGTATGTGCGACTTCCAACTGAACACCTTGCCACCAGGCCTCATCGACCATAAGGAATGGACACCCGATAATGGACGCAACAATGCCCTTCGCATCAACGGACTGGGGGCACCACGTGCCTTCTATACCCCTGTGCTAAGGGAACTGCAGATTCCCAACACCAGCTATGGCGAGGACTATGCGTTAGGTCTGATGATAAGCCGACGCTACCATATCGGTCGTATCTACCACGAGGTTTATCTCTGCCGCAGATGGGAAGGCAATAGCGATGCTGCCCTTAGTCAGGAAAAGATCAACAAGAACAATACCTACAAGGATCACCTGCGCACCTTGGAGATTCTGGCTCGCCAGCAACTGAACAAAAGCAGGAATCAGATACCGCAGCCCACAGAGGTGGAAGAATTCTTCCAAAGCGAAAAAAAAAAATGGTCTGACGCCGCCACTCGCTACAAAGCACTAAGTAGTGTACAGACAAAAACGCTAACTTGGGAGCAAGGAGCAGAAAATAATGTTCAATGTTCAATGCTCAATGTTCAATGGAATCCCGCCCGCATGGTCAGTACTGGTGCCAATATCAGCAAGCAGGCAATAGAGAAACGCCCCTGCTTCCTGTGCGATAGTAACCGACCTGCCGAGCAACATGCTCTGCCCGTGCTGGGACAGTACCAATTGTTGGTCAACCCCTTCCCTATCCTGCCCAAGCACTTCACTATCCCTGCCCGTGAGCATACCCCACAACTTATAAAGGGTCGCTTTCAGGACTTGTTCAAGATAGCCCAACAGATGCCCGATTATATGGTATTCTACAATGGTCCACTGTGCGGAGCTTCCTGTCCCGACCATATGCACCTGCAGGCGGGAAGTCGAGGCATTGCCCCCTTGGAACGCGACTGGAAACGTATCTACGAACCCGCTTTGGAGCCCTTTGCCGAAGGCATCTCCCTACTGACCAACTATCCCTGCCCAGTTCTGGTGATACGCACAGCAGAGGCAGAAGAGGCAGAGGAACGTTTCCAACGTATCTATAACAGTCTGCCCTTACATGAGGGCGAGACTGAACCCCGTATGAATATTGTCTGCTGGCAGCAAGACGAAGAGGTTGTAACCCTCGTTTTCCCACGTGCCAAACACCGTCCTGACTGCTATACCGCCCAGGGCGAAGACCAGTTATTGGTAAGTCCTGGCGCATTGGATATGTGTGGTTTATTGATTACTCCCAGAGAACAGGACTTCAAGAAACTCACCCCCGAGTTAGCCGCAGCTATCTTACAGGAAGTTTCACTTAATATCGAAGACATTAAAGTGAAGAATGAAGAATTCGCTAACCGCTAACCGCTCAACTATGCAAGAAGAGCCCACAATAACCGTAGGAATACTTTCTGCCCCAGAGGTCCGCTTCCGTCTGGATACACCTTATTATATTGATGGCGTGTCTGTAGAAGGCGAACAGACAGCCGTTGCCCAACCCAATGGCATCTTATGGCAAGGAAAGTTGTATAAAGAACTAACATTCACCCCTCCTTTGGAGGGGACGGGGGAGGCTGTTTTTCACCTCTACAACGTAACCATAGGCAAGCAATTCCATTGGGAGCGCCAACAGGTACAGGTTTTTACTGGTACACTGCACCTCATACAGCAAGGAGGACAGATTGTTGTCATCAACGAATTGCCGTTAGAGGACTATTTGGTCAGCGTCATCAGCAGCGAGATGAAGAGCACCTGCTCACTGCATTTCCTGAAAGCATCAGCTGTAATCAGTCGCAGCTGGCTCTTAGCCCAACTCAGGCAGAAGAAAGACAAAACACCCTCATTCACCCAGACCGATAATGAACTTATCCGCTGGTGGGACCGTGAGGACCACGACCTCTTTGATGTCTGTGCCGATGACCATTGTCAGCGCTACCAAGGAATCACCCAGGCCAGCAATCCTAACGTCCGTCAGGCTATTAGCGAGACACGCGGACAGGTACTGATGGGCGATGGGGAGATCTGTGACGCCCGCTTTGGCAAATGCTGTGGTGGTCAGACCAACGAGTTCCAGTACTGCTGGCAGAACATCCGCAAGTCGTACCTCACCAGCGTTACTGATCCGTTCTGCAACACTTCCGACAGAGAGGTGCTTTCACAAGTACTGAACGACTATGATCTGGAGACCATGAACTTCTACCATTGGGAGGTCCGCTTCACCCAGCAGCAACTCAGGCAGTTGATAGAAAGTAACCTGGGCATGAAGTTCGGCGACATCCTACGCCTGGAGCCTTTAGAGGCTGGTCCAGCCGGACATATCAGTCGTCTGCGCATAGTAGGTTCCGAGCGCACCTATATAATAGGTAAGGAACTGCAGATACGCAAGACCCTCAGCACCTCACATCTGCTCAGCAGTGCCTTCACCGTCAGCATGGAAGACCTGCAGGATGGCGTTCCCCAAACTATCATCCTCAACGGAAAGGGCTGGGGCCATGGTGTGGGTATGTGCCAGATAGGCGCTGCCGTGATGGGACACCAAGGCTATTCCTACCAAGACATCCTCACTCACTATTACCCCGGAGCAGAAATCCAAAAGATTTATTAGTGGTTAGCAGCCTCACCCCCAGTAAATTGTATATAATTATCAAGAATTTAATTATATATGATATTATTTTTGTAATTATTGAATAATTTTCGGTAGTTCCCGATTTTTTTTATCCATTTTTTGTTGTCGGTTTCCATTATTATTTATATTTGTGGCGCGAAAACACACATTTCGCCATTAGAACTTTTTTATAAACTTAAACTAATCTAAAAATGGAAGCGATCATTACTTCTTCTATCCATCATTCTGCTATTAGCAGTAAGATGAGAAATCTGAGAAAGATGTTTGCCACGGCATTCTTATGTACCTTGGCAAGTGGCAACTTGTTTGCACAGAACAGTTCCTGGATGAGCAACGTGCCCGACAACACGTTTGTAAGTCAGATGTCCATCCCCGGTGTTCATGATGCTGGTACGGGGCATGGTTTTACCACCTGGTACAGTGTTATTGGTGAGGAGTTTGCACGTACGCAGAGCAAGACTCTGACAGAGATGTGGAACAGCGGTATCCGTTGCTTTGACCTCCGTCCTGCTGTTGACGACGGCGACCTGCGCATCTGTCACGGTTATGTGAACACCAACCTGATGTTCTCTACTGCTATCAGCACACTTTGCAGTTTGCTGGATCAGCATCCTTCAGAGACAGCTATTGTTATTATCCGTCATGAATCAGAGGGCGACAGCGGAAGTGGCAACTGGAACAATCTGATCAAGAGTAAGCTGAGCAGCAGCCCTGCCAACAGTCACACCATCAACTTCAACCCCAAGTTGAAGATGGGAGATGTACGCCATAAGCTGATTGTGCTCTGTCGTGACACATACGACACCAATCCCATTGGTGCCTTCCTCACAGGCTGGGGCAGCAGTGCCGACTTCAGTCAGCAGAAGGGTGGCAAATTAAAGGGTATTGGCAATGAGTGCCCCGTTTATATTCAGGACTTCTACAACGTATCTGCCAGCGGTGCTCCTGCTACCAAGACAGCCAGCATCCAGCGTATGCTGCAGTTCTCTTGCACAGAGAACAAGGATGCTAAGATCTGGGTTATCAACCATACCTCAGGTTACTCTAAGACATGGCTCGGCATCGTAACCAGCGACGGCTATCGTGAGAATGCACAGACCCAGAACCCTGTTGTCATCAACTATCTGAGCAATCACACAGGCTCAGCAGGTATCGTGGTAATGGACTACGGAGGCGTGGACAATTCTGCAGGCTACAATACAAAGGGACAGGCTCTGACAAATGCCCTTATCAATCAGAACTACAAGGAAGGCCCCTTCAAGCCTTACTTCCGTGCCCTGCCTACCCTGAACATTGGTACAGCCTATAACATCTATACTACCATCAATGGTACCAAGTACTATATCACTACCAGCGGTACACTGACCAGCACCAAGAGCGATGCAGGCAGATTCACTGCTAAGGTGGGTAACAGCAATGGTGGCGAGTATGGAGATTCCTTCTTCTTTGAGTTTACGGTTGGAAATACCAACTACCACTTTACCAATCCTAACCAGAACACAGGCGGTAACGGAACCTTTGCTTCTAACAACAACCTGGTTCCCATCTGCGGTTATGACTGGAACCGTATCTGGGATAGCCAGATTCTGCTGCAGAACAGCAATGGTAAGTATGCTATCCGCGCTACCAATGCTCCTGCTACAGGTAACAACTGGAACCTCTATGCTGCCAACACCTATTGGTCAGTAAAGAGCACAGGTAGCAATCCCGTTGCCGGTTATGTAATGGGTGTGCCCGACTATCGCTGGGAGTTCTCTGTTGCCTCAAATAACACTAAGGAGTTTGTTGGCGACTTTGATGAGGAGACTGCTATTGCTAACGTCAACGAAAACGTCAACGAAAACCAGACTTCCATTTATAATATGGCAGGCCAGCGTATTAACAGATTACAGAGGGGAATAAATATTGTGAACGGTAAGAAGATTGTAGTCAAGTAAAAATAGAAGAATACTTGACTATGGGCGGAGCGTAAATACGTTCCGCCTTTTTTTAACCGCTAATACAACTTTCGCAAGCTCAGCTTGCTACAGTTAAGGGGCAAGGGGCAAGTGGTTAGGGGCAAGAGGATAGTTCTACACGTGTATACGTACATGGCACCTTGAGAATGGGGCACTTGAAGTCTGAACAAATCTCTTGCTCCTTGCCCCTTGCTCCTTGCCCCCAAATTTCGCTAATTCTCAAAATGGGGGCGTTTATACTCCACATCGGGGGTGTGGGCTATACGTTCTATCATGCCTTCCGGCATAGTCTGCAGATGCTTCTCTTGTGCAAAGGCCTCCATATCCTTGCAGAAGGCCTCCAACTCCTCCTGACTTAATTCATATAAGGCATAATCGTAGTCTTTTATTAAGAATTTCTTGGCGCGCAGAAAGCCAAACTGTTGGAAGTACGGTAGCAGGTTGTAGCCACTGACATCAGAGGCCGTACGGATGAAGTTCAGTACAAAGGGAACGATGTTGCCCCCCTGTTTCTTAACCTTCGAGTGTCGCAGCGCCTCGTAAAGATCAGGAAGATAATCGGGCCTCCCGCCTTCGTTCATGAAATAGTTGCAGAGGCGGACAAAGGGACCCAGACGCTCAAAGGCGTGATCATATATATTCTTTACTTCAAAGAGGCAATCATCCGTATCATCCTCCAGGTAATGCCTGATGCCCTCTTCCATTCCCTTGCGTTTTTCTTTTTGCAATTGCTCGAATTTGTAGCCCATGTGCATGACGTTGTAATACGAGTTCAGATTGTTGCTCACCTCCCTGATACCTGGCCAGCAGAAGAAGGGGTTAATCTGATGCTGGTGTCCCCATTCGTGACTCATTCCCCAAACGGTCTCAGAGTCATCCTTGAGGATTTTCTGGCAGTTCACGTATCTCTGTTGTTTCTTAATGGGAATACTGATGCCCAGTGGAGTCGAACAGAGCGCAGGATAGAAGAAGCTGGTGGACAACAATGTACGGTTGCGGGGTATGCGCCCGTATTTCTCCAGTCCCACAAGACGCTGTTCCCATGTCATCAGGGTATCCAGGATATTCATGTACTGACGGTAACCGGGTGATACGTCATCGTCCGCCTTACAATGTTCGTGCAAACCGTCAGTAGGCCATACGGCATGTACCTTTTTGCTTAACACATCTATCATACAGTAAGGGGCTGTAGCCGTCATTTGGTGCATCTGCTCGTTAGTCTTATCGGGTGTCAGGTATCCGTTAACGGTCCCTCCAACAAAATGCACACGTATGGGTGGGTTGGCATCGGCATACCCCTTAGAAAAATAAGAGATATAGGCAAGGCCTTCCAATTTCCGGTCATAGTTTATGATGTTGATACCATTGTGAAGTTTTTGTGTAGTAATTTCGGCTTGATCAGGTCCCTTACCATGCACTTCTTTTTCTGTATACCATGCCACCACGTTCATATAGGCGCTTACAGAGTCGGGAATTCCGCTTGCCATAACCAAGTGCTTCCCTGGCTTTATAGCAATACCCGTTACACCCTGCAGTTGGTCATAATGCTTATTAGGTGTGCGCCATTCTTTAGCAAGCAATACGGGGTGATTGTAGCACTCATATGACGCCACACGGTAATCAGTAGCATAGGTGCCCTGCAGTAGCTCCTGAGCCAACTGGCGCAGCAACGGCTGCTTAATCTTTTTTATATCCGCCTTAGTGGTTTGGGGCTTCAGCGTTGTTAGCAGATCATCGGCAAACACAGAGATGTCAAGATTCTCTTTCTCTTCCTTCATAAACTTCATCTCTGCACAGGAGCCGAAGTCTCCCACTCCTTTCAGAATTCTAAACTTTATGCTGACAGGCTTCTGCAATCCGCCCTTGAAAACTACACGCTTGGTATTATAGTTAAACTTCCATTCACAATGTTCATACAGGCGGTAGTCTTTATCTGTAGCTGTCTTGACGTAGATTTCGGCCTCAAGGACAATGCCATTTTCTCCCGCCTGACGGGGAACATATTCCAGATAGTCAATGCACTTCACCTTCTTGAAATCAAAGGTCAGTTCTGCAGGGTTCTCTGGCGAAACCACAAACTTTTTGCCAATGTACTGGGAATGATACTGGGTGTTTATGTCGCCATCTTGAGTGTATCTGATAATCCCATCGCTCTCATGTGTATTGTCAGAACAACGTGAGGGTTTGATACGAATATCTGCAGGCAGGCTTTCGTTACACTTCTGCCAAACATCCTCCTGGCCCTGTCCGGCCAAACTTATGGCAGCAAACAATGCGATAAGTAGTTTTCGCTTCATTTTTCTCGAATTTAGTGTATTTCTCGATCTGTTTTTAAATTTTCAGCCTCAAATATACTATTTTTTTGCTTTAGCATTGCCATAAATATAAAATATTCGTTATCTTTCAATTACTATTTACATGTTGTTTAATAAAAATGCACTACTTTAGTGCAATTTGGCTAGGAGTATTATTCCCCTATGGGCTTTTGGACTTACATATTAACAAAAACAAGCCTGCCACTCCTCTCACGAGGGGATGGCAGGCATTACCAACAATTTATCTTAAACTTAATCTTGATTTATTCTCTAAAGTTGCTCAGCAGGGATGCTAAAGGTTCTGGGATGTCATAACGAATCCACGTTTCCAATATCCTTCCTGTCTTTGCCTCCTTGTATTCCAATGTCATCTTGGTAGGACTGGCAAAGGTGACTTTATGTTCCACACCTGCTTCCACAAACTCATTATCAGACTTCCATTGGAAAAGTCTTAGAGAAGATGGCCCACCCTGCTCTATGTTGTACAGACTTCCCATAAACGAGAGACAATCCTTCTCACCATAAACTTTATAGGTATCCTTGCCCGGAATAGTAGGCTGGCCAGGGAGGTCAAGTGCCTGCATGGCTACCAGCTTCCAAGAACCCAGCAGTTTCTCCTTTTTCTTATGATTAGTGGCAACAGCAGAATAGCGGTTCAGGAAATCATTTCCCTTAACCTTCTTCCATGTCTCGTTTATCCATATTCCTACAGGAAAGTCATAGAACCCTTTGGAGGTATTGAACCATGTTACTTGGAAGCTCTCCGGGTCAATGTCTTTCAGTTTAACGCAGAAAGGATCGTCAGGATTCGGAGCAGCCTCATAACGCCACGTAAACTTGGTAATAGAACCTTCCTGGTTAGGTTGAACCCACAGGAGCAGAACCTTGTCACCGGAACAGCTTCTGTAAGTATGCGTAGGCAAATCAGACAAAGTACGTCCCTGTGCTTCAATAGACATTAGTTTGTACAAGCCACGCTCGGGATACAAAGACTGTGCAAATGCTGCAGCACTCATAAGCGCCGACATAGTGAATAGAATAACTTTTTTCATTTTTGTTTAGGTTTTTGTGTTGTTAATAAATTTCTATCTCTTTTTCAGATTGGAGAGTCTTAGGAATATTGGCATTATAAATACCAGAGCGAAAATAGAGAAAAGTAAACCGCCTGTAGAACCTACAGCAAAGGAGAACCAGAAGGATTCCTTAGCCCCGTCTATGAAGAAAGGTATCAGGCCCAGAACGGTTGATAGGATGGTCAGGAAGACTGCTATTATCTTGTGACTGTATGCCCTGACGTATGTCCTCATAGGCGATACCGCCGGGTGATCAGTCAACTGGTTTCTGTATTCGCATACAGTATAGATACCGGCATTCACCGTCAGACCACTCAGCAAGACCATCGAAGCAAAGCCACCCGTTCCGAACTCCACCCCAGACAGCCAATAGGTAAGGAAGGTACCAATGAAGGATACCGGGATAAGCGATATGATAGCCAACGGCAAACGCAACGACTCAAACAGAATGCTGCACACAAAGAAGATGATAATGATAATAAGTCCCAGAAGCCAGTATTGCGTACCATCATCCTTATAATAACCATACGATACGTTCTGACATTTATAGCCAACAGGTAGCCGTTGGTTACATTCCTTGATGGTACGTTCAATGAACCTGCTGGTATAGGTGTAGCTTCCCAGTATATTGAAGGCAACATGCAATACGTATTCCTGGTTCTGACGGGGAATGCAGTTTTTGGCCTGACGCCTTTCTATAGACATAAAGTCAGATACCCTGTTCTCTTTATCGCCAACCTTCAGGAACGAATTATCCAGACGCCACAGGTCGAATTTGTCTTGCCAGGAAGACTTCAGGTACATATCTGATGAGAAATGCGTATCTCTGTAACGGTCTATATCCCTGCCCGAAAGCAGTTCACGGAGGGTTCCGTGAGCAGCAGAAAGGTCAAAGTCGTACAACGCTATCTTTTCCTTGTTGTAACGCATATACAGTTCGTCTTCCTGATTCTCATGCTCCGGTGTTTCTATCATAAGATCCAGTACACGGTTGTTCTTACGCATCTCATCACACATATCCTCCGCAATGCGGTACAGCTGATCATAGTTGTAGCCCACCAACTCTATTCTGTTACTACGATACTGCAAGTTCAGTGAGTTACTGAAACCCCTCTCGCTTACACCGCTGGTTGCCCAGTCGGCACCTCCAATGGAGATAACCTTACCAATCACCTTATTCTCTAATACGTACGGGAAGGCACTCTTTTTGTATTCCTCCTTGAATTCAACTGTTATATTGGCACCCCAACCGCTTACACGTGTTTCTATTCGCTCTATTTCAGGAAAGGTTACCAGGAAGTTCTCCAGCATCACAACCTTTTCATTCAACTGGGCAGCTGTACCTCCCAAGGGCATCTGGGCACGAATATTCAACTTTAATTCCTTCTCATCGTTTTTGCTATAGGTGTTGCCTGACATCGACTGAGAGAAAAGTCGCATGGTTCCACCTAGGTATTTCGAGAGAGGCTCCTTGCAGTTAAACTGGAAGAAATCACTTCCTAATGTAGCATTATAGGCACGCTCATACCAAGGCTTTTCTGACGGATTACCCATATATCCATAATAATCATCACTCTCGCCCCACTTCGTTGGCAAGACGTGGAAAGGAATACCAAAAGCCAATACTATAAGGATATAGTATATCCACTTACGCTTCTGGGTAAAACGTATATATTTCAGATAGAACCTGTTCCATCGTAACGCCAAACGCATATGCCTAACCCCTCCCTGCTGACGACTATGGTATTGTAGTTGGTCTATCAATGCTGGAACAAACAGCCAACTCACAATAAGGGCCACACTCAGGTTGATAATGATAATCCAGGCAAAGTCATACAAATCCTTCTGCAGGAAATCCGGCAACCATAGCACAACTATCAACGAGCCAATGGTAGTCAGCAATGCTGCCAAGATAGCCATAAAAACCTTGCGGTTGTGATAATAGCTGTAGTGATCCACCATCACCACAGCAGCGTCTATGACCATACCTAATGATACGGTAATACCCGCCAACGAATAAATGTGCAGACGTATATCAAAGACATAATAGGCTATCACCGCCAGAGCCAGGTTGGCTGCAAGCGTCAGCATCATGATAAACAGGTAGCGCCAGTCCCACCTTACCAGCCAGACAAAAGCCAACAGAATAAGTAGTGAAAGCGTAGAACGCCATATCAGTTTGTGCAATTCCGTTTCCTGCTCCTCAGCCCCGTCATGTATCAGTGTCAGATAGACTCCTTGTCGCAGGCTTTTCTCAACCTCTGCGATTTTCTTCCTCAGTTTACCCGAAAGGGCAATCTTATTAGCGTTGGCATCCACATGGATGTTCAGGTATATGGTATTCAATCCGTTGATTCTGTAGTAACTGCCTGGCAATCGGTCTTTGTATTCATAGGTAGCCAAGTCGCCCAGATATACAGTCTTGCCATCCACTGTGCCAATAGGCATCTCCTCCAACGGCTTCCCGAACTTTTCCGTGCTGAGGTAGAGTGTTCTTTTCTCCTCCTGTCCTTTGGGTTGCACTTCACCCACCACATCGCTTTTGCCTAGGAACGCACTTATGCCATTCTCTATATCATAGGCAGAAAGACCATAACTGGACAGGACAAACGGGTCATAGGTAATAACAATGTATTTGCTCTTTCCGCCTGTAACCTCTACGCGTTTAACATCATCTATCTGACGTAGAGCAGGTTCCACCTGTCGTTCTATGTACTCCTTCAATTGTTCATCACTCAGATTGGAGTTTACGCAGTAGCTTAGGAGTACCTGAGTAGTTTCTTTCTTTTGGTTTTCCTTTTCGTTTACTACCTCTCCGCCCGAAAGCTCCGGATAACTGACCCCCTGCGGCAACTGTTTCCTTATCTGGCGAAGCAGAGAGGCAATCTCGAATTTGGTGGCCGATACATTAGCATTCTTCTTAAGCTCTATGGTCACACGCCCGCTTCCGAAGTACGATTCAGATTTCACATTCTCCACGCCTCGTACAGCTGCAACCAGTCCCTCTATTCTGGATGTCACATTCTGCTCTATCACTTTGGCTGATGCACCGTTCCACGAATATGAAACATCCAGCGTCTTTCCCTGAGTGGGACGTGGCTTATCTGCCACGTCTATCCTGGGGATAAGCGCACAGCCTATAACCATCAGTATGGCCAGTGTCAGAAGCAGGGTAAAACGGGAGAGCTTCATATTAGGGGTTAGCGGTTAGCGATTAGCGGTTAGCGATTAGCGGTTAGCGAGCCCTTCCCATTTTTGGGGGAGGGATGGGGAGAGGGGCTTTTTATAATATAATACAGCAGTGGGATGAAGAACAGGCTCACAGCTGTTCCTACGGTCATACCTATTATCAGGGTCAGAGACAAGGGATACTGGATGGCAGCGCCCATGCTGCTATGACTCAGGAAAGGCAACAATGCCAGGATGGTTGTCAGGGATGTCATTACAATGGGACGCAGACGTCTCCGTCCTGCTTCCATTATGGCACGTATCAGTCCCTTTCGGGTACCTGCCTTCAGGTGCGGACTATGATTGATGGTATCTATCTTCAGGATAGAGTCGTTGATGATGATACCGCTCATCACCACAATACCCGTCATGGACATCAGGTTGATAGATTCGCCCAATACCCACAATCCTACAATAACAAAGAACACATCCACCACCATTTCCAGCAGGATGATAAGGGGTTGTATCAGACTCTCAAACTGGGCAGCCAGAATGAAGTAGAGCAATGCAAGGGCTACAGCAAGAACTACAGAGAGTTCACCAATCAATTTACGACTGGAGAAATAACCGCCTGTAAAACTGGCACTGTATTCACTCTGGGGCTGATGAACGTATTCATTCACATATTCCATTACATTCTCAACTTCCTTGTCCTTGGCATTCATGCATAGGGCATAGTATTCTCCACCGTTACCTGCCTGCAGACGCTTGTAGTCCTCACCCTTGGTCTCACGTACCAGATAAGAGATAGGTATATCCGTTCCATCGCAATTCTTCACGGTCTCTGCCAGAATAGATCTCTCCTCCCCTCGTAGAGAGGATGGAGGAGAGGCTATGACGGGAACAGACTGAGCACCTTCATTTATACTGAAAACCGTGCCTCTGCTTACCAGTTGTTTTAATCTCTGGTACAAAGCATCATAACCCACCTTGTAGAAAGCCATCTGTTCCATATCCGCCACATAGCGGATATTGGTCTCTGTCATTACCGGTGATATCTCCAAATGGGGGAAATGCTTGAGCAATGTATCTCTGAACGCACGTGATTCATCTGTTGTGGGACGACGCCCTTCGTTGTTCTGCAAGTGTATCTCCAAGTCAGCCTCATCTGTCGAGAAAACCAGATTATACAGATTGCCCGGTTCGCTGAACTCGGCAGAAGCCTGAGGATAATGCTTTTGCAGATAAGCCACGCTTTGTTTCTTTATCTCTGCCAGCTTTTTTGAGTTCTCAGCCTTCAGGTAGATAACAGTCTCAGAGGAAGTAATGTCCTTAGTGTGTGCCAGCATAAACTCCTGCGCTCCCACCATACAGGTAGAGGTCTGTACATTTTCCTTTATAGCATCCATTACACCAGCTATCCTCCTGTCGTTCTCCTGTGCCGATATGTTGCTGTTCCAGTCAATGGATAGCAACGTATCCTCCTGTGCCAACTTAGGCATGCGTTCCTTCTCTATATGCAATATCATCAGCGCCATCAGTGGGATGCAAAGCACAAATAGTGCCAGAACAAGGCGGGCATGACGTAGGGTCCACTTGAGGATTGCCTCATACCAGCGGTAAGTGAAGAATGAAGAATGAAGAGTGAAGAATGCCATAGGAGTCGCAAACGGAACGCGAAAACGAAGTCGCAATTTGCTCTTCCCCCCAAATTTTTCATTTTTCTCTTTTAATTTTTCTCTTTTTTTATGCAATACCATATAATACACTGGTATTACCACTGTGGCTACTAGAAGGGAGGCAAAGAGGGCTGTGGTGATACCCATTGCCTGATCATAGAACAAAGCTCCCGCTGTCCCGCTCAGGAAGATAAGGGGCAGGAACACGGAACAAGTAGTCAGGACAGAAGACAGCATAGGTGTAAACACCTCGCGCGTACTACGTACAATGACATCAGCCAAAGCCCCCTCCCCGCTCCCCCTTTGGGGGAGTGCTAGGTTTTGATTGCGAGATGTAATATTATCCACAACAATGATGGCATTGTCCACCATCATACCCACGCCTAAGATCAGTCCTGAGAGCGAGATGACATTCATGCTGATACCTAACAGGTAGAAGCAGAGAATGGTAATTATCAATGAGAGCGGAATGGAGAGTACCACCAACAGAGAAAGTCGCCACTTCTTCATGAAGATCATCAGCACCAGACATGCCATCAGGGCACCCATATACAGGTTACCCTTCAGATTCTCTATGGTATAACTTAACAGACGGGTCTGGTCGCGTGTCAACTGGAACTGGATATCAGGATATTCCTTCCGCATATCCTCCAGCAACTCATCCATACTCTGCTGCAGCTCCTCCATACGGGCATCGTTCTGCTTTATGATAGCCATGGTTATACATTCCTTGCCATCATGTCTTGCCAGTCCGTTACGGGTTGCTATATGTTCCTCTATATCACAGACATCTTTCAGTTGGAACAGACGCCCCTGGTGATTGATATAGATATCCTCAATATCCTTCTTGGTTAGCAGCTGGGAATCAAAGTGAATGTTGTACCTGAAGATACCATCCACAATGCTCAATGCCGACAGTGTGATATTATTCCGTTTAATGGCATTCTCTATATCCCCAACAGAGAGGCCCATAGCCTGCAGCTTCTCGTAATTGGGAATGCAATCTATTTCTGTACCAACGGTTCCGCTTACATCTACCATTGCCGTCTGTGGCAGTTGCTCAATGCGTTTTACCACAACATTCTTGGCAAACTTAGACAGCTGTGGGAACTTAGACGGTTCTTTTGGTGTCAGATCAAGGAAGAAGGCGGGAATATCCATGGCACTGGCTTTCATCACCTTGGGACGTTCCATCTCCTTGGGCATCTGATTCATGGCACGGTCCACCTTCTCATTCACCTCTATGAACAGAAGGTTTACGTTGCTGCCTGGCTCAAAGGTCAGTTTGACGCTTCCTGCATCCATTCTCGATTCTGAACGGATGTCTGTAACGCCAGCCACCTGCATCAACCTGCCTCTAAGCGGTGATACCACATTACTTTCCACCTCCTGGGCTGAATAGCCAGGCATACTCACCTGTACGGTTATCTGCGGTATGTCAATGTCCGGCATCAGGGATACCGGAATCTTACGAAGTGATAATATGCCTATCACCGTCAGTGCAATAATGCACATAGAAACGGCTATCGGACGTTTTATTATTTGGTGTAGCATGTTATTTCATTGAACATTGAACATTGAGCATTGAACATTGAGGCGGCCTAATAATTACGTTATAACGTCATAACGATATATCAGAATAACGAAATGGTCGCCCAACGTTATATCGTTATTACGATAATTCTCTGGGACCGCCCCATTCTTCATTCTTCACTCTTCATTCTTAATTTTCAATTTGCACTTCCGTGCCGTCTGCTAAGTTCAGGTTGCCGGAGGTGATGACAATATCTCCCTCTTTAATGGTGGTCTCCTTGCGCTGACAGCCTGTAATGGCAAAGGAACTAATGTTAGAATGTATTACATCAACGTATGTCCACACAGCCCTACCCTCTTCTAACAGGAAGATAACATGGTAGCCATCACGCTCTACCACGGCATCCTTGGGAACAACAAACATATTCTGCATCTTCTCCTCCACAATCACGCGCACATTCATACCATCCAGCAATGCGGTTCCTCTATTGCTAAGCTGAGCCTTAATCTTCACCAGGCCCTTGTCATCTACCAACGGATTTATTTCCGTCACACGACCTTCATATTGCAAACTGTCCTGTACAAAAGGGGTGACCTTAACCTTCTGACCAACGCGCACGCCAGAGAGTTCTGCCTCCAAGACTTTGAACTCCACCTCAAACCCACTGTCATCTACCAATGTGCAAACCTTATCATTCTTCTGGAACTTCTTGGCATCCAGATCTGCGACCCTGCCGCTAAAAGGGGCATACAGATTGCATTCCTCCAAGGCCTTTTTGGCTGTCTGCAACTGGAACTTAGCCGAATAGTAGCCGGACATCACCTCAACACGCTGCATAACATCTGCAGGAACGGCACTCATATCATTATATCCCAGACTTATCAGTTTATCAGTAAGTTCCACTTTGGCTTTCTGCAGATCATGCTCAGCTCTATCCAGTTCGCGTTGTTTCTCCAGTTTGTCTAACGTAGCTATCAGCGCACCTTTAGCCACATGCTGACCCTCTTTTACGCAGACCGTTGCTATAATGCCCTGATTGGTAAAGTTCAATTCGCTTTTTGCCTTGGCTCTCAGCCTACCGTTGCACACAATCTGCTTATTGAACTCCGTCTGGTGCAGCACCATGGTGTCCACATACGTTTCGCTCATCTGCTGTTGGTGCATCTCCATATCTGCATCTTCATTTTTCTTCTCTTTATCAGAAGAACATGCTGCCAGCAGGACAAATCCAGCCATAAGCCATACAACTCTCTTACCAAATATCTGTTTCATGTTATTGTTATGTCGTTTTCGTTGACGTTATCGTTATTACGTTATAACGGTTTTCTTTAGGCCGCCCCAATTCTCAATTCTCAATGCTCAATGTTGACCTACGGTCGAGCCTGCTCACGCTCGGGATAGCTGATGCGAGCATCGCTCTCCTCTCGCTTAATCGCAGCCTTCAATGTTCAATGTTCAATGTTCAATGAAGTAAGCAAGTCTCTATTCATCGTCCAGTCATAAAGTGTGGACTTCTGCAGGCTGTAGTAGTCGCTCCAGAAGGTATTCAACTGGCCTATGTACTGAGCCTTGGCTGATGTCATCTCCTGCAGAGCCGTATTCAGGTCGGTTACAGAAACCGTACCTTCTTCGTATCTACGTCTCATTATATTATAACGTTCCTCTGCAATCTCCTGTGCTCGCAAAGCATTCCGGCATTGCGAAGGCTGGGCATTAAACTGCATCACCTTCTTGCGCAGCTCCTGGACATAGTCCTGATGCGACTGCTCCTGTTGTGTCTTTACCACTTCTAACTGAGCCTGCGCCATACGCACACGCCCCTTGCTTACCCCCCAGTCAAAGATGGGAAGTCTCAGCGTCAGGCCAATAACCTCATTATCCTTCAGGTTCCTATACGCTCCGGCAAAATCATTGGCGGACTGCATAAAACCCAGCTCTCCGCTCAGACTAAGTTGAATTCCCTTGTTGGCCTTGGCCTGTGCCAGGCTACGTTCTGCATTCAGCATCTCCAGGCGTTGTTCCCTGGTATGCGAGGAATTGGTGATGGCTTTCTGCAACACCTCATCCATATTAACCACCAGATCAGGAACGTTATAGGGAGGCACCAATTCTGCATTCTCATAATCCGTAACACGCAGATAAGAGAACAGGTTATACAAGGCATCGTCCAATGTGATACGGTTGTTTCCTTCTGAGACACGAGCATTCATCACAGACAGTTCCATCTGCAACACCTCGCTTTTGGTGGTGGTACCCAATTCCAGACGTTTCTGCGCCATAGCATACAGTGTCTCTCTGTCAGCTAAGGTCGCCTTGCTTTGCTGATAATCAGATTGTGCCGACAAAACACGAAAGAACAATGATGTAACTCTGATGGCTATATCCTGCATAGAGGATGCATAACGCTTCTGTGCAATCTCATACTCCAGGGGGGCTGTCTTCTTTTCCCACTTCAGAGAATTGAAGGCACGCAGAGGCTGAGAATAGCTGATGCGCAGAGGTTGCGTGTTGAAAGTCTTCTCATCGTATGTAAACTGATCCAACCTATGCAGGTAGGACATCAAAGATACCCTACCACCGGTAGCTACTATCTCCTGGTCTACAGAGAAAGTCAAACTGTTGCTCAGCGTATTGTTACTAACATACGACAGACGACCGTCATCATAGTTACGGGCCTCCACTAGCGAACGGTTATAGTTCATCAGCCCACCACTCAGGTTCATTGATGGCAGCAATTCAGCCTTGAAACTACGGTACGTCCAGTAACTGGCAAGGAAGGAGAAGTGGGCCGACTTGGCATCCAAGGAATTCTCCTGCGCTATCTTTATGGCATTATTCAGGGTTATCTGCTGTGCGTGTGCATTCATTGGCAGCCATGCCAAACAAGCCAAGAAAACTATAGCGTTTTTTACGCTCATGTTAGTTCTAATTATGGGTGTGTCAATGTTTTTTTTGACCTCAAATTTACAAGATTTTTTTATTGTAGGCAAACCCAAACAGCAGAAAATGTTATACAACATATTAAATATACCATAGTACCACAAGGGTTGTAGTCCTTTAGGGTGACAAGAAGGAAAAGTTGAGAGTTAAAAGCCTACCCCCAACCCCTCCCAAAGGGAAGGGAGTCTCACCCCCGACAAAAAAATCCTTAAAATCCTTAGAATCC
>JAEEGJ010010797.1_pt1 | contig 23544 bp, 17 predicted proteins | sample 8958761 | NCBI WGS metagenome assembly JAEEGJ01 (sample SAMN16246546, study PRJNA631951) | gut metagenome | biome: gut microbiome; feature: rumen; material: RS-attached | host: Bos | place: Iran: Karaj | collected 2018-10 | reverse complement strand
GACGGAACTGCTCGTCCTAACCAGACTATTACTGTAAACGAAGCAATGACAATGATCTGCCGTGCACTTGGTTACACTGCACAGGCTAAGGAACTCGTTGGCGCATGGCCTGCAAACTATATTGCACTGGCTCAGAATCTTGGCCTTTATGAAGATGTTGCCGCAGTTTCAACAGTAGACAGAGCTTCCGCTGCTCAGATTGTTTACAATTCATTAACTTGCGAACTTAAGTACATCAATTCCGATGGAAATACTGTAAATCAGACCGATAACCCTACAATGCTGAGCCTTCTTGGCGGTAGTCAGAAGGACGGCGGCGCAGCATATGTACTTGAATCAAAAGATGCAAGCACAGCTGTTATTAATGTAAACAATTATGTTGGTTCATGGGTAAAGTCTTATCTTAACGGAGATGGTGATATCATTGCAATCGAAGTTCTTTCTACCACTCTTGAAGGTAAGTTCAAGGATGCAGGAACTTTCAAGGCCGATGGAGTAGAATATTACTTCACAACAGCTGGTGCTTTCAACTACAAAGCATACAACGCGGCTACAGAAAAGTATGAGATTCTTACAAGCCCAATGGGTATTACAAATGGTGTAACTGTAACGAATGTTACTCTTCCTGCGGTAGGTGATAATGGCCTTAAGATGGCTGTAAAGCTGAGCGGTAAGACTATCAAGGAAGTATACTCATTATCTGTTTGGTCAAGAGCAAGTGTTGACAAGTTTGAAGCAGGAGACCTCAATATAGAAGATGCAAAGATTGATGTTGATGGCGAATTTAGCTTCAAGACTGACAATAATGGCGACATTGATATGTCTTCATTCGCACTTCTTGGTGTTACTTCACTCGATAAGATTGCAGTTGACAATGTAGTGGAAGTATATGTTGATAATACAACAAACAAGATTACAAAGCTTGCTGTTGGTACAAAGACTGTTACAGGTGCGTGCACAAAGGCAAATGCAGATAATGATGCATTCACTATCGACGGTACTGAATACGATTACGTTGGTGCAGTTGGAGATGAGCCGGAAATTGGTGAAACAGGTATCGCATATCTCAACTATGACGGCGAAATTGCTTACTGGACACCAGATGAAACAACAGCTGGTAACTATGGTATCTTCCTTGGGGCAAGAGTGGAAAGAGGCACAACTGTAGCAAGTGGTGTTACTATGGTAGGTCTCGTTCTTAAGGATGGAACCGTTAAGGAATATGAATTAACTTCCTCAACAAAGTGCGTAGCCACTAACGGTACCGAATACAAGGCAAATCCTACATCTGCTGGTCTTACTGCAGATAGTATCGTAACTTATTCCTTCGATTCCAAGGGAAAGATCTCAAAGCTTGTTGCACAGACAAACACAGCTGTATCAGCAGGTGCAGGTGGAGTTGCAAAGGTTAGCAAGTCAGGAAAGGCTATTGGTAGCACTGCTGTTTCTGAAAATGTCGTAGTATTCTTCAAGGATGGTAGCGATTGGACAATCGGAAGCATGAAGGATATTGATACAGATCTCGACTTCCTCGCCGCGGGCCTCACTATCAACAAGAACGCACGTGACAACAATAAGATTGTTGCACTCGCACTCAAGAAGAGTGAAGTTACAGATTCTGACGTAGTTTATGCATTGATTAATGGTCTCGGAAGAGCTGCTAATGATGGTACTCCAACATGGTATATTGAAGGTATTATTGACGGAGTAGCTGTATCACAGGCATTTATCGATGGCGAAACTGATTCAACTACTCGTTACATCGCGTCCACAATGGGTGCTGATGGTCTCTATGAGGTTAAGGTTGATGCAAGTGGCGTTATTACTAGCCTTGTTACAAACACAACTGTAACTGAGACAGCTGTTGAGATTACAAAGGAAATCAACACAACTACTAAAGAAGTTACTGTATCAGGTGGTGCTGTATATGCACTTACTGATGATGTAAAGGTTTACTACTATGACAAGGATAAGGAAGAATATTCAGTTTCTTCACTTGACAAGATTGGAACTAAGAAGTACATCCAGTTCATGGTACCAGATGATGGTGAATACACTGTAGTAATGTGGTGGAATAAATAATCAATTTTGAACTGATTACAACCTTGCACAGTAAACTTCGGGGCGACCTTTTGGTCGCCCCGTTTTTTATGCTTTGATTACAGAATAACCCGAATTTGGAATGATGTCCTCGTTTCGTGTGTGCCCAATTTGTGCTGCAATATAGTATAAAAACAAAACGACCGCATCATCGGTCGTTCTTTTATTTAATGCAGTTATTCATTCTCTTTTTCTGTATCATTTTTAATATCATTTCTTAAAAATGTCAATAAAAAACGGGGCGACCAAAAGGTCGCCCCGAAGTTTTTGGTTTAGATGTAATTATCTAAGAAACGTGACTAGTCAGCGTTCCAGAAGATTACTACATTGTAGAGACCGTCTTCTGCAGCAGATCTGCCTGTTGCGATGAAGTCAATGTTCTTACCCTTGCCAATGTTGTCGATTGAAGAAAGTGAATACTCTTCTTCGTCAACATCATAGTAGTAAACTGCTACGTCGTCAGTGAGACCGTATACAGCACCACCGGATACAGTGATTTCCTTGTTAGCCTTATCTACGGACTTAACATTCAGTCCAACTGCAGATCTGGATACGCCGAAGGTAGCGGAGCCTGTTACAGCAATTGTGCTTACTGTACCATCTGCATCAATTGTAATCTTGTAGAGACCATTGTGGCCAACTGTGGATGTAAGGATAGAAGTTGTGTTACCTGTCTCGTTTGTGAAGCCTTCGAATGCCTTACCGTCAACGAAGCCCTTTACATACCAAGTAGCTGTACCGTCATTGTTTCTCTTTGCAACTGAAGTGATGAGACCAAAGCTGTCTTCTGAGCCAAGAACGTCTTCCTTGTCAACTCTGATTGCTTCGATTTCGCCCTTTGTATTTTTTACAAAGTATGTGTTCGTGTTGTCGAAATCATAATCTGTTGAGAAATTCTTTACTGCGCCGAGTGTCCAATCGCCATCGTCATCCTTTTCGAATACGATTACATTGTTTGCGAACTTAGTGTTACCGATTCTTGTCTTACCTTCGTTTACATTTGCAGCAGCTGCAGGAGCATCATTTGCGAGAGTAACAATCTTGGAAACCTTGCCGTTTGAATTGAAGGAGTAGTTAACAATGGCGTCAGCAGTAACTGCAGTTACTGTAGTTACAGTACCGGTAACTGTTGCGGAAGAAGCTAACTCATATTCCTTAACAGTACCATCCTTGAGAACAAGACCTACCATGTAGCAACCATTTACGATTGTTGTACCGGTTTCAACTCTCTGACCAAGGAATACACCGTAGTTACCGGAAGTTGCATCATCAACATCCCAAACTGCGATGTCGCCGTCGAATGTGAGGTAAGCTGTACCTGTATCGCCAACTGCAGGAATGTCTCCACCATCTGCTACAGCGTACTTCGTTCCGTCGATTGTGAACTTTGTACCAGCCTTGTTAGCTTCAGTAACTTCACCTGTTACAGTCTTTGTACCTACAGCGAGCTTTGTGATGTTAGTACCATCTGTGTATACTTCGATGATGTTATCAACAGCAATCTTGTCGAGTGAAGCTACACCAACGAGTGCATAGGATGCAGCATCGATGTCACCGTTCTTGTCGGTCTTGAACTTGTAGTCAGTTCCATCTACATTGATCTTTGCCTTTTCGATGTTGAGGTCGCCCTCTTCGAACTGATCCATAGCAGCAGCTTCCCAATCAAATACAGAATATACTGCAGTGATTGTCTTGCCTGTAATCTTTACAGCCATTGTGTAAGTGTTGCCATCCTTGAAGTAACCGGTGTTAGCAGCTGTGTTTGCAATAGCACCAGCGGATGCAGCGATTGTCTTGCCGTTTACAACGCCGGAAGGCTCAGTAACTGCACCGTTAGAAGTTGCGTTGTCTACATACTTAGCATCATTGCTATCAGCCTTGAAGTAGTAATCTACATCATCAGTTGAGATGATCTTCTTTGTTGCATCGTAGTCACCTGTGATAGTTGTGGAAAGAACTTCGATTGCAATGATTTCGCCGTCAGAGTTGTTGAAAGTCTTTACGAACTGACCAACATACTCATTTACGTTGATAAGTGCTGTGCTTGCAGCAGTATCGTCGAGAACGTAGCCTTCACCATTATAAGTTTCAGCTCCGCCGAGGCTGGAAAGCATTGTTACAGCTCTGTTCTTTGCATCAAGAACGTTCTGAGTTACGCCATCAGCATCGATGTAACGAAGGTTGCAAGTGAGTGAATTGTAAACGATCTGAGCAGCGGAAGCTCTGTCAACTGTTGCTACAGCCTGAACGTCATCATAGAGGCTGAGCTGCTGTCCGAGTGCAATGTAGTTTGCTGGCCATGCGCCAACGAGTTCCTTAGCCTGTGAAGTGTAACCAAGTGCACGGCAGATCATTGTCATTGCTTCGTTTACTGTGATGGTCTGGTTAGGACTACCGCGCTACCGGGTGAAAGCCGCTAACACGAGCGCCTCCGCATCACATTCCCCGCCCCGGGCACACTTTTGGCACACGCTACATCAGCGCGCCCATCTTTTGAATCGCCTGCCGCTTTGAATTGTCGTCCGACTGCACGTAAATGTAGGTGGTCTTGATGCTGCTGTGCCCCATAATCTGCTGCAGGTCTTTAACGTCCATGCCCCGCCGAATGGCTTCCGTCGCAAAAGTGTGGCGGATTGCGTGGAACTTGCGGTACTTGACGCCCGCCCGCGCCAGCATGCTGCGGTAAGAAGCAAACAGCTGGGCAGCAGTCAGCAGCTCACCGCCGGCAGTTGTGAACACATACTCCGACTGCGGCAAGCCTTTAGCAAGCAGTGCCTTCCGCTGAGCAGCCCGATGCTTGGCAAGCATTTTTTCCGTGGCCGGCAGGATGGGAATTGTACGCACTGCGGCGGGAGTTTTGGTGTCCCACACTTCCTTGCGCCAAGTGCGGTTGCCGTCCTTGTCGATGTATGAAACCTTCGCAGCGGAGCGGCAGACGTGGATGGCGCCGTCGTGGATGTCGCTCCACCGCAGAGCCAGAAGCTCGCCCTCGCGCATGCCGGTTGCAAAAGCCAGCCGAATAAGCGCACTGTAGCGGTAGTTCGACGCTTCCATGTAGCTGCTGATTGCTTGGCGCTCGGCTTCGGTGAAGATTTCGAAAGCAGGACGGCCTTTGACCCGCTCGCCCGGCAGTGACAGCTTTGTGCAAGGATTGCGCACCAGGTAGCCCTCGCTGACCGCCCACAGGCAGAACATTCGCCACACCTTTGCGACGTTGGTGATGGTGCCGCCGCTCAGGTGGTCGTCCTCGTAGAGTGAGGTAAAATAGGCCTGGAGGGTAGCGGAGGTGAGCTTCGAAAGCGGGATTGCCATAATTTCGCGGTTTTCAATCTGGTTTCGCAGAACGATGTCGTAGCGGGCAAATGTGCTGGCTTTCAGATTGCGGTCGACGCGCTTGACATTAAAGAGCCAGTAGCGGATAGTGGGGCCGATTTTGGCGTTTTTTGTGTCAAGGTTAAATCCTGTGCGGACCAGCTGCTCTGCTTCTTTGACCTTGCGTATTGCGTCCTTTTCGCCGTCGCCGTAGAATTGACGGCGCTTGCCCGCGATGGTTGCGGTCTTGCGAAAGTAGGGCCTCCCATTTTTGCGGCAGTTGTATTTTTTGCCGTGTTCATAGAAATAATTGTGCTTCATTGAATTCGTCTCCTTTTGAGTAAGTATCATACCTACTGTACCGCGAATTGCGGGACCTGGCATCTAGGACCTGGCACCAAATTAGAAAAAAATCCAATCTGGGGACAGGCACCAAATTAGAAAAAATTCTAATTTGGTGCCTGTCCCCAGATTAGCGTTGTTGTAATGGGGGTGGTTTTATGGTATTATAATATTGAATTTTTGCGTACGGAGACTAATTTTGATAAAGGAAAACCAGAGGCTTTTAAATTACTTTAATATACTGACGGATGCGGTAGTTGCATTTATCGCTCTGTGCCTCGCTTATGCGGTTAGATTCTACATATTCGAAGGTGCGGCGGGGCACATGCAGCTCGCCGAGTATTTGAAGTACGCCATTTTTCTGGTTCCCGTGTACCTCCTGATCTACGAGGGGTACGGGCTTTATGAATCGTTCCGTTCAACGAGATTTCTAAAGGAGTTCGGCCTGATTATCCGCGCGAATCTGGTGGGATTTGCGCTGTTTCTGGCGATTCTTTTCATATACAAAGACATCGACATATCCAGATGGACGCTGGTTTTGTTCTGGGTATTCAACACGCTGGGGCTGGGCACAAAAAGGTATCTTTTGCGCAGGATTCTCAGAAATTACCGCGCAAAGGGCTACAACCTGAAGCACGTTCTGCTGATAGGCTCGGGGCAGTCGGCGACCGACTATTTACAGATGACGCTCAAAAATCGCGATCTCGGATATCATGTAACGGGCTATATCGCAGAGCCGGGCATCCCAAAGGCTCCGATTTTTACCGACCAAGCAGGCTCCCATCCGGGCGACAGCACCAACAGCGGCACTTCCTATGAAATCCCGCAGCTTGTCGGCATCGACGAACTAGGCGCATACCTCGAGGACCACTTCTTTGACGAGGTCGTATGCGCGCTGGATGCAGAATACACTGACCTGCTGCCGGGAGTAATCGCTGCGTGCGAAAAGAACGGCCTAAAGCTGTCGGTCATCCCGTTCTACTACAAAATTCTGCCTTCAAAGGCATATATGGAAGAAGTCGAGGGCCTGCCGCTGATTAACATGCGCCGCATCCCACTCGACAACAAGCTTAACGGCATATGCAAGCGCGGACTCGACATCATACTGAGCGCGCTGCTGATTATATTAACAAGCCCCGTCATGCTCTTTGCGGCAATCGGCACAAAGCTTTCAAGCCCCGGCCCTATAATCTTCCGCCAGGAGCGCGTCGGCAAGGACAACAAAGACTTCACCATGTACAAGTTCCGCTCAATGCGCGTGAACAGCGAATCGCTTACGGCCTGGAGCACTAACGAGGACCCGAGAAAAACACGCTTTGGCTCATTTATCCGCAAATGCTCGATTGACGAGCTGCCGCAGTTTTTCAATGTACTAAAGGGCGACATGAGCCTGGTGGGACCGAGACCTGAAATCAGAAAGTTTGTCGACGAGTTCAGGGAAACGATACCGCTTTACATGATAAAGCACCAGGTACGCCCCGGCATTACCGGCTGGGCGCAGGTGAACGGGCTGCGCGGCGACACTTCAATCAAGAGCCGCATAGAATACGACATCTATTACATCGAAAACTGGTCCCTGATGCTGGACTTTAAAATAATGCTGATGACCGCATTTGGCGGGATCTTCAACAAGGAAAAGCTGCAGTAGAAAGCCCGAGGGCAATATAAAGACGCAGCATAGACAAGCATAGACAAAAGAGACAGAATACCGGAGGAAAAGGCAATGGCCTCAAAAAACAAAAAAGCAAAAACTACAGAACAAACGGCAAGCAAGCAAATGCCGGGCAGAGCTGCCGAGCTTGCTGCCTGCTATGAATACACAGACAGTGACTACAAAAAGTGGGCCGTGCCGGTATTCGCAATCGGCGCATATTTCCTGCTGCTGATTCAGGGCACGCTGGACAACAAGCTGCACGAAAGCGTGACAATCGCCGCGCTGATAATCACAATGGCGCTCGGCATCCTCGCATGGGTGAGACCGACATGGCGCGCGATAGCCAAAGACAGAATGAACCTCGGCACAATCATGCCGTTTGTATACATATTCTGGTGCGCAATAACATCACTTTATGCAGCAGCCGGAAAGCTGGCGCTCCACGAGGTCTGCAAGATTCTCGCAGTGCTCCCGATAGTGCTCGCAATCATTATATTTGCAAAGAAATCAGCGCGCGGACTGGATCGTATTTTCGCAATATTTGCCATAGCTACTGCTGCTATAGGAGTACTCTCGGTTGATTCCGCAAGCTGTCATATACTGACAAGCATTTTCAACGTCGTTATGGCTCCCGTATCCGACTATTTCCAGTCGATGGGCGGCTATGAAACCGGCGTTCGTATTCGCGGCATGCTGACCGACCCGAACCTCTATTCGGGCGTAATGGCGCTGGGCACAATCATGAGCCTGCACCTCGCAAAGGCGAGGAGAAGCTTTGGCTCCTACGTGCTGCTCGGTCTGAATACGCTCAGCTACATACTCGCATTCTCGATGGGCTCGCTCTTTATCTTCCTGCTTTCCTGCATCGCAATGCTACTGCTCGAAGCAGGCGGAAAACGCGCATCCCTCTTTATACTGCTTGCGGAAGACGCAGTCTGCACACTCGTGATGGCCTTCATTTCCTTTGCGGGCCTCGGCGCAGCAGGCGGAGCAAGATTCCTGCCTATGCTGGCACTTTGCGCAAACTTCGCACTTCTGTGGGTAATCGACCGCTTCGTCGGCTCGAAAATCGGCGACAAGCTCGGTCAGAGCCCAAAGGTCGGCATCATTGCCATCGGCGTGATTGCTGCAGCCATCATCGCTTTTGCGCTGGCGGCGCTTAACGTCACTGGGGCAAAGACTCTGATGCCGGGCGAGGGCCTTTCAAGAGCCGCTTATCTTTCGGGCGGCGATTATGTGCTCAGCCTCGACGTATCGCAGACAGGCAGTGAGCCTGCAGACCTTCATGTAAGCATAACAAGCCAGGACGAGACAGATCTGAAGGTTCACACAAACGACCTGCTTGCGGATCAGGGCTTTGGCACCGAGGGCGCGGAAAATCAGACACTCAGTCTCGGCTTTACGGTACCGGACGATTCGGAAATCGTCATGGTTAATTTATACAGCGCAAGCGGCCTTAAGGTAAACGATGCGACATACGAAGGACCTGAAAACGGCAGACTCAAGCTTGAGTACAAGCTGCTTCCGGGATTTATGGCAAACCGTATCCAGAACCTCGGTGCAAACGAAAACGCTGTTCAGAGAACAGTATTCTTCCAGGACGGCATGAAGCTTTTCAAGATGAGCCCTGTATTTGGCAGAGGACTCGGCGGCTTTGAAAACGGCGTAATGGCTGTCCAGAACTTCTTTTACGAGACAAAATACGCTCACAACCACTATATTCAGATGCTTTGTGACTGCGGAATCATCGGATTCCTGATCTTCACGGCAATGGGCGTGATTTCGGCTGTATATGTTATTTCAGCCCGCAAAGGTAGCGCAGGCGATGAAAGTGAAGCGGGGAGGCTCAGGCTTTACGCGGTTCCGGCGCTTGGTGCTGCGGTAGTGCAGATGTACGGACAGTCGTTCAGTGATGCGGTCTGGTCGAGCGGGGCTTATCAGATAGTGGGGCTGTCGCTGATTGCGCTTGTCGGAATCTTGCTGAGGGACGGACTGTTTAAGGCAGGCCAAGCCGCTGAGGCGGGTGAAACAGGTGCCTTCAGGCAAAAGGTGGTCTTCAGCGGAGCGATGGCGTTGATGCTAGTTCTTTCACTGATGTTCACGGTTACGATAGGATACAACTCTTCGACGCGCACAAAGCTGACCGGCGGAATGGCGACGATGGAGATGATTGCAAAGGCGGCAGATGCCGAAAAATACGAGTATGCCGACTATTACATCAGCTATCTGAACAGTGAGGCGGCAAACCCGGGAATCGGCGATCCGGTTCTCTGCGACAAATATGCGGGAAAGATTTTGGAGCTTAACTCCAATTCGGCTTACAGATCGGCAGCCAATTTCTATTTCGTAAAGGGTAGGGACGAAAAGGCATTTGCGGCTCTCGACAGGGGCGCCGACTATGTCAGATCGAGCGGCGATACATGGCAGTACATATTCAGTACGCTTGAAGATAATTTCGATATAATGGGTCCATACTCCGATGCGGCGATGAATCGCGCGCAGGAAAAGGGCACCGAATACGAGACTATTTTGAAATATTATGACGGAGTTCGCGAGAGGAATAAGGAATATCTTGACAATGTGATGCTTGCTCCGAGGAATGCTCTGTTTGTTGGAAGGCTGCTTGAGCTGCGCGAAAAGGGCTATTACGACAATGCTGATGCAATTGCAACGATTGTGGCCTGCGCGATGTTCGATACGAAGTATGCCTGCGATGCGGATTTGAACGGCATTCCGGATTTCCTGAGCGCAGCTCCCGGAATTGAGTGGAAAAATGCGGGCGAAGGCAGCTGCAGCTTTACGGCAAGCGTGAATGCTCCGGCAACTCTTTCGGCGACATTTGTACCGAAGTACGGCGGCAGCTATCCGATAAAGGTATACTGCGACAATCCGCATGCGGTGAAGTTTTCACAGGGCGGTGCGCCGCTTGAAACTTATTACGCAGACGGATATGCTTTTGTGAAGCTGGAGCTTGATAACGATCCTAATGCCGGCAAGGTCGGGCAGATAGAAATCACATTCGATGCGCCTTGCGAGGTGAGCGAGATTGTGATGTACTGCGAGGAATACCTCAGCAAATAAGGCGAATTTGGGGACAGGCACCAAATTGGAAAAAAGGCGAATTTGGTGCCTGTCCCCAAAGTGGAAAAAAAGGTGAGCAGATGGAAAGAGAAGAGAAAAGTCTAAATCTGAAAGCGGCTGCGGCCGTTGTAGCACTGACGGTCTTGATACTGCTTGCGGTGGGCTTGCTTGCGTCTTGCGGATATGAGCGGGAGGAAGCGCAAAACGATGATTCGCTGAAGCGAGTCCTGAGAAAAGGTGAGCTGGTTCTGGGGTTTGATGCGAACTACCCACCTATGGGCTTTATGAATGAAAGCGGCGAAATCGTGGGGTTTGATATCGATGTGGCGCAGCAGGCTTGCACCAGACTGGGAGTGAGGCTTGTAGCAAAGCCAATCGACTGGGAAGAGAAAGAAAAGCTGCTGAATAGCGGGCAGATTGATTGCATTTGGAACGGCATGTCGGTGACGCCGGAGCGTGCCGAGCAGATGACGCTGTCGGAGCCTTATATGAAGAACGCCTTGATTTTTATGGTAACCGGTGAGAGCAAAGCGCGCGGTAACATGGATCTGGTCGGTGGAACGGTAGGTGTGCAATCGGGCTCGAGCGCAGTAGAGGCGCTTGAAAATGCAGATTTTCGGAGTGAAATTGCGGTCCTCAGATTTAACGACAATTTGTCGCTTCTTGCGGCGCTTGACGAGGGAAGGGTAGATGCGGCCCTCGTTGACTCGGTGGTGGCATACTATTACACGGCAGAAAGAGGAAAAACTTACTATGTGCTGCCGGACAGTCTGAGCGAAGAGAACATTGCCGTGGGCTTTCGCAAGGGCGATGAAGCACTCAGAGACCGTGTGCAGGAATTGATAGACGAGATGAAAGAGAATGGAACGCTTGCCATAATATCGACAAAGTGGTTTGGCGGTGACATTACGATTGTAAAATAGCGCAGTGAAACATATTTCGGGCAAAGATGAAAGAATGCAAATTTCTTAACAAATTAATAAGAGGAGTTACACTTCGCGGGATATTTATAGCGATTTTGATAAATGTCTTTTTTGCGGGGCTGATTTTCGTTTACTATACGATGCTTTATTCGCAGACGCAGGAAGCTATCATGAAGAGCGGAAAAATCAGTGCGATCAGTTCGGCGGAGCAGATTGACAAATTCCTTTCCACAGGTATCGATACGATAAAGCTGGCGAGCTATACAATCGACAATATGATTCGCGATGGCCGCTCGCAGGAGGAAATTCAGGACTACCTGCTGAATCAGTCCGTGGCGGTGGTGAATATAACATCGGGTGAAAGCCCGGGACTTTACGGTGTAATTAACGGGGAGTATCTCGACGGTACGGGATGGACGCCGAGCGTCAGCTATGTGCCGGAGAGCAGGCCTTGGTATATAGAGGCGCGGGCGAACCTCGGACAGGTTGCGGTAGTAAACCCTTATCTGGATCTCGATTCGCAAACCATCATGATTGCGCTTTCGAAGACACTTTGCGATACAAAGAGCGTTGTTTCGATGGACTTTTCGATGGACAAGCTGCAAAAAATCACCGAGGAAATAGCCGCTCAGAACGAGGGCGAAATGGAGATAATCCTCGACGGCAGCTACAAGGTGGTGGCACACTCGGATAAAAGTGAGGTCGGGAAGTGCTATCTGGACGGCGGCAATTCGTTCGGGACGAAGATGGTAAAAGAGCTGCGGACACTGGGCAGCGACTCGTTTACGATGCGTTACGGTGAAAACGAATATATGGTTCACATCGTGCCTGTTGCAAACGAGTGGATGTGTATTTCCGTAGTAAACGCTACGAATGCTCTTTTCAGGCTGAGGTCGCTTTTGATGGCGACGGTAATTGCAATCACTGTATCCGTAACAATCCTGATTTCACTTTTGAGCGTGACAAACAGGAAAAACCGAATAGCCGCACAGCTGACGGAAAATCTGTCTCAGGCGGAGAGCGATATCAGGGAAAAGGAAAACAGAATCGGTGAAATCAGCAGAGTTGCCTTCAGCGACGGCTTGACCGGCGTGGGGAGCAAGGCAGCGTTTAATCAGTATATAGAGAACTTCGCGCGTGGCATCGAGGGCGATACGGAAAGCTATGCTGCCGTAATGGTCGATGCAAACGGGCTGAAGTACATAAACGACAATTTCGGACACGCCAGCGGAGACAAGTACCTTTGCGGCTGTTGCAAGGCGATTTGCGAGACCTACAAGCATTCACCGGTGTTCAGAATAGGCGGCGATGAGTTTGCGGTCGTTCTGACGGGCAAGGATTACGAAAACCGCGCAGAGCTTTTGAAGGAGATAGAAGAGACCTTTGAAAAGAGCTATGCTCAGGAGGATAAAGAGCCTTGGGAATGCTACTCGGCAGCAGTAGGTATGGCCGAGTACAGAGAAGGCGATACCGGCATCGGACAGGTGCTCCGCCGCGCAGACAAGGAGATGTACCGCGCAAAGGAAGCGTTCAAGAAGGTGCATGGAAGATATAGGTGATGTTGTCACAGACATAGGTTTTCTTTTTCGCTAGAATATAATCATCTTTGATTTTGGGAGGGTTATAAGAAGGTGAAAAAGAAAAGATTGGCCGTGGTTGCGAGCAATGAATGCGTTGCTTGCGGCTGCTGCGCAAAGGTTTGCCCCTTGAAGGCAATAGCGATACTTAGGGGGACGGTAGCAAAGGTAGATGCCGAAAAGTGCGTGGGTTGCAGCACTTGCGCAAAAGAATGCCCGGCAAGCAGCATAAGGATGTGCGAGGTGGGCATATGAAAAAGAAGTGGTATGACTATTTGTGGATAGCGTCTTTGACGTATATGTCGCTGGGCTTTTTCAACATACTGTTTGCCTGGCTGGGACTGATTTGCTTTTTCGTGCCGCTCATCATGTCCTTTACCGGTTTTGGAAAAGGATATTGCAACCGTTACTGCGGGCGAGGACAGCTGTTTGGAATTCTGGGCGGGGGGCTTGGCCTTTCCAGAAAGAAAGACATTCCAAAGTGGATGAAGAGTAAAGGCTTTCGATATGGGTTTTTAATCTTTTTCTTTGTGATGTTTTTCCAAATGCTCTGGAACACGTATCTCGTCTTTGCCGGTGCAAGCGGGCTGAGGCAGATAGTGACGCTGCTGTGGACTTTCAAGCTGCCTTGGAACTGGGCTTATCACGGGACCTTCTTTACAGAAGGAGTGGCGCAGTTCGCCTTTGGGTTTTACGGCGTGATGCTGACTTCCACAGTCCTAGGACTTGTCACGATGATACTGTTCAAACCGCGAAGCTGGTGCGTGTATTGCCCTATGGGGACGATGACGCAGCTCATATCTAAAGGGAAAATGAAAAGTCACAAAGGGTGTAAGCGCAGGAAATTAGGAGTTTCTTAATTTCTCGAGCAGTTCTTTGTTTATAATGGTCACTTGTCCTCGCGACAGGCTGACCATTTTTTCATTTTGCATATAACGCAGCATCCGCGTAACCACCTCGCGATGAGTGCCGATATGATTTGCGATGGACTCGTGCGTAATGGTAAGCATTTCGGAGCCTTCGAGGGCGGATTCTTCGAGCAGGAAGGTTGCGACGCGTTTGTCGAGGCTCTTCCACATGATTTGCTCGATCAGCCACATAACCTCCGAAAAGCGTGCGGCCATCAGCTCGTTTGTGTAGTTTGAAAGCGCAGCGGATTCGGCCATGACGGAGCGGTAGGCTTCGGTGGGAATGAGGTAAAACTCAGTGTCCTTTTCGGCCTCAACCGTGACATCAAAGCTGATGGAATTGAACATGCACGAAGCGGAAAGCAGGCAGATGTCCAAATCGAGTAAGCGGAAAAGTGTGACTTCGCGCCCCTCCTCCGAAACGATAAATGCACGCAGCTGCCCGGACTTAAGTAATATAAGGCCGCTGCAATCTGTCGCGCCGCTGTGGATGATGGCGCCTTTTTTGACGCTTTTGGAAATAACAGCGCTGCGGATTTGTTCCTGCTGCTGATTGTTTAGTTTGTCCCAAATCGGGAAATAGTTTTCGAAGCTCATTTCAGTGCGTGCCTTTCGTTAGTAAAGGGTGTGGTTGAGGGTGTTGTAACGGGCGCGGCCGAGGGGCTTGCTGGGGGCTTGCTGGGGGATAGTAATTATAGGAATTTTAACATAGGTGAGGGGAAAGGGCAAGGCGGGGGGTTGACTTTTGATTATGAATGGAATAAAATGTAAATATAAACATAAATTGGATAAAAACGCCTGCCGCAAAAATGACAAATAGTACTTGCGGGGGCAGTAGAAAATTGATATTATCAAAGGAGAAAGGGATATGAAGAATCAAGAGATATTCAGGAATTTTACATTTACAGATGATTACGTATTTTGCAGCATTCTGACAGAAAATCCTCACATCTGCAAAAGGATAGCGGAGCTGGCAACCGGTCGGAAAATTAAAGAAATCGTAAAGATCCAGGCGCAAAAGAGCATTAAGAAGACGAAGGATGGTAGAGGCGTTCGCTTTGATGTGGTTTTCGAGGATGATGAGAGCAACATCTACGACATAGAGATGCAGAAGCTCAAGAGAGGCGACATCCCCAAGAGAGCCAGATATTATCAGAGCATGCTGGACTTAGATTCATTAGGTAAAGGCAAAGACAAAACCTATACCAAGCTAAAGAACGGATATATAATTTTTATATGCGACTTTGATTTGTTCGGCAAGGGAGACTACAGATATGTTGCAAAGACTATGGTCGTAGGACACCCTGACTGCGATTATGATGATGGCAGCAGAAAGGTATTCTTAAATACTCATTATACAAAAGAAGATATGGACCCTGAGCTTAAGGCGTTTTTGGATTATTTAAAAACAGGATTTATCGCTTCGGATTTTGTGTTAGAACTGGAAGATATAAAAAACAAATTGTTAGACGATGCCGAAAGGAGGTCTGAATTTATGACGTTACAAGAAACATATGCAATGTATTTGGAAGAGGGCCGCGAAGAAGGTCGTGAAAAAGGCCGCAAGGAAGGCCGCGAGGAAGGCCGCAAAGAAGGTCGAGAGGAAGGCCGCGAGGAAGGCCGCAAGGAAGGGATTGCCGAAGGCGAGCTACGCAAAGTATTTTCTCTATTCATCAAGGGCAAGCTCACCAAGGCTGACGCTGTCGAAGAATCCGGACTCACTGAAGCTGAGTTTGATCACAACCTCGAGGAGTACCGCCAAACCCACATCGCATAAGCATAGCAAGGCCCCAAAGTCCGCCCACCCGGCGGGCTTTTTGCGTGCCCGGGGTCCGCTCCCACGCAGCGGGCTTTGCGTGCCCAATTTCTGCTCACGCAAATCAGCTCAGTAGTGGTATTTTTCCGCAAAAATGAGTTTCTTACCAACAATTTGTACCTTCATTGATCAAGCTTGGTGGTAGATAACCGCGATATGACATATTTATACCAAAAAAGTGCCGGCAAAACCTTCCAAAAACTGCCGGGAGCGTCACTTTCTGCCGGCAAAAGCTCTAATTTGTTGGTATAAAACATAAAAACCAGCGATAATACCACTAACCCTATCCTGCCACCAACCTCACCAGTTGTGTCGGCCACGCTGGACTTCTTCACCGCTGCCTTCCGCGCACCCTCTACAATATGATATAATTCAATTAGAACCAAGGAGGCCGCTTTTGCAATGCGCGAGTAGCAAATAAAGTAGCAAATAAAGTAGCAAATAAAGTAGCAAAAAGAAAGAAAAAAAGGTATAATGGAGGAAACAGCAGAAAGCAGTAATAAACAGCAAATTTTGGGGGCGTGAATCAATGTATATAGGTGTAGAAACAGAGAAAATAGAATTTAAGAAGACAACGGCTGAACTAAAAGAAGGGATAATCTCATTAGCGTCTATGCTCAATAAGAATGGATATGGGATTTTGTATTTTGGAGTAAAGGATAATGGTGATGTGATTGGCCAGCAAATGGGGGATCGAACACTTAGAGAAATATCTCAAGCGATAGCAAATTTCCTTAAGCCTCAAGTTATACCGACAATTGAACACGAACTGATTGATGACAAAAACATTATAAAGATTGAAGTTCGAGGATCGGAAAAGCCTTATTCGGCGTACGGGCGTTATTACATGCGATCAGCTGATGAAGATAGAGAGTTAAGCCCAACAGCCTTGAAGGAGTTAATGGACAAGCAAATTTCATCAGATATTTTAACTTTGATTCCGGCACCGATTCAGACGCTTACATTTAATAAACTTAAGATTGCATATGTAACAGCGGGCCTGACCGTTGACCAGACGGAATTTGAAGATAATGCGGGGCTTAAAAATAGCGAGGGGAAATACAATTTAATGGCTTTTTTACTTGCTGACGAAAATGATATTTCTATAAAGGTTGTTACTTTTGCAGGGAAAGATAAAACAAAGCTTATAAAAAGAAATGAGTATGGGGGAACTTGCTTGGTTACAGCTGTTGATAAGGTGCTGGATTATGCGGAATCCATTAATGAAACAGCGGTTACGATGGGAGGCCATAGGAGAATAGAAGAAAAATTATTTGATATGCCAAGTTTTAAGGAGGCTTGGCAGAACGCATGTATTCATACGAAATGGGACAAAGGGAATCCACCGGCGGTATATATTTTTTCGGATAGGATCGAAATCATTTCCACGGGAGGTTTACCTGTAGATTTAAACAAGGAGGAATTTTACAAAGGGATAAGCAAGCCAGTAAATTCCAAGCTTCAAAAGATCTTCGGACAATTGGGATATTCTGAACAAACCGGTCACGGAATCCCCCTTATTATCAGCAATTATGGCAAGCAGGCCTTCGATATTATGGAGAATTTCATTAATGTCACCATTCCTTTTAATTATGAGAAAAGGAATCCCGATGGAATGGTTTCTGAGAACAAAGTGAGCATTAATGAAGCGGAACAGAAAATAATTGATTATATACGTCAAAATTCAAGCATAACAATAAAGGAACTAGTTGCGGAAAGTGGATATTCTGACGGATATGTTAGAAAAATACTTAATTCATTAAAGGAAAAGAAAGTTATAGAGCGTCAGGGTGGCAATAAAACCGGGAAATGGATTTTGATAGGGTCATGAAAAAAATCTACCCACCTGATGGAGAGGAGTAACCATGCGTGACCTAAACATAGACTATGTCGATTTATACAAAAGCATAGACGGATTCATAAGGGATGCCTATTCTTCAGCGGAAGGCGTTTCAGAGTATATCCGCCAGATGGAAGCAAATGATTACAGAGGGCGGCAGACCATTGCGACATGGAAAGATGATTACGCTCTCCTAAAGCATGCCCGATGGATCAGAAACCAATTAGCCCACGAGGTAGGCTTTGATTCCGACCTTTGCGAAGAAGACGACTATGACTATCTCGAAGTTTTTCGCGAGCGCCTGTTTTCCGGAGAAGACCCAATGGCTAAGCTGAATAAGTACCAAGCATCATGCCGACAAAGGCAGGCTGCAAGAACTGTGGCGCAACCATTGCCAAATCGCATACCGATGAAAAGGGAGAGCGTTTTAGCGAGAATAATAAGATTCTTTTGGCATTGAGATGTTGACTAATCTTGACGCACGCAGCATAATTATGCTATAATAATGCAACGGAGGTGAAGGATTATGCCAACAATTATGCCAATTAGAGATTTACGTAACACAAGCGCTATTTCGGAACTTGCACATAAAAACCAAGAGCCTATTTTTATAACGAAGAATGGCTATAGCGACTTGGTAGTAATGAGCGCCGAGTTGTACGAAAAATTCGCGCGCGAAACACGCATAGATTACGTGATTTATGAAGCTGAAAAGGAATTTGCCGAAACCGGAAAGACAATTGAAGCGGCCGTAGCGTTCGATAAATTGGAGAAAAAGCATTTTGGATAAAAAGGAAACAATTAAACCGGCTTAAAGAAGCAATCTTGGGACTTGCAACCTTTCCGAATTCTCATCAGGACAGATTAGTCGAATTCTATGCTAACAAAGGATATAAGCAGCTGATAATTGACAATCACATAGCAATATTTCGGGTTGATGAAGATAAGAAGAAAGTCTATGTTATAACGATCCAATATGTGGGTCGAGATTTGTGACATTTCTGTGTCTCTTTTAGCGTATATAGCGAGAGGCGGACAGAACCTAATATCTTGCTTTATACTGCTTTAATAAGCCATAAGTAACAAGCTCCGGCTCAGCTGACTGAGTCGGGGCTTGTTTTGACATAATGACACATCATGCATCAATTATGATTGAAACATTATCTGAAAACAGCGTTTCTTTAACCGAAAAATATTGATAAATGCCCGATTTTATAGTAAAATTATTGTGTATGTTTGTGCGCTTTGCACGCCACACGGTGCTGCATTGCAGCACCCACTATAATGCTCCGAAAAAGTACACTTTTTCGGACAAACTCAAAGGCTAAAACAGCATGAAAACAGTAATCATGGCCGGAGGCAGGGGCACCCGCATAGCGAGCGTTGCCAGCGACATCCCAAAGCCGATGATAAAAATACAGGGAATCCCCGTCCTGGAGCACGAGATAGAGTGCCTCCGCAGCCAGGGATATACCGATATAATAATAACTGTCAGCCACCTCGGTCACATCATAAAGGACTACTTCGGCGACGGGAGCGGCAATTCCCCCGTGACCGGAAAGCCGTTCGGCGTCAGCATAGAATATTATGACGAAGCCACGCCACTTGGCAACGCAGGCGCGCTCTTCGAGATAAAGGACAAGCTGACCGAAGACTTCCTGCTTTTAAACGCAGACTCGGTCTTCGATGTAGACTTTGACAGGTTCGTAGCCCACCACAGGAAAAGCGGCGGACTTGCGACTCTCTTTACTCATCCGAACAGCCACCCATATGACAGCGGCCTCCTCATAACAGACCGCGAGGGACGAGTCGACCGATGGCTTACCAAGGAAGACGACAGGCCGAATTATTACCGAAACTGCGTAAATGCAGGACTCCACGTCCTGTCGCCAAAGCTTCTCGAAAAGAGGCCGGATACCGAAAAAGTCGACCTCGACAGGCAAATTTTAAAGCCCCTTGCAGGCAGCGGCAAGCTTTACGCATACAGTAGCCCCGAATACGTTCGCGACATGGGCACGCCCGAAAGGTACGAAGCCGTTTGCAGAGATTTCGCCGCCGGCACAGTGCAGGCGAGAAACCTTAAGAACAAGCAAAAGGCAATCTTTCTCGACCGCGACGGCACGATCAACCGCTATGTCGGATTTTTGCGCGACATAGACGAGTTCGAGCTGCTGCCGGGTGTCAGCGAAGCTATTAGAGCGATAAACGGCTCCGGATATTTGGCTATTTTGGTCACAAACCAGCCCGTTATCGCAAGAGGCGAAGTGACTTACGAGGAGCTCGATGAAATCCATAAAAAAATGGAAACGCTGCTTGGCAAAGCCGGTGCATACCTTGACGCAATTTACTACTGCCCGCACCACCCGCACAGCGGCTATGAGGGCGAGATAAAGGAATTAAAGATAGACTGCGACTGCAGAAAGCCAAAACCGGGCATGCTACTACAGGCAGCACAGGATTTCAACTTAGACCTGTCACAGTCATGGATGGTCGGCGACGGTGAGAATGATGTCCTTGCAGGAAAGAATGCGGGATGCTATACGGCACTGATTGCGGACGACACAGGAGCGGAAAACGCAGGCGAGCCAGACGATTTCGGCGCAGATTTCACCGCAGCCACACTCAAGGATTCAGTTCATGAAATCCTGCAGAAGTAGTTAACGGAGTATAGAAAAATACCATGAAAGACAGTGTAAAAGCAGAGCTTGATTTGTTAATCGAAAGATATCCCAAGCTCGCAGTTTGCAAAAAAGATATAGAAGAGGCATTTGTCACTCTGGCAGAATGCTTTCACGCAGGGCACAAGCTGCTGATCGCGGGAAACGGCGGTTCGGCAGCGGACGCCGAGCACATCGTAGGCGAGCTCATGAAAGGCTTTAAGCTCGAAAGACGCCTGCCTCGGCCCGAAGCCGAGGCACTAATCGCGGCCTCGCCTGAGCTCGGCCCCACACTCGCCGCCTCCCTGCAGTCGGCGCTCCCGGCCATCGCCCTCGATGGACACCCTGCACTTACCACAGCATACATGAATGACTGCGAACCACTTTTGTGCTTTGCACAGCAGGTAAACGGATATGGGCAGGCAGGAGATGTGCTCCTAGCCATATCCACCTCGGGAAACAGCAAGAACGTTCTCTACGCAGCCACAGTGGCGCGTGCAAAGGGCATGAAGATTATAGGATTAACAGGCGAGCGCGAAAGCAAGCTTTCGGCATACGCCGACATCTGCATCAAGGCTCCCGAAACGGAGACCTACAGAGTGCAGGAACTGCACCTGCCGGTGTACCATGCACTGTGCTTGATGCTTGAACAAGAGTTTTTTGGAGAATAATCTAATGGCGGAAATCGCATCTAACGAAAAAACTGAAAATGCGGTCGTTGCAACTACGACTATTGAAAACGCTACGACATCATCCGCTATAAACCTAAAGAAGGTGTTCTTTGTCACCATAGCAATATATATCATAATCACCGTTCTGTTCTATTTCCTTGCCGGAGATCAGCTCCGATTCCGTGAATCTCGCGGAAACACAGAGCTCCCACCTGCAGATGCTGCAGTAGCAGAGCTGACGCAAGGTATTATCATAGAACAGACATTTACGGCAAAAATACAAAGACTCGACAGCATCTCCGTCCAGTGGACTAATTTCTATCGCGAGAACGCAGGCGCTGTTACAATGCAGCTCGTAAACCCGACCGACGGCACCATATATATGGAAGGCACATTCGATGCTACCACAATCGGCGACGGTCAAATACTGACCATGACGCCGCCACAAGGCATAGGCAACGCAGACGACGACGCAGCTACCATCACGCCGCTCGAGGGATTATACAACACCCCTCTCACAATCCGCATCACCGCAGATTCCGTCCAGGGAAGTGCAACGGCACCGCTGAAGAGCACAGCCATTCAAAGTGAAGGCGACACCCTCACCATAAATGGAGCGCCGACTGACGGCACACTTTGCTTCAATGTCCACGGCACAGACTATATCTGGACCGGCCTCCATTACTGGAAGTTCATGGCGGTGGGGCTTGCTATCCTTATTGCATTCATGCTGCTCGTATGGTACCGCTACAAAAACGGTAGACGCAGTTACTTGATAAATGCGCTGATTGCGCTAAAGAAATACGAATTCCTGATTCACCAGCTGGTATCCAGAGACTTCAAAACTAAATACAAAAGGTCCGTCTTGGGCATATTCTGGAGCTTCTTAAATCCGCTTTTGATGATGATAGTCCAATATGTCGTATTTTCAACGATATTTAGGTTCGACATAGAAAACTACGTAGTATACCTCTTGATTGGTATCGTTTCCTTTAACTTCTTCAGTGAAGTCTGCAGTATGAGTATGACTTCAATCCTCGGAAACGCTAGCTTGATTACAAAAGTATACTTACCAAAATATATATATCCATTAACTAGAACTATGTCATCGGGGGTAAACTTGCTGATATCTCTGCTCCCTTTGATTTTAATGTGTATTGCAACCGGATTGCACCTTCATAAGTCGGCGGTTTTAGCACTGTTTTTCTTGGGTTGCTTGGCAATTTTCAGCCTAGGCATGGGATTGCTGTTATCTTCGTCCATGGTATTCTTCAGAGATACCCAATATCTTTGGGGCATTCTTTCAATGGCGTGGATGTATGCGACCCCCATTTTTTATCCGGCAAGTTTATTACAGGACCACGCAAAGATACTGCTGACCATAAACCCGATTTACCACTTTATAGATGGCATGAGGGTTTGCATCATGGACGGCATTTCGCCGGAACCAATTATATACATTCAGTGTATGGCGATTGCGATTGCCATGCTGCTCGTCGGAGCCGCAATATTCAAGAAATCTCAAAACAAGTTTGTTCTTTATCTGTAGGGTGACACAATGGACAACTATGCAATAGAGGTCAAGGATGTGACCATGCGATTCCACATGAATAACGACAAAATTATGTCGCTAAAGGAATTCGCCACTGCAAAGCTAAGAGGAAAAATAAAATACGAGGATTTTACCGCTTTGGATAACGTCAGCTTTAATGTCCGCAAAGGCGAAACTCTAGGTCTAATCGGCAGAAACGGCGCCGGAAAGAGCACTATACTAAAAGTAATTTCCGGCATACTGAGACCTACCGAGGGTGAAGTAATATCCCGCGGCAACATAGTTCCGATGTTGGAGCTTGGTTCGGGATTCGACATGGACCTCACCGGCAAAGAGAACATATTCTTAAATGGTGCAATTCTGGGCTATTCTGAGGAGTTCCTAAATTCCAAATACGATGAAATCCTAGAGTTCTCCGAGCTCGGCGATTTTATAAACAACCCGATCCGAAACTATTCATCCGGAATGCTGGCAAGACTGGCATTCTCCGTAGCAACGGTAGTAAAACCGGAGATTCTGATAGTTGACGAAATCCTTTCTGTTGGTGACGCGGCGTTTCAAGAAAAATCCCGTGCACGCATGATGGAGCTGATGGGCGGTGGCACAACGGTATTGTTTGTGAGCCATAGCCTAGATCAAATCCGAGAAATGTGTAACCATGTGGTGTGGTTGGAACACGGCCGGATGAAAATGTTTGGAGAAACAGATGAAGTGTGCGATGCATATGCATCGGTATAACCGTGAAAATATAGTAAAGCAGAATTGTTTAGTATAAAAAAGATAGGAGTATAGATTTTCAATGAAAGGAATAATCCTGGCCGGGGGTAGTGGGACCAGACTCTATCCGCTAACAATGGTAACGAGCAAGCAGCTCCTCCCCGTATATGATAAACCCATGATTTATTACCCGATGAGCGTTCTGATGCTCGCGGGCATTAAAGAGATACTAATAATTTCAACACCTACGGATTTGCCTAATTTTGAAAGATTGCTTGGCGACGGCAGTCATTTTGGGGTGAATCTTTCGTATAAAGTTCAGCCGTCACCTGACGGACTGGCACAGGCATTCACCATAGGCGAAGAGTTTATCGGTGACGATGCGTGTGCGATG
>JAEEGJ010010795.1_pt1 | contig 23547 bp, 18 predicted proteins | sample 8958761 | NCBI WGS metagenome assembly JAEEGJ01 (sample SAMN16246546, study PRJNA631951) | gut metagenome | biome: gut microbiome; feature: rumen; material: RS-attached | host: Bos | place: Iran: Karaj | collected 2018-10 | reverse complement strand
CAGGTGAATTTGTTGATCCTAAATACGGAAGACAGCGTCCAATTGCCTGCATGATTGAAAACACAAAAGCTTGTATGCCACAGCAGGGTATTTCAAATGCCGGTGTTATTTATGAAGCTGTTGTTGAGGGCGGAATCACACGTATGATGGCCGTTTTCGATGATTATACTGGACATGATAAAATTGGTAACGTTCGTAGCTCACGTCCTTACTATGTATATTGGGCAAGTGAGTACGATGCTATCTACACACATGCTGGTGGTAACCCAGCAGCTTTCGAGCTTATCGATGACAAGAACCTCGTAGACAACATCAACCTTCTCAAGAACGAAGGTAAGAAGGGTGTAAACGCAGGTTATCGTACAGGTAAGAGTGAGCATACACTTTATACATACTCTGAAGGTTTTGAAAAGGGTATTGAAAAGCAGGGTTATGATATGACTCTTCCAGCTGATTATCAGCCACACTTTAAGTTTGCACAAAATGGCAACAACCTTGAAAACGGTGAAGATTGCCAGGCTATTCAGCTTTATTACTACACTAACAAGCCATACTGGATTTACAACGAAGATGATGGCTTATACTACAGATATGAGTTCAATCAGAAGCAGATTGATGGTGAGACAGGCAACCAGCTCACAGCTAAGAACATCATTATCCAGGATGTTGAGTGGTTTACATACCAGGGCTCACAGTACTTAGGATACCTTCTTAGCTATAATGAGGGTACAGGTAAGTACATCACAAACGGTAAGATGATTGACATCAAGTGGAAAAAAGATGGTGATACTGATGTTACTCACTACTATGATGCTGCAACAGGCGAAGAGATTCAGCTTAACATCGGTAAGACATGGATTCAAGCATGCCAGAAGGAAGGCGAAGGCGATTTCACTGGCGACAACGAATTCTATGCTAACAAATCAGATTTTAGTAAGGCAAAATAATTAATATATGGCTAGCAAACGAAAGAATAGCGATGCCAGTTTTCTAATGCAGGGTTCAATCCTTGCAATAGCCTCAATAGTAAGCCGAATAGTGGGACTCGTTTATCGAATCCCACTTAAGGACACTATTGGCAAGATAGGAAATGATTATTACGGTACCGCTTACGAAATTTACAATATAATATTGCTTATTTCTTCTTACAGTATACCTTTGGCTGTTTCTAAGCTGGTATCTGCAAGGATGTCTAAGGGACACATAAAGGACGCAAATAAAGTATTGCACGGCGCCCTTCTTTTTGCGTTTATAAGTGGTCTTACAGCCTCACTTGTGGTTTATTTTGGGGCAGAGTTCTTTACCGGAACACTTTTAAAGACTCCTCTTGCTGCAATAGCGTTAAAGGTTCTTGCACCTACACTATTTATAGTGGCTATTTTGGGTGTTATTAGAGGTTTCTTCCAAGGGCTTGGGACAATGATTCCTAGTGCTATTTCTCAGATTGGAGAGCAGATTGTTAATGCTATAGTTTCAATTGTGGCAGCAAAGATGCTTTTTTCATACGGAGAGAAGGTTGGTGGCGTTCTTGGTCACCCCAAGAAATATGCAGCTGCTTTCGGTGCTGCAGGTGGTACCCTTGGTACTGCAACAGGTGCTTTCTTTGCACTTATTTTTGTCGGATTTATTTTTATTGCATTTAGAAAAGTGTTTAAGCGGATGCTTAAAAAGGATAAGCATCGCAATTCAGAAGGATACGGCGAAATCCTATCCATATTAATCTTGACTATTATCCCTGTGCTTTTAAGCACAACGGTTTACAATATAAGCTCAATTATTGACCAAGGTATATTTAAAAATATCGTTAATTTACAAGGTTACAACAAGGATGTTATCAGTGAATATTGGGGTGTTTTCACAGGTCAATATAAGGTCTTGGTAAACGTGCCGCTTGCTATTGCATCAGCAATGGCTACGTCAACTGTTCCTAGCCTCACAGCAGCATTTCATTCTGAGGATAAGGGACTTGTCAAAAAGCAGATAAACATGGCTAATCGATTTGTTATGATAATCGCCTTCCCATGCGCGGTAGGACTTATGGTGCTTGCATCACCTATCATGCAGCTTTTGTTTAAGGACGACGAGAAGTCATCTGCATTAATGCTTATAATTGGTGGATGCTCAGTAGTATTTTATTCTTTGTCTACCTTGTCTAATGGAATTTTGCAAGGTATCAACAAGCTTGCTATACCAGTAAAAAATGCTCTCGTAGCACTTGTTTTGCACGTATTGCTTTTGGTGCTTTTATTGTTTGTTTTCCATCTGCACATTTACGCTGTTGTTATAGCAAACGCTTGCTATGCATTGATTATGTGTGTGCTTAATCAGTCTGCGGTACTTAATTATTCCGGTGTATATATAGATGTTAGAAGAGTAGTGTTTGCGCCGCTTCAGGCATCGGCAGTAATGGGTATTATAGTATATCTGCTCTATAAGCTCATTGATGTAATTTTAGTACTTGCTGTATCAGACAGGCTCGCAAATGCTGTTGCCTGCTTAGTTTCAATTTTAGTAGGAGGAATCGTCTATTTCTTTGCACTGTTTTTCTTTAGAGGAATAGATGAGGAGACTCTCTTAAAATTTCCTGGTGGAAGTAGGTTGTGCGATGTGGCCTATAGATTACATTTGCTGAGGTAGTACTATGACAGAAAATAACAAGCTTTATGATGTATGTATAATCGGAGCTGGATATTCAGGACTTGTTCTTGCAATCAAACTTGCAAGGGCAGGTCTTTTGGTATGTTTAGCGGAGCTAAATAGAATAGTAGGACGTAGAATCTTATCTACTGGAAATGGTCGTTGTAATTTTACAAATAGGCGAATGGATGCTAAGTATTATTACAGCAACAGCAAGGTTGATTTCATTGATGATAATTTTCAAGAGATTTTAGATTTTATCAAGGACTTAGGTGTAGTAGAAAGAGAGTTAGATGGCTATTATTACCCAATCACCAATCAGGCCAAGACTGTCAGAGAAGCTCTTGAAAATGAAGTTAACGCTCTTGGCGTAGATATTTTTTTAGACAACAGAGTTACCGACCTTTCAAAGGTTGGGGAAAGCTTTACTGTTACAACAACTCGTCAGGAAATTCACTGCAAGAAAGCAGTTGTAGCATCTGGTGGACTTTCTGCTGCAACTCTTGGCTCGTCTAAGATAGGTTACAAGATTGCCCAGAAATTTGATCTTAAGCTAACCAGGCTTGCACCATCTTTAGTTGGGGCCACATCTAAGGATATATGCTTAAAGGACCTTGCAGGTGTCCGTGCTCTTGGTACTGTTGATTATAAGGGCAACGTCTGCGAGGGGGAGATTCAGTTTAATAAAGATGGAGTCTCTGGATATCCTGTTATGTGTATCAGCCGATTTATTGGCTTTGATGAGCTAAATAAAAGCGTAGGAAACATAGTGGTGGATTTTTGTTCTTATATTTCTGAGGATGATTTAAAAGCAGAGCTTAATAATCGTTTTACAAAGCATCCAAAGGCAACCATTCATCAGTCTCTTGTAGGACTTTGCAATGAAAAGATTATCGAGGTGGTTGTTAGCTATGCCAGAATTTATGGTGATACTATAGTTGATAAGCTTGACGATGAAGACATAGAAAATATCGTTTATTATCTCAAGCATTTTTCAATTGCTCTTTCAGGTACCAAGGGGTTTGATGCTTCTCAGGTTACAGCCGGAGGTGTAGATTTATCAGATATCAATATGGACAGTTTAGAAGCTCGTAATTGCCCGGGCCTGTACTTTACAGGAGAGGTTCTTGATGTGGATGGAATATGTGGAGGCTACAATCTTTCTTGGGCCTATACATCTGCAGATAGGGTTTACAAACACATAACTAAAGAGGTTTAAATGATTAAAATAGATCAGTTAAAACTGCATATTTCAGTGGATGAAAATAGCATTAAAGAAGCGGTGGCTTCAAAGCTTAGGATTGCGCTATCTGACATCAAGGAATTCAGCATTCTTAAAAAGTCTATAGATGCCAGAAAAAAGCCGGATATTTACTTCGTATATTCGATATTGGTTTCCTTGGACTCAAAGCTTGAAAGCAAAATTTTATCCAAGTTTAAAAAGGATAATAACGTAAATACGTATATTCCAAAAAGCTACAGCATACCTTCTGCTACAGACAAGGGCGCAAGTCCTATTGTAATAGGCGCAGGCCCTGCTGGATTATTTGCAGCATATATATTTGCTTTAAATGGCATGGTTCCAATTATTTTTGAGCGCGGCAAAAAGGTAGAGGATAGAACAGAGGATATCTTAAGATTTTGGGAGACCGGCGTTCTAGATACTTCTTCTAATGTTCAGTTTGGCGAAGGTGGAGCAGGTACATTTTCCGATGGAAAGTTAAACACTCTTGTAAATGACAAGCTTGGTCGCAACAAGTTTGTGCTTGAGACATTTGTAAAGTTTGGAGCTCCTGCCAATATTTTATATGATTACAAGCCTCATATTGGAACAGATATTTTAAAAATTGTTATTGCTAATCTTAGAAATGAAATCATAAGACTTGGTGGTCAGTTTTACTTTGAAACACAGGTTGATGATTTTGTTATTGAGGCAGGACAAATTAAAGGTGTAGTTGCATCTGGCAAGACATATAAAAGCAAGACCGTAGTTCTTGCAATTGGTCATAGCGCTAGAGATACCTTCAAGACTTTATATGAGCTTGGCTTTGATATGGAGGCCAAGGACTTTGCTGTAGGATTTCGTATAGAACATCCTCAGGATATGATTTCAGAGTCAATGTATGGAAGCAATTACAGGGCTTTAGAACCGGCAGCATATAAGCTTGCTGCCAACCTTGATAATGGCAGAGGTGTATATTCCTTTTGTATGTGCCCAGGTGGCTTTGTTGTTAATTCCTCTTCAGAGGAGAATAGGCTTGTTGTAAATGGCATGAGTTATTCCAAGAGAGACAGTAACAACGCCAATAGCGCAATTGTGGTTACAGTTGGCGGTAAGGAATTTGACAAATCAAATCCCCTTTCAGGTATCGAATATCAGCGCAGCATAGAGTCTAAAGCTTTTGATTTGTGTAAGGGCAAGATTCCTCAACAGCTTTACGGTGACTTTATAGATGGAAAGCTTTCGACCTCTTATGGGGACTTTTCTTCTGAGACTAAAGGAGCCACAGCCTTTGGTTTGCTTTCTGAGATATTTTCTCATGAAATCAACCAATCTATTATTGACGCCATGGGCACCTTTGGTACTAAAATAAAAGGGTTCAATAGATTAGATTCCATTCTTTCTGGAGTGGAAAGTAGGACCTCTTCTCCAGTTAGAATCAAGAGGGACGAACATTTTCAGGCCAACATTTCAGGCCTTTATCCATGCGGAGAAGGGGCTGGATACGCAGGTGGCATTACATCCGCCGCCATGGATGGTTTAAAAGTGGCAGAGGCTGTTTTAAATAACAATAGACAAAATTAGTTTGTTATAAAAATAGGATTTAAAAGAACAAAGTCCTAAATATAAATTCAAGAATAGGTGGGAATAATAGTGGCAGAATACACTCCAATGATGCAGGAGTATCTTAAGACAAAAGCAGAATATGAGGATTGCATCTTATTTTATCGTTTGGGTGATTTTTACGAGATGTTTTTCGAGGATGCCAAGGTGGCTTCAAGAGAGTTGGAGCTGACCCTTACGGGCAAATCCTGTGGGGCTGAGGAGAGGGCGCCAATGTGTGGTGTTCCTTTTCATGCTGCAGACACATATATTAATAGATTGGTTTCTAGAGGCTTTAAAGTTGCTATCTGTGAGCAGGTTGAGGACCCTAAGGAGGCCAAGGGTCTTGTTAAGCGTGAGGTTATCAGAGTTGTTACACCGGGTACCAATATTGACCAGATGGCCCTTGAAGAGGGCAGCAATAACTATATTATTTCTCTGTTTTATAACAGGGGTTCTTTTGGTGTTGCCTCATGTGATGTTTCTACAGCAGATTTTTATCTCACAGAGGTTGACGATTTACGCAAAATCACTGACGAGATTTTCAGATTTAATCCAGCTGAAATTATCTATTCAAAGACCATATTTGAGTCTGGAATAGATATTAATTCTTTAGCAGAAAAGATTGAGTGCGCCTGCTCAAAGCTTGATGATTCATATTTTGACGAGGCAATATGCACTAGAGAATTGCTGACTCACTTTAAGGCACATTCCTTAGAGGGCCTTGGACTTGCTGATTTTACTGTTGGTAAAGTGGCGGCAGGTTCTCTTTTAAATTATCTTAAGGAGACACAAAAGACAGAGCTTGCTCATTTAACGCATATTACACCATATACTGACGGTAAGTTTATGCTTATAGACAGCAGTACAAGACGCAATCTGGAGCTTACAGAGACTATGCGTGATAAGCAAAAGCGTGGTTCACTTCTTTGGGTATTGGATAAGACCAAGACTGCCATGGGTGCAAGACAGCTTAAGGGCTTTATTGAGCAGCCTTTGGTTTCTGTTGATGAGATAATTAGGCGTCAGGATGCTATCGAGGAAATCAACGGCAATTTATTTGATAGAGAAGAGCTTAGAGAATACCTTTCTTCTGTATATGACTTAGAAAGACTTATCACCAAGATTTCTTATCAATCTGCCAATCCTAGAGATTTGATTGCATTTAAGCAATCTATTGGAATGCTTACTCCAATTAAGGCTTTACTAGGTGGTTTTAATGCACATCTACTTAAGGATATAAATGCAGACATTGACGATATGAAGGATTTATTTCTGCTGATAGATTCTGCCATTGATGATGAGCCACCAATTTCAACTCGTGATGGTGACATTATCAAGGCTGGCTACAACGAGGAGGTAGACAAGCTTAGGGCTGCCAAGATTGACGGTAAGAAATGGCTTGCAGATTTAGAAGCTAAAGAGCGAGACAAGACAGGAATCAAGAATCTTAAAATCAAATTCAATAAGGTATTTGGTTTTTATCTAGAGGTTACTAATTCTTACAAGGATTTAGTTCCGGATTACTATGTTCGCAAACAGACATTAGCTAATGCAGAAAGGTATTATACCCCAGAGCTAAAGGAGCTTGAGGATAGTATCCTTGGTGCAGAGGATAGGCTTAACAACATTGAGTACGAATTTTTCAAAAGTGTTAGAGACACTATTGCAGGAGAGGTTGATAGGATTCAAATCAGTGCAAAGGCAATAGCCCTTTTAGATGCGATTATTTCTCTTGCTGTGGTTGCTGAAAAGAATCACTACACAAGGCCTGTGATAGATAATCGCGGTATAATCGATATCAAGGATGGTCGTCATCCTGTAGTTGAGCAAATGATAAATGCGGATCAGTTTATTTCTAACGACTGCTATTTAGATATTGATAGCAACACTATTTCAATTATTACTGGTCCAAACATGGCAGGTAAGTCAACCTACATGCGTCAGGTTGCTTTAATTGTACTTATGGCTCAGATAGGAAGCTTTGTTCCTGCTAGTCAGGCTCAAATTGGTGTCGTTGATAGGATATTTACAAGGGTAGGTGCTTCCGATGATTTATCAACTGGACAGTCTACGTTCATGGTTGAAATGAATGAGGTGGCCAACATTTTAAATAACGCCACCAACAAGTCTTTACTTATTTTGGATGAGATTGGTCGTGGAACCAGCACATACGACGGCCTTTCTATTGCTTGGTCAGTTGTAGAGCATATTGCATACAACATTGGAGCTAAATCACTTTTTGCAACTCATTATCATGAGCTTACCGAGCTTGAGGGTCAGATTAAGGGTGTCCACAATTATTGCATTGCTGTTCAGGAGTTAGGGGAGGATATTATCTTCCTCAGAAAAATCATTCCTGGTGGTGCTGACCAAAGCTATGGTATTCAGGTTGCAAGGCTTGCTGGTTTACCAGAGGATGTTTTATCTCGCGCCAAAACTATTGTTAATTCGTTAAATGAAAATGATATAGCTGCTGTTTCTGACAGGATTGCTATTCGTGAGCACATAGAAGAAAAGCTTAAAGAGATAGAGGGAATTACAATTTCTGAAAATGAGGCAGAGATTATCGCAAGTCTCAAAAATTTAGACGTTACCAAGATAACCCCTCTTGAGGCGATGAACATTTTATATGATTTTCATAACAAGGTAGATGAATAATGAACAAGATTAATGTATTAAGTCAGGAAACAATTGATAAGATTGCTGCCGGTGAAGTGGTAGAGCGCCCAGCTTCAGTTGCAAAGGAGTTAATCGAAAATAGTATCGATGCCGGTGCAACTGCTATTTCTGTAGAAATTAAGGGCGGCGGCATAGAATACCTTAGAATCACAGACAATGGTTCTGGCATAGATAAAGACCAGATTCCCGTGGCTTTTTTGCGTCATTCTACTAGCAAGATTAACGATGCTAAGGATTTGGATAACGTACGGTCTCTTGGATTTAGAGGAGAGGCTTTATCTAGTATTTCAGCTGTTGCAAAGGTAGAGTTAATTACTAAGACAAGGGATTCTTTGCTTGGTGCAAGCTACATTATCGAAGGCTCCAAGGAGATTTCTTTTACAGATATAGGAGCCCCTGACGGAACTACATTTATCATTCGACAATTGTTTTATAATACACCAGCTCGTAAAAAGTTTTTGAAATCCGAGAGTACAGAGGGAAGCTATGTGTTTGATGTGGTTGAGCATCTTGCCTTATCTCATCCAGAGATTTCATTTAAGTTTTTGCTTAACGGTAAGGAGAAGCTTATCACATCAGGAAACGGTGTGCTTTCTGATACCATTTACCAGATTTATGGTAGACAGATTGCCTCTAATGTTTTGGATTTGTTTTACGAAGGGGAAAGAGTTTCGATTACTGGCTTTATTGGCCAGTCTGTAATTGCCAGAGGAAATCGTGCATTTGAGCACTTTTTTGTAAATAATAGATACATCAAAAGTCCAAGCCTTTCTAGAGCTTGTGAAGAGGGCTACTATGGATTTTTAATGGGGCATCAGTATCCATTTTTTGTAATTAATATTAATTTTACTGACAGTGCAGTGGATGTTAATGTGCATCCTACTAAGCAGGAGGTTAGATTCGAAAACGAGCCAGAGATTTGTCAGCTTTTAACCAAAACAATCAATGATAGGCTTCGCAAGAGAGAGGATGTATTAGAAGCTCATGTTGATGAGACATCTGTTAAGACTCAGCCGATAATTATAGAAAGCTTTGTAAAATCAGCTGCTAAGTTCGACTCAAGCACTAACGACACAAAGCCTTCTAATAAAGTTTCAGACTCCAATTTTTCTTCTCAAGAAAAGATTGAGATTCCTCAAAGTGCTTCCCAAGAATCAAATGTAAAGGTAAAACTTCCTGAGCCGTTTGAGACATCTAGACTTGAGACTGTTAAAGAAAACATTACTCAGCAAATTCATCAGGATACATCTTTTGAAACAAAGTTTGCTGAGAAGAATCGGGGTGGAGAAAAGTACGAGCAAATCAGCTTTTTAGATAAAGAGGCCATTAAAGAACACAAGATTATAGGCCAGGTGTTTGATACATATTGGATTGTGGAATATGATAAAAACATGTACATAATCGATCAGCACGCAGCCCATGAAAAGGTGCTCTTTGAAAAGACTATGGCCCGCCTTAAGAATAACCAGATGACTTCCCAGATGGTGAGTCCTCCTGTGATTGTTTCTTTAGCGCCACAGGATTTACTTTTGTTTGAAAATTACAGGGATGCCTTTGAAAAGCTTGGATTTACAGTGGAGCCATTTGGTGGAAATGAGCTTGCTATTACTGGAATTCCAGGAAACATGGTTGATATTGATGCCAAGAGTTTCTTTATGGAGATTCTTGCAGATTGTAGCTCTTATAAGGCCAGCGATTCCTTTGATATGATTGTAGAGAGAGTTGCAACTATGTCTTGCAAGGCGGCTGTTAAAGGTAACAATCGATTATCTATTCCTGAAATCAAGACTTTGATTGATGATTTATTGAAGCTTGAGAATCCATATCATTGCCCACATGGTAGACCTACTATGATTGCCTTTAGTGAGTATGATTTGGGCAAAAAGTTTAAAAGGATTATCTAATGAAAGATTTAATTATTCTAACTGGCCCAACGGCTGTTGGCAAAACTGCATTATCTATAAATCTCGCCAAGGCAGTAAATGGCGAGATTATTTCTGCTGACAGTATGCAGGTGTATAAGCATATGGATATTGGTACCGCCAAGGTTACCAAAGAGGAAATGGACGGTGTTAAGCACTACCTTATTGATGCCATTGAGCCAACTGAGGATTTTCATGTTGTAAGGTTCAAGGAAATGGTTGAAGAGGCCATGGCAGAAATTTATCGCAAGGGAAAGATTCCTATTATTTGTGGCGGCACCGGATTTTATATTCAGGCTATTTTGTATGATATACAGTTTGCTGAGCAGGAGATTGACTACACCTATAGGCATGAGCTTGAAGATTTTGCAGAAGAAAAAGGCAACGAGGCTTTACACGACAAGCTTAAAAAGATTGATCCAGAATCTGCTGAGGCTATTCCAGCGGCCAATCGCAAGAGAGTAGTTAGAGCTTTAGAGTATTTTCATCAGACCGGAGAAAAGTTTTCAGTTCACAATGCCCGTGAGAAAGAGAGAAAAAGTCCTTATAATTTTGCTTATTTTGTGTTAAATGATGATAGGAAGTTGTTGTATAATCGCATAGATAAAAGAGTGGATATAATGATGTCGACTGGTTTGGTTGACGAGGTTAAGGCTCTTCTTGAAATGGGCTGCAAGCCCGGCATGACTTCTATGGATGGCATTGGATACAAGGAGATGTTAACTTACCTGAGTGGTGAGTCTTCTTTGGAGGATGCAGTTGGGCTTATCAAAAAGAATTCCCGCAACTATGCCAAGAGACAGCTTACCTGGTTTAGACGTGAAGACGAGGTTGTCTGGCTTGATAAGACAATTCTTAAATCTGATGAGGATATTCTAGATTCTATTCTAAAGACACTTAAAGAGAAAGGAATTATTAAAAGTGTTTAGCATTTATAAAGAGTTTGATATTTCTAAAGAGGTTTATGATTTTGGCCAAAAAGTTTTAGCGAACCTTGAGCCAAGATTTAAGAAAATAGATGATGTGGCTGAGTACAACCAGCTTAAGGTTTTAAAGGCTATGCAGGAGCACAAGGTTGCTGCAGAGTGCTTTAATTCTTCCACAGGCTACGGCTATGACGACATTGGTCGAGATACCCTTGAAAAGGTCTATGCATCTGTATTCAAGGCGGAGGATGCCCTTGTGCGCCCTCAGATAACCTGTGGTACTCACGCACTTGCCCTTGCTCTTATGAGTAATCTTCGTCCAGGGGATGAACTTTTATCTCCAGTTGGCAAGCCATATGACACATTAGAGGAGGTAATTGGTATTAGACCTTCCAATGGTTCTCTTGCAGAGTATGGCATTACTTATGCTCAGGTTGATTTGCTTGAGGATGGCGGATTTGATTTTGAAGGAATCAAAGCTGCAATCAATGACAAAACAAAGCTTGTTACAATTCAGCGTTCTAAGGGTTATGCCAATAGACCAACTCTTTCTGTTGAGCAAATAGGAGAGTTGATTTCATTTATAAAAGGAATTAAGAGCGACATTATCTGTATGGTAGACAACTGCTATGGCGAGTTTGTTGAAACAATCGAGCCAACTGAGGTTGGTGCGGATATGTGTGTCGGTTCATTAATTAAAAATCCTGGCGGCGGTCTTGCGCCTATTGGCGGATACATAGTTGGTAAAAAGCAGTGCATTGAAAATGCTGCCCACAGACTTACAAGTCCTGGACTTGGCAAAGAGGTAGGTGCTTCACTTGGAACAATGCAGGCCTTCTATCAGGGATTCTTTCTTGCTCCAACAGTAGTTGCCGGAGCATTAAAGGGCGCTATTTTTGCAGCTAACATTTATGAGAAGCTTGGATTTTTATGTGTGCCTAATTCCACAGAGGAAAGATATGACATTATTCAGGCTGTATCTTTCTTAAAGCCAGAGGGATTAATTGCTTTTTGTGAAGGCATCCAAGCAGCAGCTTCTGTTGATTCCTATGTGTCTCCAGAGCCATGGGATATGCCAGGTTACGACAGTCAGGTTATTATGGCTGCAGGCGCTTTTGTTCAGGGTTCTTCTATTGAACTTTCAGCTGATGGACCACTTCGTGAACCATATACAGCTTTCTTCCAGGGAGGCTTAACATGGAATCACGCAAAGATTGGAATACTGAAATCGCTACAAAAACTTGTGGACGCTTGCCTTGTGAACATATCCCAACTGTGTTAAACTTTTAAAAGGTTTGAAATAAATTTGCAATAAAAGAGAAGAAATAAATGGAGGATAATCATGGCCAATTCATTTGGTATCGATATAGGAACCCAGAATCTCAAGATTTTCGGCGGTTCAAATAATCATATCACTAACATCAAGAACACAATTGCAGTCGTTAATAAAAATCAGATGTATTCTTATGGAGATAACGCATACTTAATGTATGAAAAAGCACCAGAGCTAATCGATGTATCATTTCCAATTGTATCTGGTGTAATTGCTGATTTTGACAATATGCAGACTATGCTCTTTGAGGTTATTGAAAAGGACCTTAAGGGCAAGCTTAAGGGAGCTGATATTTTAGTGGCAGTTCCTACAGATATTACAGAGGTAGAAAAGAAGGCTTTCGCTGATTTGTTTAGCAAGTCTAAGAACAAGCCTCATTCAATAAAGGTTTGTGAGAAGCCTATCGCTTGTGCCATCGGAATGGGACTTGACGTTTCAGAGCCAACTGGTGTTATGATAGTTGACCTTGGTGCAGACACTACAGAGATTTCTATTATTTCTCTTGGTGGCTTAGTACTTTCTGAACTTCTTCCATTTGGTGGTAACCAGATTGACGATTCAATCGTTACTTACCTCAAGAGAAGCTACAACCTTGTCATAGGTCAAAAGACTGCCAAGCAGCTTAAGGAAGAAATTGGTTCAGCTATGGAAGGTAGAGGAGAGAAGCTTACTGTTGTAGGTCGTGACGTTGTAAGCGGACTTCCTGTTGAAATGGAATTAGATAGCGACGTTATCTACAACGCAATCAAGGGAGATCTTGAGAGCTTCTGCACTAATGTAAAGCTTATTCTTGAAAAGGTTCCACCAGAGCTTGCAAAGGACATAGTTCATTCAGGAATCTATCTTACAGGCGGTACATCTCAACTCAATCAGTTAACAGATTTGTTCTCAAAGGTTACCAATATCAAAGTCAACGACTGTGATGAGCCAGAGGAGTCTTGTGTTAGAGGTTTGGGTCAGGTTCTTTCTGATTCCAAGTACAAGAAGTACGGCTACAGCATGAGAACTAGAATTTTCAAATAAAAATTTCGGCCATTTCGGCCATTTTATAGAGGTAATATGAAACAGAGAAAAGCAGGCGGAGGATTACAAAGTAAATATTTGCTTACAATACTTTCAATCTTATGTATTATGCTTTTGTTCTTTAGTTATTCCACCGGATTTACTGGTGGTCCACTGGAGACTATAGCTAATCACCTGTTTATACCTATGCAAAAGGGTATCGACTACATTGGAAGTAGTATTTCATTTTCTTCTGCAGACACCAAAACCAAACAACAGCTTGTTGCCGAAAATGAGGAGTTACAGGCTCAAGTGGATGAGCTCAATTCCAAGATTAATACCATGGAGCTTAAGCTTAACGAGCTTGATGATTTACAGAAGCTATACAAGTTGGATAACAAATACTATGACTACGAGACAGCTGGTGCGCGTATCATTGGTAGAGGTACTTCCAACTGGTTCAATTCCTTTACAATCGATAAGGGCTCGAAGGACGGTATCAAAGTCAATATGAATGTTATTGCTGACGGCGGTTTAGTTGGTATCGTTTCGTCAGTTGGTGATAGATATGCTGTTGTTAGATCAATAATTGATGATACTAACGAAGTAACTGGAACTATTCAATCTACTGAGGACAACATTTTTGTTAAGGGCTCTCTTGAAAATATGACAGAGTCCAACATGATTCTTTTCACAGACCTTTACGACAAGAAGGACAAGGTTGCTATTGGTGATGAGGTTGTTACATCCAACATCTCCGACAAGTATATGCCAGGACTTCTTATTGGATATATTTCTGAGGTTGAAAAGGATGACAATGATCTTACCAAGTCAGGCAAGATTACTCCTGTAGTAGATTTTAAGCATCTCAATGATGTTCTTGTTATTTTGCAGCTAAAGGAGTCTTATAAAGTTGAATAATTTCAAGATTCATCTAAAAAGAATATTGGTAATTATGCTTGTCATATATGTATGTTATTTACTTCAGACAAGCATTTTTTCAAGATATAGATTAGCGGGAGTTTCCCCTAATATACTTATTTGTGTTGTGTCTACCTATGGCTTTATGAAGGGTAGGAGATACGGCATCTTAGTAGGCTTTTGTACAGGCTTGCTCTTAGATATATTCTCAGGAGCATTGTTTGGCATGTACGCACTGTTCTATATGTATATAGGACTTTTAAATGGTTTGTTTAAAAAACAATTCTTTGGAGATGACCTTAGATTGCCTTTATTTCTCATAGGCACTAGTGATCTTATTTATGGAATTGTTTCTTATTTTGTATTGTTTACATCCAAGGCGAAGCCACATTTTAGCTACCACCTCATAAACGTTATTCTTCCTGAGATGGTTTACACTTTGGTTGTATCTATTTTTGTTTACTATATAATTCTCCATTTGAATAATCTTATGGAAAAGCTAGAAAAGAAAGGTTCTGATAGAATTGGAAATTATTAAGGACTTTTTTAAAAATAAATTTTCTTCACGAACTAAAGTTGTTTCAGCAGTAATGATTTTCTTTGCTGCTGTTTTAGTGTCACGTCTTTTTTACCTGCAGATTATCCGCGGTGGCGATTTTCAGGATAACTACAATTTAAAGCTTGAAAAAACAGAAACAATTCCAGCAACCCGCGGTAACATCTACGATAGAAATGGTAATCCTTTGGCCGAAAACAAGTTAGTTTATGCCGTTACCATTCAGGATGCAGGTAAATATAGTTCCAAGACAGAAAAGCAAGAAAAACTTAATAAGGAAATTGCTACTATCGTCAAAAAGTTAGAGAAGAATGGCGATAGTATTGATAATAATTTTGGTATCTACATGGATAAGTCTGGTAACTTCCAGTTCATGTATTCCAACACCAACCTTCAAAGATTTAGAGCGGATGTATTTGATCATTCAAGTCCTGATGATTTGGAATATAACGATAAGCTTGGTTTCGATGAGGCTACAGCAACTCCTGATCAAATAGTAGATTACTTGTCAGGTGAGAGAGTTTACAACATTTCTACCAAGTATGACAAGGCTCTTAGATACAAGATTCTTGTAGTGCGTTATAACATGGGGCGCAACTCATACAAGAAATATATTTCAACTGTTATTGCATCTGATATTTCTCTTGAATCAGTTGCATTTATCAAGGAGAACCTTAACGAGCTTGTGGGTGTAAACATTGAGCAAAAGTCACTTCGTAAATACAATGATAGCGAGTATTTTGCCCACATTATTGGTTATACTGGTCAGATTTCACCTAAGGAATATCAGGAATTATCTAGAAAAGATGATTCTGTTGAGGCTAACGATATAATCGGTAAATCCGGTATCGAGAAAAAGATGAACTCATATCTTTCTGGTAAAAAGGGGCATGAGTCCTTATACGTAGATAGTATGGGTAACATCATCAAAAAGAAGGATTATGTTGCTGCAGAGTCAGGAAATGATGTATATCTTTCGATTGATGCAGATTTGCAAAAGGCGGCTTATATTCTTCTTGAGCAGGAAATTGCAGGTATCCTTTATTCTAAGATTATTAATGCCAAAGAATTTGAGGCTACCAATTCCGACGTTCGTGTGCCTATTTATGATGTCTATTATTCCCTTATTAAAAATGGAGTAATCGATATTAGTTCCTTTGAGGATAGTGATGCTACCTCTACAGAAAAGGCTGTTTTAAAGGCATATAAGGCAAAAGAAAAGTCAGTTATTGCAACTCTTAAATCTCAGTTAAAGAGTGGTAACGAGACAATTTACGCTGATTTACCTAAGGAGTACCAGGCATATTCAACATATATTGTTACTTACCTTAAGAATACTGGTATTTTTGACGCGAAAGCAATTGATGCTTCCGCTGAGACTCAGATTCTTTGGACTCAGGAGCAGATGCCAGTTAATAAATACTTGATTTATGCTTTGGAGCAAAACTGGATTGATATTACTAAATACGAGACAGAGACTAAGTATGCTGATACAGCAGAGCTTTATAACGATTTAATTGATTACCTTTCTGAGAAATTAGTTGATGATATTGGCTTCCAGCGATTAGTCTATAAGTATTTACTTTTAGATGATAATATTTCTGGCTCTCAGCTTTGTATGATTTTGTATGATCAAGGCGTACTTGCTGAGGATGAGCAGACATATTCTAGGCTTGCAAGCGGTGCTATGACAGGTTTTGACTTTATGCGTAGTAAGATTAAGTCACTTGAGATTACTCCAGGTCAGATTGCGTTAGACCCTTGTTCAGGCTCTACAATTATTATGGATACCAAGACCGGTGAGGTGCTAGCCATGGTTACATACCCTGGCTATGACAACAACAAGTTAGCCAACTCTGTTGATTCGGATTATTACGATTACCTTACCCACAATTCGTCTAATCCATTGTATAACTATGCTACACAGCAGAAGACGGCTCCTGGTTCTACTTTCAAGATTGTTACTTCTACAGCCGGTCTTCATGAAAATGTTATTACGACAACTTCAGAAATCGAGGACCAAGGTATATTTACCAAGGCAAACAACAGTATTAAATGTTGGATTTATCCTCCTGGAACTCACGGTAGTATCAATGTTTCTGAAGCTCTTAGAGATTCTTGTAACTACTTCTTCAATGAAGTTGGTTGGAGATTGTCAGGTGGTGAGAGTTTCGATGAGGACCGAGGTATAAAAAAGATTAATGAATATGCTTCTATGTACGGTCTTGGAGAAAAGACGGGCATAGAAATAGAAGAAAATACACCTAACATCGCGGATAAATATCCTGTTGCTGCTGCAATGGGTCAGTCAAACCATAACTTTACAACAGTTGCCTTGGCTAGATATGCTACAGCCATTGCCAATAGAGGTACTGTTTATAACCTTACATTGCTTGACCATGTTCAAGATGCTAATGGAAATGTTATTGAAAGCTATGGTCCTACTGAAAAGAACAAGGTTGATGTTTTAAATACTGAAGAGTGGAATGCTATCCATCATGGTATGAGAATGGTAGTTGAGAACCTTTCTTCTTACGACAACTTCGATGTAAATGTTGCAGGTAAGACAGGTACTGCCCAGGAGGTTAAGACACGTCCTAACCACGCTTTATTTATTGGATTTGCACCTTACGAAAACCCAGAGGTTTCAATTGCAACCCGTATTGCTTACGGTTATACATCACATAATGCGGCTGCAGTTTCAAAGGATATTCTTTCATATTACTTTGGCGTTGGTGTGACTGAAGACTTACTTAGCGGTGAGGCTAGCGAGGTTTCAGATTCCGGTGATGAATTTACAGATTAAGGGGATAAATTATGAGTAACGATCCAGTTATCTTAAAAAGTAATAAACATGGATTGTCTTTACAGCTAGATGCAACCATACCTTTTGAGGATTTGGTAAGGGCTGTATGCAAGAAGTTTGCACAGTCTTCAGAGTTCTTTGGCGAGGCATCCATGATACTTGAGACCTTTGGAAGAGAGCTTACATCAGAAGAGGGGCTTGTTATTATTCAGGCTATTGAGCTCAATTCCAAGATAAAGGTTATACTTTTACATGAAAATAATGAATACAAGGACACAAGAATGCTTGGTCAGGTAGATAGATTCTACAAGGATGACATTTTTGAAAACGCCAAAATTATTCGTGGCTCTATTTACAAGGATGATATTGTCACCTCTGATTCAAGTGTAATTGTTCTTGGAGATGTAAAGTCTAAGGCTACCATTCAGGCCAAGGGCAATATTATTGTTCTTGGAAATCTTGCTGGTCATGCATTTGCCGGTTTTCCTGATAACACGGGATGCTATATTGTAGCCGGAGAGCTTACCTCAAAGGATGTTCACATTGGTACTGTTACTGGTCAAATTAAGATTCAAGAGAAGTGGTCTCTTAGAGTACACCGCAATCAGGAGGAGCCAGTTGGTGTTTCTGTTTGGAACAAGGAATTGCTTTGCGAGCCTTTGAGTAGTGGTTTATTAAAAAGGATAAAATAATGTTTCACAATTATAAATTTAAAAATCTTGATATTAAGTTAATAATTGCTGTTATTGCACTTACAATTATCGGTATTTTTGTAATTGGTAGTGCCAACGAGGCCAACCAACAAAAGCAGATTATTGGTATGATTCTCGGTGTAATTGTAATGGGTACAATGGCACTTGTGGATTATGATTTTATTTTGCATTTCCATTGGATTTACTACGGTTTTGTAAATGCTTTGTTGCTTTCTGTATTTTTGCTTGGAAATGGTCCAACTAACGGTTCTAGACGTTGGATTGATATTGGTATTAGATTCCAGCCGTCAGAGCTTTCAAAGATTTTGTTGATATTATTCTTTGCTTGGTTTTTCACCATGCATGAAGATGACATAAACAAGCCTAAAATAATGGCTTTGACAGCATTTTTATCAGCAATTCCATTATTATTGATTATAAAAGAGCCAGATTTATCTACTACAGTGGTCACAATGATGATTATTTGTGTTATGATGTTTGTAGTAGGATTAAGTTATAAATTAGTTGGAATAGTGCTTGGTGTATCTATTCCATCTGCGGCGCTGTTCCTTTTCCTCGTATCGAGGGAGGGGCAGACAATATTAAAGGAATATCAAGGAAAACGTATCATGGCTTGGCTTAAGCCAGATCAATATCCTGAGAGCTCATGGCAACAGCAGAATTCCATTATGGCTGTAGGTTCAGGACAGTTATTTGGCAAGGGCCTTGGAAATAATGCGGTTGACTCAGTTAAAAACGGTAACTATATCGCTGAGCCTCATACTGACTTTATCTATGCAGTAGCAGGAGAGGAGTTGGGCTTCCTTGGTTCCGTTTTGATTATTGCTTTAATATTCTTTATTGCTATCGAAATTTTACTTATCGCAAGAAGAGCAAAGGATATGGCTGGTAAGCTGATTTGTATTGGTATGGCGACACTTATTGGTTTCCAGAGCTTTGTTAATATTTGCGTTGTTACTGGATTGATGCCAAATACAGGAATTCCACTTCCTTTTGTCAGCTACGGATTAACATCACTGGTTACAATTTATTTTGGAGTAGGTATAGTGTTAAATGTTGGTCTTCAATCAAAAAATATTAATGGGAGGCTATTTTAAATGAACATTGGTTTGGTTGCACACGATTCGAAAAAGAAGCTTATGCAGAATTTTTGCATAGCTTACAGAGGTATCCTCAGCAAGAACGAAATTTTCGCAACTGGAACAACTGGTAGACTTGTTGAAGAAGTTACCAATCTTAGTGTACACAAGTATTTAGCAGGACATCTTGGTGGTACACAACAGTTAGGTGCTCAGATTGAGCAAAATGAAATTGATTTGGTTATTTTCCTAAGAGATCCTCTTACAGTTAAGTCTCATGAGCCAGATGTCAACAATATTGTAAGGATATGTGATGCAAACAACATTCCTCTTGCAACTAATCTTGCAACAGCAGAGTTACTTATCAAATCACTGGACAGAGGGGACCTTGAATGGCGTGAAATGTATAAATAAACTATTGTCTTTTATTACTATCTTAGCTTTGTCTTTAAATTTTATTGGATGCGGCAAAGATAGTAGCGATGTTACAAAATATAATGTCTACGATACATCTTATGTTTACGGAATTACCAGCGGAGGCTCTAGTTCCAATGTTGATTTTTTTGCAAAGGATTTATGTGTCGCAGGCACTGATGACTTAGGTGTTTCCAATGTAGATTCCCAGGTGGCAGGCGGTGCAGGTGCATTTAACATAGATAAGCAAGAGGTTGTCTATGCGCAGAGTATGCATGAAAAGATGTATCCAGCGTCCACAACCAAGATTCTTACTTGCTATATTGCTTGTACCAAGGGTAATCTTGATGATTACTACACAGTTAGTGCTAACGCAGCCAATCAGGCTAGCGATTCATCTGTTATTGATTTAAAAGCAGGAGATGTTATTTCTCTTAGAGATTTACTATATGGATTGATGCTTCGCTCGGGCAATGATGCTGCTGTAGCTATTGCTGAGGGCATATGTGGAGATGAGGCAACCTTTGCTGGTGTTATGAATGAAACAGCTCGTTCCCTTGGGGCTACCAATTCTAACTTCATAACCTCCAACGGTTTACATGATGAAAATCATTACACCTCAGTTTATGACATGTATTTAATCCTTAATGCTGCAATTCAAAACGAAGATTTCTACAAGATTTTTACTTCTGATACTTATACAGCTACCTACACTAGTGGAGGACAGTCTAAGACTGTAGAGTGGTCCACAACCACTCAATATCACAGTGGCAAAGTTAAGACGCCTGTAGGTTTTACTATTTTAGGTGGTAAGACTGGTACAACTGGTGCCGCAGGTTATTGCCTTGTGCTTCTTTCGGAAAATGAAGAGCACGACAGAATTATTTCAATTGTCTATAATGCTGATTGTCGTTCAAATCTTTACTTGTTAATGAATGAAATATTGAGTAATTATTGTATATAAGTTGTTTTTTATATTTAGGTTTTTATAGCGATATGCTATGATAAATATATAATAATTCAAGGGAGGTATTTTGACATGGTGGAGATAATTTCAGGCGAAAAGGGCAAAGGCAAAACTAAATACTTACTAGACAAAGTTAATAGTGATATTCAAAAAGTCGATGGTTCGATAGTATACATCGACAAGAACAAGAAACATATGTATGAGCTCGATTCCAAGATTCGTTTGATAAATATGGGGGATTATCCAATCGAATCGACAGATGAGTTCCTTGGCTTCCTAAGTGGAGTCCTTTCTCAGAATTCTGACATACAGGAAGTTTTTCTTGATAGTTTCCTTACCGTATCTTATGCAGATACTAATGAAGGCGTTACAGTAGCCCTTGATAAGCTTGATAAAATTTGCAACATGTTCAACGTTAAATTCGTACTCTCGGTTAGTAAAAACGAAAAGGATTTGCCAGAAAGTGCTAAAGGCAAGATTGTAATTTCATTATAGTAACTAAAGGGGCACATTTAGTGTCCCTTTTTCCTTGTATTATTTTAGGGCAAAACACTTGAATTTATGAAGAAGAGAACAACCAATACTTATGACAAACAAATAATTAAATATCCGAAGCAATATCACATTTCTATTGGTTTTATTATAATAGGCGTAATATTTATCTATGTAATTTATCATCTTTACACCTATATTACAGCTGACAACACTACCATTTACGAGGTGTCCCAGGGCTCTATTTCTTCCAATTTGGAGTACAATGCCCTTGCCATTCGTCAAGAGCAGGTAGTAAACGCCGAAAACAATGGAGATATTCTTTATATAGCTGAGAATTTTGGCCGAGTTGGGGCCAAAACCAAGATTTATGCTCTAGATACTTCCGGTGAGATTTTAAAATCTTTGGCAAAGTCTAGCGAGGATTCATCCAACAAGCTTAGTGATGAAGACTACTCCAAGATTCAAACCAACGTTTCCAATTATGTTGTTGATTACAACAACGTTACTTTTAATAGGGTTTACGGCTTCAAAAATGAGTTAGTATCCCAGGTTGAGCAGCTGTATACTGTTTCTGCTATGGAAAAAATGGGGGATTCTTTGGCTGATGCCATTAATTCAGGTACTTTTTCCATTTACAACAGCCCATCTCCAGGCCTTGTTGTTTATTCAGTTGATGGTTTGGAGGATATTACTGTTGATTCTTTCGTGGCAGATAGCTTGGATTTTACCAAGTATTCATCTACCAACCTTAAAGCGCAGGAAAATATTCAGGCTGGCCAGCCAGTCTATAAATTGATTACTTCTGATCATTGGGAGCTGGTGTGTGAGATTGATAAGGGATTATATGATTCCCTTCAGGAAGAGACCTATCTCAAGATTCGTTTCCTTGAGGATGAGGTTGAGACTTGGGCCACAATAAGTTTTAGAGAGCAGGCCGGCAAGTATTACTTGATTCTTTCATTGGATGATTCTATGGATAGATATGCTGACTCTAGATATGTGCATATTAAGCTTATAGACAATAATACTTCTGGACTTAAGATACCTAATTCATCAATTGTTGAAAAGGAATTTTATACTATTCCAAAGTCCTATTCTATGCAGGGCAATAACGATGATGAGATGGGATTTGTGCTTAAAACAGGTTCTGATAATAAATATATTCAACCAACAATTTACTACGAGACTGACGATTTCCTTTATATAGATGGCACCAATGTAAAGCGCGGCGATAAGCTTGTGAAGCCTAATTCTAACGAGCTTTATGTAGTCGGCACTGATATGGGCAAGCTTCAGGGTGTTTACAATGTAAATAAGGGATATGCAGTGTTTAAGCAGATTGAGGTTATCTACCAAAATAACGATTATTCAATTATCAAAACAGGTACCAAGTACGGTATTTCTATGTATGACCATATTGTTTTGCAGGGCAATGATGTCCAGGAAAACTCAATTATAAATTAACTGTTAGGAGAAATAAAATGAGAAGTGAAGAACTAAAAGCCAATTTAGCAAGTGTAGAAGAGCGAGTAGCTGCTGCCTGCAAGAGAGCAGGACGAGATAGAAGTGAGGTTACTTTAATTGCTGTTAGCAAGACCAAGCCTGTTGAGGATTTGCAGGTTATTTATGATGCTGGAATTCGTGAGTTCGGTGAGAACAAGGTTCAGGAGCTTACTGGTAAGATTCCAGAGATGGCTGATGATATTAATTGGCATTTAATAGGACATTTACAGCGTAACAAGGTTAAGTACATAGTTGATAAGGTAAAGCTTATTCATTCTGTTGATAGTTATAGATTAGCAGAAGAGATTAATATTCAGGCAAAAAAGAAGGGAGTTGTATGTGACATTCTTATAGAAGTCAACGCAGCCAATGAAGCAACCAAGTTTGGAGTTAGATTGGAAGAGGCTAAGCAGCTTTGTCAAGAAATTTCTCATTTAGATGCTGTTCACATCGTCGGTTTGATGACTATAGCACCAAATGTAGTGGTTTCTGAAGAAAATCGAGCAATTTTTCACAAAATAAAGGATTTATCGGTTGACATCCAGAAGGAAAACATTGATAATGTAGATATGAGAATTATATCTATGGGTATGACCAATGATTTTGAAGTAGCCATAGAGGAAGGCGCCACACATGTAAGAGTTGGCACCGCAATATTTGGACAAAGAAACTATAATATATAAGAGTAGTAAAAAAGGAGTGTTGTTATGTTTGAAAGAATGCTTGACGCAATGCATCTTAGCGACGACTACGACGATTACGAAGAC
>JAEEGJ010010794.1_pt1 | contig 23549 bp, 23 predicted proteins | sample 8958761 | NCBI WGS metagenome assembly JAEEGJ01 (sample SAMN16246546, study PRJNA631951) | gut metagenome | biome: gut microbiome; feature: rumen; material: RS-attached | host: Bos | place: Iran: Karaj | collected 2018-10 | reverse complement strand
CAAACATCTGTCTGAATGCAAGACGACCAATACGGCCAAAACCATTGATTGCTACTTTTACTGCCATTTTAAGTTCCTCCTAAAATGAATTTAATAAATAGGTTGCTGTTCCTATATCAATCTAAATTGATAATAATTTATCAGCAACCTCAATTCTAATAGACTTTTCCTTATAAATCAAGTAAGTTTTCCAAAAATATGGTGGATAAACTTATTAATTTTCAGTAAAATCATAAGATGTAAATCATTTTACGAAGCAATACGTATTTCCTACATATTTTTGATGATTCAGAAGGAGAATTCCATGCCAATTCATTCGGATTTTCATATGCATTCACACCACTCAGGGGACTGCAAAGCTCCCATGAAGGATATGATAGAAAGTGCAATAGAAAAAGGTCTTACCGAGATCTGCTTCACCGAGCACCTGGACCTGGACTACCCTGAGCCTCCTGACCTCCCACCTGATGCCTTTGAGCTTGATATATCTTCTTATAATAAAGAGCTGACCGCCCTACGCGTGGAATACCGTGACAGGATCACCATACGCTACGGCATTGAGATAGGTATGCAGTCACAGGTGGCAAAAGAGAACCAGGCAGCCGCAGACAGCAGTCCCTTTGATTTCATCATCGCCTCCCAGCACCTTGTCGATAAAAGAGATCCCTACTACCCTGATTTCTGGGCACCGGACACAGTCGAAAACATCTTCAAAAGATTTTTTGAGCAGACTCTGGAGAACCTTAAGCTCTTTACCAATTACGACGTACTGGGACACCTGGACTACATCTCCCGCTACGTTCCAAAGGGCGATACCACATACAGCTATGAGCGCTTTGCCGACCAGATTGATGCTATCCTTATGCACCTGATCAAAAACGACAAGGGTCTTGATGTAAACTCCAAAGTCCTGGCTCACAGTGACACCCTTCCGCCCAATCCCTGTCCCGAAGTTCTAAAGCGCTACCGCGAGCTGGGCGGCCGCATCATCACCTTCGGCTCCGACGCCCATGCCCCGGCCCGTATCGCCTGCGGCTTCGACAAACTCCGCCTCATCGCCCTGGACGCCGGTTTTTCCGAGTACTACACCTACGCCGCCCGCACTCCCATCCCGCACAAACTATAACAAAACAAATATAATTGTCCTGTTCCTTTTAAACTTTATTACGTACAAAAAATATAGTAAAATATAATAATGAACTACCTTCACCGATAACATCGGAAATGGTTTCTACAATATCTAAGTGATATAGTAAGGCACGTTCACTGTGCCTCTACTCCGTTGGGCAAAACCCTTCGGCATACTTGAAATGTTGTTTAGTGCGCTTGTGGCGCTTGGGAACTAACACCTTGTATATTTTATGTGCCATAGGTTCTTTGTTTGTTAGATTCATGGCACAACCCCATATATACAGTTTTCAAGGTTCCGATTAAGTTATTTTAACACGAACAATTGTTCGTGTAAAGTGCAATTCATCCCACACCGACTTCATCGGAAGGGGTTTTCTCGCACATTTTTATAAATGTCACGGAGGAACAGGGCAGGAATGAAACCAGATTTCTACGACACCAGTAAACGTGCCAACGTCTACAACTCAATCTATATCTACAAGGTCTTTTCCCTTGTACTGCTGGGAATCCTGGCCATTATCCTGACCATCCTGTTTCATAAGGACAAAGAGATCTTTCACCAGATCTCTTCCGCCTCAACTCCTGCATTCTTTATCGGAGTAGGCGTTTGCCTTATTCTCTTTGCAATCTCCATCGTAATTGATTTCCATATACTGACTCAGACTGCCTCCATCGGAAGGCGCCTGAATAAGCTTGCTTACCTCGATCACCTTACAGGTCTCCCCAACAGGTACAGCTGCGATCTTCTCATCGAGAGTTTCAACAATCCTGAGCGTCTGCCAAATGCCGGCTTCATGCTTATGAAGATCGGGAACCTGGATTCCATCAACTCAGCCACAGGCCACGACAACGGCAACTGGCTGATCTCCGAGTTTTGCGCCATCTTAGAGGACGTCAGCGAGAAATACGGCTATGTCGGAAGAAACGGCGGAAATGAATTTATCATTCTCATCGAGAACTGCGACAGCACTGTTGCCGATATGTTTCTTTTAGACCTCAGCAAGAGGATCAACGGTTACAACGAAATGAATGTAGGTGCTCCCATTGAGCTCACATACTCAAGAGTCCTGAACCAGGACGAGCACAAGGAAAAGATATCCGAACTCATTTCACTGGGCTACCAGAAAATCCGCGAGATGCCTCAGACACTTTCATAATCTATGGTTGACTGGACAAAAAGAAAAAGTTCATTACCGTTATCTTTAATCTTAATACTGGGAATTGTCACATCCCTCGTTGGCTGCTCCGGCGCAGATGCCCCTGCGGATAATACAACCAAATCTGCAGCTGCCACTGCCCAGAGCATAGAGGAAGAACCCGAGAAGCCAAGGGTCAAGGGAAGCCGTGACAATACCCCTGTTTGTCTTGTGCCAAAAGCACCCGGCGAAGTAGTCTACGAGAACGAATATGCCAAAGTTGACGCATCAAACATCTCCGAAGGCTACGTTGTTGTCACCTATCTTGGCCAGTCGCAAAAGGTCAAGCTTCAGATCACCGGTCCCAACGAGACCACTTACACCTACAATCTATCCACAACACCAACAGAAGAAGTCTTTCCACTGCAGTCCGGCAACGGCGCCTACATGGTAAATGTTTTCGAAAACATTGAAGGAACAAGGTACTCCCAGGCCTTCACCCAGGAGATACAGGTTGACCTTACCGACCAGTTTACGCCGTTCCTTTATCCAAACCAGTATGTAAATTTCAGCAGTGCCAACAAGGCCGTCGAAAAGGGTGAATACCTGGCCTACGTTTGTAACTCTGATTTGGAAGTAGTATCAGAAGTCTTCAATTATATTATCAAAAACATTGTATACGACCACGAGGAAGCCGAGACCGTACAGAGCGGCTACCTCCCCGACGTTGACGAGGTTCTGGATACCAGGACAGGAATCTGTCTTGACTATGCCGCCCTCATGACCACCATGCTAAGGAGCCAGCGAATCCCCACCAGAATGGAGATCGGATACGCCGGAACCGCCTACCACGCATGGCTCTCCACCTACATTGAGGACGTGGGCTGGGTAAACGGCATTATCGAATTTGACGGCACCGAGTGGTCCCTGATGGATCCCACCTTTGCATCCAACATGGATAAAGAAGACTCCCTGCGCGACTTCATAGGAGACGGTTCAAACTATTCCGTAAAATATATCTATTGATGATCAGTTCATAATGGAGGCACCATGAGCAAAACACCTAAACTGGGCAAACTAAAAAGTAATGAGATATCGAGTTTTTGCAGACAGATGTCCCTGCTGCTAAAAGCCGGCATTGCTCCCGCAGACGGCATTGATCTTCTGGAGCAGGACTGCCATGACAATTCAGCCAAAAAGGTATATCAGGCCATAAGCCAGGTACTTCACAGCGGCGAAAAATTCCACGTGGCCCTCACCATGAGCGAAGTCTTTCCCGACTACGTGATCCACATGGTCACCATCGGTGAGGAATCCGGAAACATGGACACCGTTATGGAATCCCTTGCGGATTACTACGACCGCGAGGAGGCCATCGAATCCAACATCAAGAGCGCCGTCAGCTATCCTCTTATCATGGTATTCATGATGCTTATCGTTGTTCTGGTGCTCATAACCAAGGTGCTGCCCATCTTCGAACAGGTCTTTGCCCAGCTTGGAACCAGCATGAGCGGCTTTGCACAGTCTCTTTTGTCCCTGGGTAATGCCCTCAACCGCTACTCCATCGTGCTCGTCTTCATTTTAGTTATCATCGCAGTTTTGTTTATTTACTTCACCGGCACCAGCAGCGGAAGAACCAATTTAAGAAAGCTCATCCGGGTATTCGGCCCCACCAGGAAGCTCATGCAGGACATCGAGCTCGAGCGCTTTGCCAGCGGTATGGTCCTTACTCTTTCCAGCGGAATGGATACCTATGAAGGTCTTTCTCTGGTAAAAAAGCTCACCTCCGACGAAGAGATGAAGAACAAGATCGACCAGTGTAAAGAGCTTCTTCTGGACGGCGACAGCTTCCCGGAAGCACTGGAAAAGACAAGCATATTCACATCCTTCTATGCACAGATGATCTCCGTGGGCTTTAAGTCAGGCTCCATGGATGAAGCAATGAAACAGGTATCAGCGCGAATTGAAAAAGACACAGAAAGGCGAATTTACTCCCTTATCTCCATCCTTGAGCCCACGCTGGTAATCATCCTTTCCGTTATCGTAGGAATGATCCTGCTTTCAGTAATCCTGCCACTTATGGGCATCATGTCATCCATAGGATAAAGAGGAATCACCATGGCAAACAGGTTCGATACTAAAAAGAAAATATTCACCATATCCCCTGTGATCTACAGGGTTATTACTGTTGCCATTTTCGTTCTGATAATAATGCTTTTTGTGATGGCTGTGGAATACTCAGGAAAAAGCACGATCCAGAAACAGCAGGAATCCCTGGAGAATGCCATAGCAAGGGATATCGTGCAGTGTTACGCCATCGAAGGAATGTACCCTCCAAGCCTTGAATACATGGAAGATCACTACGGACTGACCTACGACAAGGACGTCTTCTTTGTGGACTATCAGCCCATTGCCGCCAATCTCTACCCGGATTACACGGTTATTATGAGGTAAAAGAGCTATGGATGAACGAAAGAATAACAAACACATAATCGATTCGGTTTTTGTCATATGCCTGATGCTTCTGTTTGTTCTGTCAGCTCTCTCTGTTATAGCCATCGGAGCCAGCATCTATAAAAAGAATGTTTCCGCCATGGCAGATAACAACGCCCACAGGATTGCCAGCGCATATATCACCGAAAAGATAAGACAGGCTGATCTTGACGGACAGGTCTTTACCAAACAGATTTTTGGAGAGAATGCCCTTGTCCTTAGCCGTGATATCAATGATCAGAAGTTCAACACCTATATTTATGACTACGACGGACACCTCATGGAGCTGGATGCCAGGGCTGACCTGGATGTCTTTTACCCGCTGTCCGGACAGCAGATCATGGAGATAGGTTCACTGGATATTGAAGAAGTAACAGATAACATTCTCGGCATCACCATCACACTGACTGATGGTACCGAGGAAAACCTGTATATCGCCGTAAGGAGCACAAAAGGTAACTGATGAATCAGAGAAGTAGCTCAAAAATGAGTCTGTTCCTGATGGAACTAATAGTGGCTATCATGTTTTTCTCCCTTGCAGCAGCGGTCTGTGTAAGGCTTTTTGCCTCTGCCCATATAATGGCTGATTCCACTGAGAATCTCTCATATGCCATCATATGGTCCCAGAACCTGTCAGAGACCTTTGTTGGAAATAAGGGGGATCTGAGCGCCATAGCAGAGCTCTATCCCAATGGATATGTGACCTATGATCCTGCTGATCAGTCTCAGAGAGACGGCTCCATAGTTCTGTTTTTCAATGAGGATTGGGAGCTTACAAATGATGATCTCTCAGAAGCATCCTATGAAGCCATAATGACAACTTCCACTGAGAATGCAAGCGATGTGTACTCCGACGTCACAGATTACAACGTTACCCTTGAGGGCAAGGCATCAGTTGGCGTGATCGCTGTTCTTGACCTGCGTGGTGCCGAAGAAGTGCTCTCAGAAATTCCGGAAGGCGATGAGAGAGTTATCCTTAAGAACAACGTTGATACTTATATAGGAAAGGAGGTTGGCTGATATGAATAATCATGCTCAGGGCTCCCACGTGGGAAGCGCCTCCATTCTTCTTATATTTACGGTGCTCAGCATAATCTCTTTTGCCACACTTACACTGGTTAATTCCAAGGCTGACTACAATCTCAGCAACAATCTGGCCCAGAGACAGAAGCTCTACTACGAGGCCTGCCACAAGGGAAATGCTTTTGTAGCAGCTGTAAGTTCAGGCTATGAAACCGGCGAGATGGATGGTATAATAAAGGAAAGTATACCGCTCACCGATAATCAATCTCTTGATATTGCGATAATGAGCAAAAGCGTAAACAACTCGCTCAATTCCGACAATAATAACGGGATAATTCAGTGGCAAATCGTGAATCACCAAGATTTCGAGTATAACACGACTCTCCCGGTAATGAAATAATGAGTGAGATTTTCAAACAATTTTCTCAGACACTTTATCAAATTTTTATTATTTGCATCACGATTTTACGCGCACGAAACAAATTCCGTGGTACAATAGATTATGTACCAAATGATAATTTTAAGGATTATGAATTGCTTTAAATTCATCAGCAACTAAAAATACTTATTGGAGGTTCAACATGGGAAAAAGAATACTCATTACAGATGATGCCGCTTTCATGCGCATGATGCTTAAGGATATCCTTTCTAAGAACGGATATGAGATTGCCGGAGAAGCTGAGAACGGAAAAGTCGCAATCGAGAAGTATAATGAGTTGAAACCCGACCTTGTAACTCTTGATATCACAATGCCTGAGCTTGATGGTATCGGAGCCTTGAAGGGAATCAAGGCTGCAGATCCTAATGCGGTTTGCATTATGTGTTCTGCTATGGGACAGCAGGCAATGGTTATCGAGTCTATTCAGGCTGGTGCCAAGGACTTCATCGTTAAGCCCTTCCAGGCTGACCGTGTTCTTGAGGCTGTTAAAAAAGCTATCGGATAAATCCCTTAGCTTCATATAATATGTCATAACGAAGGAGCTGCAACTTATTGCTGCAGCTCCTCTTTTCATGCCTGTCTTTATTCATTTATCTCTTCTATTTTTTCGCAAAGCCCCAGTCTCTTATCATCTCCAGAACTTCAAATATCGCATCAATAAGAAGCAGTGTCCCGCAGGATAACATGTACCAGCTGTTTGCGATTTCAGGAATCATAAGTATATAACCGCCAAGGATAAGGCAGACAATACCTTCAAATGAGTACCTGAATCTCTCAAAAACCTTGGTGTTATTTATCCTGAAGTTGATGACATTCTGATATGCCAGTGACAGCAGCACAACACCGATGATCATACTGGATACCACAAAAAGTGCCCCGTCCTTAACCAGAACCGCAGAGGTTATAACGAAAAGAACTATGCACAGCATAACCCTGGGCCTTTCCTTTCGAAACTCCAGTCCCGAATCCCTGAGGTGCTTAATTGTCAGTATCAGCTCATAAACACACAGGATAACAAGGACCAAAAACACCACCGATTCCATCGCAAAATCAGGGAACGCAAAGCAAAGCACACTAAGCACAAGCGTAAGCCCTATTCTCACCAGCTGTTTTCTGTTGATAAGACCCCATATTCTGACAAAAAGTCCCTTGGAGTCATCATCCTCCTGCTTTATCTTTTTAGCCTTGTTTTTGAGGTTTAAGGCGTCATTACCGGCCATCTTCATAAGAAGATTCTCAAAGGCAGCAGGCCCCAGCGCCGCGAACTCTTTTATCGTACTGACTCCTGTCTCTGTCATGGAGTCAAACAGAGTATCAATGAAATTCTCCCTGGCACCCAGATCCATGCCTTCCACAAACCTGTCGATCAGGTCAGTGATCAGATGGCTCTCAGGAGCATGATCGTTACACCTTACCAGTCCGTCAGCTTCCAGCATCCAGGTCTGCATACTGTGCTGGATCATGGCACTGGCTGAGCTTCTGACGATAATACTCTCTCCTGCCGGAGGCTCAAAGATCCTTCCTATAATAGAATACTCGGGAGTGATCTTGGTAATCTTACTGAGGATGCTGTATATAAGGCTCTTGTCCAGAATATCAGAGCAAAATCCGGGGCCGTCGTTTATGTAGACCCTCTCCAGCTTTGTCTTTTCCTCATCATCAAGATGCGCAGCTGCAAAAAGAGCCAGATGTGCTCCTTTAGAATGTCCGAGAATGATCACCTTACCCTTAGCCTCATCAACATGCTTTTTGGCATATTCCAGCGCAAGATCCTGGGAGGGCACGTTGGTGTAGCTGATCATGAAATCTTCCTTCCAGCCGATTATGGTGGAATCCGTACCTCGAAACCCTATGACTGTCGTACCATCATCAAGGGTATACGTAACTGCTGCAAACTGTTTGTCGCTGGCATCATAAATATCCTGAAAATCAGAGAGCACCACCTCGCCAAACCTCTTTGACCTGGCGCACATCCTGGCAAACTCCTCGTCCTCTTTTCCGGAGCCTGCCCTGTTATTCTTAAGAGCATTAATCTCATCAAGCTTGGGGATCACCTCTTTTAACGCAAAAGAAACCCCGCCCTCCATCACCGGCTTATAATCAATATAAACCAGCTCTGAGAGAACAAGGTTATCTTCTATTTTAAACCCGCGCTCGGTAAAAGAAATATCGCCGCGCCAGCTGATATAATCAGGTAAATGAGCCATTTCTTCCTCGCAATATATCAGGCGGGCTCTGATTTCATGCCGGTGTACAGCTGATAGTACTTCTGCTTCCTGGCAATGAGCTCGTCATGGGTTCCCTGTTCAATTATTCTTCCATGCTCAAGAACAATGATGCAGTCGGAATTTCTTACAGTGGACAGTCTGTGGGCAATGACGAAGGTGGTCCTGCCGCTCATGAGCTTGTCCATTCCATCCTGAACGATCTTCTCTGTTCTGGTATCGATAGAGGATGTAGCCTCGTCCAGAATAAGCACCGGAGGATCTGCAATAGCAGCTCTGGCGATAGCAAGGAGCTGTCTCTGACCCTGAGATAGATTTGCTCCGTCTCCGGTGAGCATTGTGTTGTAGCCGTCTGGAAGTCTCTTAATAAAGCTGTGGGCGTTGGCCAGCTTGGCTGCTGCCTTTACTTCATCATCAGTGGCATCAAGTTTGCCATACCTGATGTTCTCCATAACGGTTCCGGTAAAGAGATGTGTATCCTGAAGAACTATTCCAAGTGACCTTCTAAGGTCTGCCTTTTTGATCTTGTTAATATTGATGTTGTCGTATCTGATCTTACCATCCTGAATGTCATAGAATCTGTTGATCAGGTTGGTTATGGTGGTCTTACCCGCTCCTGTAGAACCTACAAAGGCGATCTTCTGACCGGGCTGCGCGTGAAGCACGATATTATGAAGAACCATCTTATCATCAGTATAACCAAAGTCTACGTCATTAAATGTAACATCACCCTGCATGGGCTGATAGGTGGTTGTATCATCAGCTTTGTGATAATGCTTCCATGCCCAGTGACCTGTGTGATGATCTGCCTCGACGATCTGTCCGTCCTTCTTCTCAGAATTAACCAGCATAACGTAGCCATCATCTGTCTCGCCCGGCTCATCCAGAAGCTTGAAGATACGCTCTGCTCCTGCCAGCGCCATAATGATTGAATTGAACTGCATGCTGACCTGATTGATGGGCATTGAAAAGCTCTTATTAAATGTCAGGAAGCTTGCCAGCATACCAACGGTAAATCCGGTAGCAACATTATTTGAAAGAGCTATAGCCGCACCTACCATGGCACAGAGCACGTAGCTGGTATTGCCCAGCTGAGCATTTATAGGTCCCAGTGCGCCTGAGTAAGCATTAGCCTTAAACGCGCTCTCGCACAGCTTTTCGTTGAGGTCATCAAATTTCTCAATAGCCTCTTTTTCGTGGTTAAAAACCTTTACCACCTTCTGGCCTGTCATCATCTCCTCGATAAATCCGTTGAGCTCACCGATATTCTTCTGCTGAGCCACGAAGTTCTTACCTGAAGATGCTGTAGCCTTGGCGGAACAGAACAGCATAACCGCCACCATGAAAAGTGTAACTGCAGTAAGCGGAACACTGAGGATGATCATGGATACCAGCACCGAAACAATGGTAACTGCACTGCTAAGGAGCTGAGGTATACTCTGGCTGATCATCTGTCTCAATGTATCAATGTCGTTGGTGTATATCGACATGATATCGCCGTGGGCGTGGGTATCGAAATACTTGATAGGCAGGCTCTCCATGTGTTCAAAGAGCTCTTCCCTGAGTCTTCGAAGTGTCCCCTGGTTGATGTAGACCATAACCTTGGCCTGAACAAACGCTGATAATACGCCAAGGGCATAGAAGCATGCCACCCTCGCCATTGCTGCAAGCAGCGGGCCATAATCTGCATTTCCCGAATCTACCATTGGCTGGATGTACGAATCGATAAGGGTTCTTGTAAAAAGAGTTCCCTGCACCGATGAAAATACCGTAAGACCTATACATACCACCACAGTAAACATCTGTATCGGATAGAACTTAAATACATATCCCATGAGCCTCTTGAACAGGAGTCCGGGATTCTCTATTTTAGGCCTTGGCATCCCGCGTCTTGCTCCGCCGCCGGGGCCTGCTTTGATCTGTTTATTCTCTGCCATTTTATCCCTCCGTGATCATGAAGCACTGGGTGCATCGAAGTCTGCATCACCGCTGACTCCGGTCTGTGATTCATAAACCTCTCTGTAAATCTCGTTGGTATTAAGAAGCTCATCATGACTTGCAAAACCATTTACTCTTCCATCATCCATAACTATGATACGATTGCACTCCTGAACGGAGCTGATTCGCTGTGCAATGATCAGCTTGGTGGTTCCGGGAATAGCCTCGGCAAAAGCCTTTCTGATCTTGGCATCCGTAGCAGTATCTACAGCGCTGGTGGAATCATCCAGAATAAGGATCTTTGGCTTTTTAAGAAGCGCCCTGGCGATACACAGTCTCTGCCTCTGTCCGCCTGAGACATTGGTTCCGCCCTGTTCTATGAGTGTGTTGTAACCATCAGCCATCTTCTCGATGAACTCGTCGGCGCAGGCCATCTCACAGGCCTTTTTGCACTCCTCTGCTGTGGCATTTTTATCGCCCCAGCGAAGGTTGTCAAGGATTGTTCCCGAGAAGAGGACGTTCTTTTGAAGCACAACAGAAACCTGGTCTCTCAAAACCTCCATGTCGTAGTCTCTTACGTCTACGCCGCCAACCTTAACAGAACCTTCCGTGACATCGTAAAGTCTGCTGATCAGATTGATGAGTGAAGACTTTGCAGAGCCCGTTCCTCCGATGATACCTATTGTCTCACCAGACTTTATATCCAGCGAGATGTCTTTTAACACAGGCTCATCAGACTCCTTGTTGTAGGAGAAGTTAACATGGTCAAAAGAGATGCTTCCGTCCGCAACTTCCATCACGGGATTCTCGGGATTGGTGAGATCAGCTTTCTCTTCAATAACCTCTGCGATACGCTTTCCACTGGCTTCTGCCATGGTCATCATTACAAAGATAAGAGCCAGCATCATAAGGCTCATAAGGATGTTCATGCAGTATGTAAGAAGGCTCATGAGATTACCGGTTGAGAGCTCTCCACCAACTATCAGGTGGGCGCCAAACCAGCTCATGAGAAGGATGCAGGTGTAGACTGTTCCTGTCATGATGGGTCCCATGACAACCACGTTGTTCTCTGCCTTTATGAACATGTTGTAGATATTGAGCGCGGCCTTTTTAAACTTGTCGTTCTCATAGTCCTCTCTGACGTAGGCCTTTACAACTCTGATGGCTGACACATTTTCCTGAACGCTCTCATTGAGAGCATCATATTTCTCGAAAACCTGCTTGAAATAGACGGTAGCTCTTTTCATGATAAACAGCACTATAAATCCCAAAACAAAAACAGCCACCAAATAGATGCTTGCAAGCTTGGGACTGATCAGAATGCTCATGATAAGCGCAACGATCATGGAAGCCGGAGCTCTCATAGCCATTCTCAGGGTAACCATGTAGGCGTTCTGTATGTTTGTAACATCCGTTGTCAGCCTTGTTACAAGACCGGATGTTGAGAATTTGTCTATGTTGGAAAAAGAGAAGGTCTGAATATTATCAAACATGGCCTTTCTGAGGTTCTTGGCAAAACCAGTGGATGCCATAGAGCCGTAGTATGCCCCCAGAAGACCGGCTACCAGGCCAAGGATGGCGATGATGAACATCACTCCTCCAGTCCTGAAAATATAGCTCATATTGTTTCCGTAGATACCTATATCAACTATCCTAGCCATAAGGATAGGAATAACCATCTCGCATATTACCTCTCCTATCATAAAGGCAGGAGTCAGTATGGAAGCAAGTTTGTACTGCTTCACCTGGGATAACAGTGTTTTAAGCATTTATTTTTTCCTCTCTGGAAATCAGTTCTTTTATAGTACTCTTAAATTCTTCTTCAGGCGTATCTGTAGTAAGGATCGCATCTGCGCCAAGCTCTTTAGCCAGCATTGTTCCGGCCTGTGATCTGGTAACAGCAAGAATCGGAATTGTACCAAAGCTTCCTCTCTGCTTCATATACTTAACAACAAGAGCGCCATCCTTTTCTTCGTTAGCAACTTCTACCACAACAATCCTGATGTCTTTGTGATACTGGCTAAGGAAGCCAATAGCTTCATCATCAGTACGCGCAATAAGGATCTCGAAGTTCTCAGACTCTTCCCTTATCAGGTTCTCCGCCTTCTTTTCATCAAAAACGGACAGGAAGACCATTCCGGGAGCGCTGAGGTTTTCGTCTTTACCGGTAATCCATGCGCTGCAGCGGTTCTTGCCTGCTATTTTTGATTTGTACAGAGCATCGTCAGCCATCCTGAATAACTCTTCCTGGCTATGGACTCCTCTGTCCACGACAACACCGATACTGAGGGAGAAGGGTTCTGAATTGCCTATGCTGAAGTCATGAAGCATCATCTGCACTGCTTTGCAGCGAAATTCAACCAGCGCAGGCTCTCTCATATTAGGCATGAATACCACGAATTCATCACCACCGTACCTTCCTATTATATCCGAAGGTCTGAAATTCTCAATAAGAAGTTCTCCTATGTGTTCAAGAAGTTCGTCACCGGTGTTGTGTCCGAGGTTATCATTAACGTTCTTGAAATCATCAACATCGATAACACACATAGCACAGCTTGTATCCTCTTCTCTGTGCTTTAAGTAGCTCTCCACCTCAGCCAGGAATGCACCCTTGTTAAGCACATTTGTGAGCTTGTCCATGGTGCTGAACCTTTTGAGCTCTGCCATGGCAAGTCCCTCTTTGCTGCGCACGCCAAGAATCTCTCTGGCAATGATCATAGAAAGAACGTAAGCAGCAAGGAAAGTATAAACATCCCTGAAAAATGCAGGCGGATCCTTAAACGGGAAGGTCATGATACAGTAGATCACAAGCATGATGCTCTCCTGCACTCCGTACTTGTAATGCCTCTCTATATACAGAGCAGGATATACCATCATCATCAGTGGAAGCCACCTGCTGGGATGCACAGTTTCCTCGTTGATCTCCATGAGGATAAAGCATATGCACAGGCAGAAGAAAAACATCAGACACAGTGCATTAACAGTGGCTGACTTAAGCTTAGCCTGCTTCCTTGTGTGAATATTGATCACAAAATAAACCACCAGAAGCGGAATAAGCAGCATATGGCCTATGGTGAACTTAAACCTTGGGATTATCAGCATCGCCAAAAAAAGCATGCAGACATAAACGATAGAAGTCCACATACATGTCTTTCTGAGCATGTATATGTTGGTCCTGTCGATATCATCTGCACACTTTTCAAAGTAAAGCTTTATTTCTCCCAGCTCTACCTTATTTCTTTTTAAGAAAGTCCTTAAAGCTTCAATCATATCACTTGTTCATGAATGTCCTGACATTTATACCGTTCACTTCAATATGATCATCAACAGCAATGACCAGGCACTGTCTTCCATCAACAATCCTTGACTCCACAAGATCAGTCCTGTCAGGCTTAACCTTGATGACTACATCCGGAGTCTCGATGTCAAACTTCTTGGTGTGAGCAATATTGCTGGCAAGAAGAGGAAAATCCTCATTACCTGCACACTTGGTGTAATTCTCTTCAAAATATCCCAGGCGTTCCTGTGAAACTCCGCTGTCGGAAAGAAGCTGCTTAACATCCTTCTTTGTAAGCTCCAGCGGCTCCTCATCGCCCTCATGATCCTCGATCATATCGTTGAGGTTATCATGGATATTCTTCATTATATCGTAATCGGCATCTTCACCGATAGTACTCTGAACTACAGCGTCAAAGATATCCTTCTGCTCGGGAGCTGATATGGGCGCCCTTCCGCCAAACATAGCCTCCACAAACTCAGGCTGAAGGTCCTCGGGCTTTTTGGTGAAGTACAGCATGTTATGGATGTCTGTATTTCTGTCAATAAACGCAGGGAAAAGAAATCCCTTCACCGGAGCTTCAACGATCCAGTCCCTGAATCTCTCCTCGATGGCATTTTTTGACTCGTTGTAGCCAAGACCAGCTTTGGAAAGCTTGACAGGACAGATGCTGCAGAGCATGTAATCGTAGATGTTGTCGGAAGCATCCTCCATCTCGATTCCGTCCTTAGTTATTCCCGGAACGTCATAAACTGCGTGAACTACTATAATATAGTAATTCTCACCATTTACGTAATTGGCGATGATTTTGTCGTAGAACTCGTCAACAAGCTCATCATCCTCAAGCCTTGAATTCCTCAAAGTCAAAAGAAAGTCTTGAGTACCGCCAGGCTGTTCCTGGTCCAGTGGAAACTCAAGACTGATAAGGTTTTTGCCAAAGGTTCCAGTCAGAGTATGCTGGAAAATATCCAGATACTTGAAGGTCTCCTCCTCGGGGAGCTGACCAAAGGCCTTTCTGAAGGTCAGTTTTTTGTTTTTCTCGTGATCCACATAGCATCCGCAAATGTGGTCAATAGTACATCTCTCCTGCGTAAACTGTTTCTTGATTTCTAATGTTTCTGCCTTGTTCATTTGATACGTTATTTTCCTTTACCAATAAATTTGTTGCACATATCCACTGCAAAGTCCACCGGATACAGCTGGACCATAATGGAATCGATAAGATCCGCTATAGTCATCCTAAAAGCTATTTTAACAAATTTATCGTAAGTAGTATCAAACATTTTTTCAAAAACTTTTATACTCTCAACGTCAATCTGATTAACTATAGGAGTACTGATATCTGTAGCCACTCCAAGCATGGAAGACAGACTGGTTGCGCTGGTTCCCATCATCTGGTTCATAGCCTCAGATGCTGCCGAAAGATGAAGCTCTGTGATCTCACCATCGGTATTGGTGCCATCTCCGCCCATCATAAGGTCTGTCATAACCTTTACGTCATGCTCCTTAAGGACAAGAACATTGTTGCCTTCAAGGCCCTTAACATAATGAATCTGTACAAAGATACAAGTCTTCTCATAATCATCAAGGGCTTCACTTCTCTTTATAACCTTGACGTTGGGAGTTGTGATGTCGACCTTCCTGTTAACCATCATGCTCAGCGTTGTAGCCGAATTACCCATACTGATATTAGCAATCTCACCAAGAATATCGATCTGCTCATTATTGAGTGTAAACTCTTCCAAAATCAGTCACCTCCGCTTTTATTATAGAGAACTCTAATACTTATTTTAGTGTATTTTAGCCATCTTTGTAAAGGCAGATTTACGGTTCTAAGCAAAGCTTTATGCTTTTTTTAGATTATGTTTTAATTCTTTATGAGTGATTGATTTTTGTCGTTTATTATAAATTTGTGATTATTTAATAAAAATATTAGTGATTGTTTGTGATTTATTTTGATTGATTTTGATTTTTTATAATGTTATGCTCAGAATATAAAGTAGATTACTGTGTTTGGAGGATGCTTATGCTAACCCAGGAACGCCGTGACCTTATAGTCGCATATATCAACGAAAAGAGCGCCGTCACTGTGACACAGCTCATGGAAGAATTTGATGCTTCAGCTGCCACAATAAGGCGTGATCTCTCCGTGCTTCACGATGAGCACCGGATCATGAAGGTCTTCGGAGGAGCCACATCTCTTTTGACAAGTGACGTGAACACCTTTGAGCCGACCGTTTCCGCCAAAGCCGCCTTAAACGTTGAGGAAAAAGACCTGATCAGCAAATATGCTGCTTCTCTGATAAACGACGATGACTTCGTCTACATCGATTCGGGAACAACCACCCTTGAGATGATCAAATACATAGAGAACACCAGGGCAAAATATATTACAAACGGTATTGTCCATGCCAAAAAGCTTTTGGAAAAGGGACTTAGCACCATGATAATCGGCGGCAGATGCAAGGCTTCCACTGAGGCCATCATTGGTCCCGATTGCATTGAAGGCATCAGCAAATATCACTTTACCAAGGCTTTTATGGGAACAAACGGAATATCCATCACTGCCGGATACACCACCCCGGATGTGGATGAGGCTCTTGTCAAGGAGGAGGCAGTCAAACATGCCTATGTCTCATACATTCTCGCGGATCATACCAAGTTTGGTCAGGTGAGTTCCGTAACCTTTGCGGATATAACAAGCTGCTGCATTATCACAGACAAAGAAGTAAGTAAGAACTACCACAGTAAAACTGTTATTAAAGTAGTTGAGTAAAGAGGGAGGCAAAAGATGATCTATACCGTAACATTTAATCCCGCCATTGATTACATAGTAAGAATGAGCGATGAGCTCCTTCCGGGAATGACCAACAGATCAGATTCCGAGGACTGCTATTTCGGAGGAAAGGGCATAAATGTATCAACAATCCTGAATAACCTGGGACTTGAGAGTACAGCCCTTGGCTTCACCGCAGGCTTTACCGGAACAGCCATTGAAGAAAGCGTGAGAAATAAGGGAATTCACGCAGACTTCATTCATCTTAAGGAAGGCATTTCCAGAATAAACGTCAAGATCAAGGGCGCCGCAGAAACTGAGATTAACGCTCAGGGCCCCAGGATTCCTGAGGATGCGAGAAAAGAGCTCTTTGACAAAATATCTGCTCTTAAGGACGGCGACATGCTGATCCTTGCAGGCAGTATACCGAATTCACTGCCCAATGATGTTTATGAAAAACTCATAGCGCTGGTGGCAGATAAAAAAGTTGATGTCGTTGTGGATGCGACAAAGGATCTTTTAAAAAATGTCCTTAAATATCATCCATTCCTGATAAAGCCCAACAATCACGAACTTGGTGAGATGTTTGGCACAGTGCTCAAAACTGATGACGAGCTTGAGGTTCACGCCAAGAAGCTCCAGGAGCTGGGAGCCAGGAACGTTCTGATATCCATGGCAGGGGACGGCGCAATGCTGATCTCCGAGGACGGTCAGAAGTTCAGGATCGGAGTTCCAAAGGGCAAGGTTCGAAACTCAGTCGGCGCCGGAGATTCAATGGTTGCAGGCTTCATTGCAGGTTACCACAAGTATAAGAGTTATGAGGAAGCTCTTAAGATGGGAACTGCAGCAGGAAGCGCTACCGCCTTCTCTGACGACCTCGCCACAGGCGAAGCAATATTAAGTCTTTACGAGAATCTTTAAGAGGAAGATTTGTTGTAGGGGACAAAACAGGAAAGAGGATACAAAAGGCTAAAAGCCAAAGGAGGGTCTATGAAAATCACTGATTTACTGAAGAAAGAAGGCATTGCGCTCAGCGTGGATGCCGCCGACCAGAATGCGGCCATCGACAAGATGATCGAGCTGCACACAAAGGTTGGCAACTTATCAGATGCTGCTGCTTTTAAGGAAGCCATTCTGGCGAGGGAAGCCAAGGGCTCCACAGCAATCGGAATGGGAATTGCTGTTCCTCACGGCAAATCCGCCGCAGTTAAGACAGCAGGCGTTACCGCCATCACCATTCCGTCAGGTATTGATTACAAGTCGCTGGACGGCAATCCAAGCAATCTGTTCTTTATGATAGCTGCTCCCGACACTGCCGCTGACACACACCTTGAAGTTCTTTCAAAACTCATGACACTGCTCATGGATCAGAACTTCTCAAAGAAGCTTGTTGAAGCAAAGACAGCTGATGAGTTCCTTTCCATCATCGATGAAAAGGAAGCTGAAAAAGACAAGGAAGCTGCTGCTAAAAAGGCTGAGGCAGAAAAGAAAGCCGCTGAAGCAGCTGCTGCAACTGTTGCTCCCGAGCCCAAGAAGGGTGGAAAGCTTGTCGGCGTTACCGCATGTCCTACAGGAATCGCCCACACCTTCATGGCAGCTGAAGCTCTTGAGCTCAAGGCAAAAGAGCTCGGAATCGACATCAAGGTTGAGAAAGACGGCTCAGGCGGGGCAAAAGATGTTCTCACTGACGCAGAGATTGCCGCTGCTGACGCAGTAATCGTTGCCTGCGACAAGAACATCGACATGGGAAGATTCAATGGAAAGCCCGTAATCATCACTTCAACAAAAGAAGCTATCCACAATCCCCAAGGGCTCATCGACAAGGCAGTTTCCGGCAAAGCTCCTGTATATCACCACACAGGCGCAGTTGCAAAAGCTGACAGCTCATCAAACGAGACAGCAGGAAGAAAAGCATATAAGCACCTGATGAACGGCGTATCCCATATGCTTCCCTTCGTTATCGGCGGCGGTATTCTTATCGCAATAGCCTTCCTTTTGGATGACTACTCAATAGATCCCAGCAACTTCGGTTCCAACACCCCTGTTGCTGCATGGTTCAAGTCAATCGGCGGAGCTGCCTTCGGCTTCATGCTTCCTATCCTGGCAGGCTTCATCGCCCAGAGTATAGCAGACAGACCCGGTCTTGCAGTTGGTTTCGTAGGCGGTTATCTCGCATCAACAGGTGCTACTTTCGCAAGCCCCGGCGGAGATGTTCCTTCTGCTTTCCTCGGCGCTCTGGTAGCAGGTTTTGTAGGCGGTTACATCGTTCTTGGTCTCAGAAAGCTCTGCGACAAGCTTCCTGAAGCCCTTGAGGGAATCAAGCCCGTACTCATCTACCCTCTTGTTGGAATACTGCTGATCGGCCTTGTAATGTGCCTCATCAATCCTATCGTAGGTGCAATCAATGCATGGATCTCAGGCGTTCTCACAGGAATGTCAAGCGGATCTATCATCATTCTCGGAGCTCTGCTCGGAGCTATGATGGCAACCGACATGGGTGGCCCTCTCAACAAGGCAGCTTATGCCTTCGGTCTTGCAAGCCTTGCAAACCAGAACGAGACAGGTTACATGATCATGGCAGCTATCATGGTAGGCGGAATGGTTCCTCCTATCGCCATTGCACTTGCAACACTTATCTTCCCTAAGAAGTTCTCAGAGGCTGAGAGAAAGTCAGGTCCTGTTAACTTCATCATGGGTCTTTCCTTCATCACTGAGGGTGCCATCCCTTACGCTGCAGCAGACCCTGCAAGAGTTATCCCTTCACTCCTGGTTGGTTCCGGAGTTGCCGGTGCTCTTTCAATGGCCTTCAGGTGCACACTTATGGCTCCCCACGGCGGAATCTTCGTATTCCCTGTTGTAGGAAACGTGCTCATGTATCTCGTAGCTCTGGTAGTTGGATCAGTTGTTGGATGTGTTCTTCTTGGAATTCTTAAAAAGGATGCAGTAGAAGCTTAATAATACAAGAAAGGAAAATAACACTATGGTATCACAGAAAATCACAGTAACCAATGAACAGGGAATGCACATGCGTCCCGCCAGCGTATTCAGTCAGGCAATGACTCCCTTCGCATCAGATGTAAAGATCCTCTTCAATGGAAACACCTATGATGCAAAGAGTGTAATGATGCTGATGAGCGCATGCATCAAATGCGGCGCAGAGATCGAAGTTCAGTGCGACGGCGCTGACGAGCAGGATGCTCTGAACAAGGCTATCGAGCTTATCGAAGCCGGTCTTGGAGATTGATCTTACCCCTTAGCGAGGCCCTGCCGAGTTTAATGAGGTTTGTCAAAAATTTTTGGAGGATTACAAATGTTTGTAGGTATTCCCGCGTCACGCGGAATCGGTATTGGCAGTATCTGCGTCATAACAGAGCACGAACTCAAATATGACGCAACTAAGGTGGAGGATGTTGAGAGCGAACAGAAGCGCTTTCAGGACGCCATCGAGAAGTTTAAGGATGAGACCTCGGCCATGGCTGAGGACATCAGAAAGCGAATCGGCCCCAAGGAGGCAGAGATTCTTGAAGGCCATCTTGTGATGATACAGGACCCTTCCATGTCCGGAGAAATGGGCAAGATGATCGCTGCCGGCCAGTGCGCCGAATCCGCTGTAGAAGCTGTATGTGACATGTTCATCGGAATGTTCTCCAAGATGGACGATGACATGATGCGCCAGAGAGCTTCAGATATAGCCGATGTCAAGGTAAGCCTTCTTAAGATCCTCCTTGGAATTGAAGACGTTGACATCAGCAAGGTGGCTCCCGGAACGATCCTTGTAGCAAAGGACCTGACTCCTTCAATGACCAGTCAGATCCACAAGGAAAATGTTGCAGGTATCATCACTGAGGTGGGCGGTAAAACTTCCCACTCTGCTATCCTTGCCAGAGCTCTTGAAATCCCTGCTGTCCTCTCCGTCCCTGACATCACAACTCTTGTTAAGGACAAGGACACAGCCATCGTTGATGGAACTGAGGGCAATGTCTACATCAATCCTGAGGGAGATGTTCTTTCAAGCTATATCATAAAGCGCGAAGAGTTCATCAAGAAGCAGGCTGAGCTTAAGAACTTCCTTGGAAAAGAAACTGTCACAGCCGATGGCACAAACCTCGAGCTGTTCTGTAACATCGGAACACCTAAGGATGCTAAAAAGGCTGTTGAATGTGACGGCGAAGGAATAGGTCTTTTCCGCTCAGAATTCCTGTTTATGGACAACAATCACCTGCCTTCTGAGGAAGAACAGTTTGCTGCCTACAAAGAAGCGGCTGAAGCTCTTTCCGGAAAGCCTGTGATCATCCGTACTCTGGACATCGGCGGCGATAAGGACATTCCATACCTGAATATGAAGAAGGAAGAAAATCCTTTCCTTGGCTACAGAGCTGTAAGATACTGCCTTGGCAACAAGGACAGCTACATGGTTCAGCTCCGTGCCATAATAAGAGCCAGCGCCTTTGGCAAGGTCAAGATCATGGTACCTCTTGTAACCTGCGTTGATGAGATCCGCGCAGTAAAAGAGCTTGTCTCTGATATCAAAAAAGATCTCGACGCCCAGGGCATAGCCTACGACAAGGACATCGAGGTTGGCTGCATGATTGAGACCGCATCAGCATCACTTATTGCTGACCTTCTGGCTAAGGAATCTGATTTCTTCTCCATCGGAACCAATGACCTTACTCAGTACACCATGAGTGTAGACAGAGGAAATGCTGATGTTGCTTACCTCTACTCCACTTTCCAGCCTTCAGTACTTCGTTCCATAAAGCACATCATCGAATGTGGCCGCAAAGAGGGAATACCTGTTGGAATGTGCGGAGAGGCTGCTGCTGATCCTCTGATGATACCACTACTTATATCCTTTGGACTTACAGAGTTTTCCGTAAACCCTGTACTGGTCCTCACAGCAAGATGCATCATCTCCAAGTGGAGTAAGGCTGAGGCTGATGAGCTTGCTAAGAAGGTAATGAATCTGGATACCGAAAAAGAAATAGTTGATCTTCTTAAAAAAGAAGCAAAAGAATAAATCGAATTTTAAGACTTATTTAATCAATTTATATAACGTTATCTTGTACAATTAAGTGTACAAGATAACGTTATTTTTTTATGAGGACTATGTAATGCGTTCACTAAGAACAAAACTGGCTGTCACAATGCTCTTTGTGATATTTACAGTCATACTGGCTATTACACTTCTCAGCGTGCTGTTTATACGTAGTACTGCGATACGTAAATCAGACCAGCTGCTTCTTATGCTGTGCGAAAATGGGCAATATAGTCTAAATTATTACTTTGACAGCGTCCAGGAATCCGTTAACAAAATCAGCACATTTGTAGAAAGCGACATTACGGGCCTTGATGACGAGAATTTTAATGCGCATATGGAAAGGGCCCAGCGGTATTTTGACTATGTTGTATCAGATACAAATGGCGTTCTGACATATTACTACCGTATTGATCCTTCTATCTCCACCAACGTAAAAGGCTTTTGGTATACAAATCTAGACGGTGATGGCTTTACCCAGCACGAAGTTACAGATATCACGCAATATGATGTAAATGACACTTCAAAACTGGTATGGTTCACTGTTCCAAAATTTGAAGGAAGATCTATATGGCTTCCTCCCTATATTACAGATAATCTTGATGTCAGGGTAATCTCCTATGATTCTCCAATTTATTATAATGGGCAGTTCATCGGTGTAGTAGGCATTGAAATTGACTATTCAGCCATGGCAAGGGAAATTGACAGTATAAAGTTCTACGATAACGGATACGCTTTCCTGACTGATGCTGATGGAACCCTCTTCTATCATCCATATATTGATGTGGCAGGTCTCCCAGAGGGTTCAAAAAGGCAGGTACCCTACAGTGATTATGCTGAGCAATCCTCTGCACAGTACCTTTATAATGGCGTGCTTAAGGAAGCTGTCTGGCTGCCTCTTAGCAATGGCATGTACCTTAACATCACAGTTCCCCTTTCCGAAACTGAGGGCGAATGGCGCGGGCTTATAATCAACATTCTTATATGCGCTGTGATCGCACTTGTTGCTGCAGGATTCTTTTTGATCTATTTCCTGAAGATCATAACAAAGCCAATTGAGGAACTTACTGAAGCTGCGGAGCAGGTAGACAAAGGAAACTTTGACATAGATCTAAACTATGACAAAGATGATGAGATCGGAAGACTCACCAGATCCTTCAAGAAGCTGTCCGGTAATATGAAGGCTCACATAAACGCTCTTAACGAGCAGGTATTCATTGATTCACTTACTCATGTAAGAAATAAAGGAGCTTTCCTTCTTGCTATTGAGGAGCTTCAGGAGCAGATAAATAACGGATCCATAGATCCTAATTTTGCCCTTGGCGAATTTGACTGCGACGGCCTTAAGCGCATCAATGACGAGTATGGCCATGATAAAGGTGATATTTACCTTGAGAAAGTCTGTCGCACCATCAGTGATGTTTTCAAGCGAAGTCCCGTTTACAGAGTAGGAGGCGATGAATTCTTTATCATCCTGAAGCAGGAAGATTTCTATAACCGAAATTTCCTTCTGGAACGTTTGGATATAGTTATTGATAACATCAATGCTACAGCTGAGGAGCCCTGGGAACAGGTATGGGTATCAAAGGGCTTTGCAGTTTACGATCCTGCTGAAGATAATATAGTTCAGAAGATCATTCAGAGGGCCGATAAGCTCATGTACGAAAACAAGCGCGAAAGGAAAATGTGCCGTGATACTTAATGCCAAAGCGGATTCTGACGGCGACGACCATTAACAAAAAGATTACCAATTAATCACATTTTTTTCATTTATTTTTAGCGATTTATGCATTGAACTAACAGCCCATTTCAGTTATGATATGTTTCGCTACGTAATTGACTTGTTGTTTAACCTTTGAATAGGAGGTAACGAGATGGGCGAGTGGAAACAGGCCTTTGATAGGATAATGGATCAGCTCTACAATCATCCAGAAGAGATGAGAGCAAGACTTCTTAATAAATATGATTATATTGGCAGGGATGAGAGAAAACCTCAGACAGCCATCGAGATGTTAAGAAGTATCCACAGCTAAACACAAACTATAAAAGCCCCTTAGGAGTAATTCCTAAGGGGCT
>JAEEGJ010010792.1_pt1 | contig 23550 bp, 14 predicted proteins | sample 8958761 | NCBI WGS metagenome assembly JAEEGJ01 (sample SAMN16246546, study PRJNA631951) | gut metagenome | biome: gut microbiome; feature: rumen; material: RS-attached | host: Bos | place: Iran: Karaj | collected 2018-10 | reverse complement strand
ATTCCATTTCCAACGCCACCGGCAAATCGACGCGAAGCTCCACGCATTCGGCGCTTGCGATGAAGCCGGTTTTTTCCAAGTCTTTCCACGGAACGTCGTAGCGCTTGGGGCCGACCAAACTAAAGACGTGGCCCTGGCAGCCGTCCTCGCGGACAAGCGTGGCGGTCAAACCGACACGGCGCGTTGCCTGCAGTTCCGCCGCTACCCTAAAGACAGGAGCGGGCAGCAAGTGGACTTCGTCATAAATTATCAGGCCCCAATTGCGTTCCCTGAAAAGAGAAAAGTGCGGATAGGCGCTGGTCTTGTCCGGCCGCCAAGTCAAGATTTGATAAGTGGCGATTGTGACGGGCGCGATCGTTTTGTTCTCTCCGGTGTATTCCGCGATTTGGTCCTTTGTCAAATTTGTTTTGTCCAAGAGCTCGTCGATCCATTGGTGGACGGCGGTGATGTTTGTCGTGACAATCAAGGTGCTGGTTTGCAGCATTTCCATTATTTGCATTCCGACGACAGTTTTTCCGGAACCGCATGGAAGAACGATTGTGCCGAATCCGGTGCCCGGCCCCTTGTCGGCGACCAGCGCTTTTGCCGCGGCGATTTGGTAGTCGCGAATTTGCAAGTCCTTTTGCGCCAAAGTTTTTTCGCGCAAAGTTATCTGCAAGGGCTCTCCGTCATTCAAGGGCGCTTCGTCCTGAACAGGCCAACCAAGCTCCAAAAGTTTTTGCTTTACGATTCCGCGGTCGGTCAGCTCAAGCAAAAAGGCGCGCTCAAGTTCCAAGCCGGGAACCGCTCCAGCAGAAACCGGCGTCAAAAATTTTTTTGTCGCGGGGTTGTTCAAGATTTGTTTGTAGATGATGTCGTCGCTTGCCACCAAGCAAAGGTATTCGACCTTGGCCTCTTTTTTTTCTTCGGTCTTCTCTTCGTCAGTTTGCGGTTCGTCTTCTTGCGGCTCTTCTTTTTTTGGAGCGGGAACCAGCTTTAGTTTTCCAAAGCGCTCGCCAACTTCTTTTATCCACGCGCCGACGTTTTGCGGAATGTCGTAGCGGCTGTAAGCGTTCAAAGTTTCCAAAATCGAGTCGCTGTTGATTCCGGCGCTGGCCGCATTCCACAAAGAAAGCGGAGTCAGCCTGTAAGTGTGCAAGTGCTCCGGCGATCGCTCCAACTCTGCAAAGGGAATCAAGGCGTTCCTGCACTCGTCGGCAAGCGGCGCGTGCACGTCAAGCAATATCGTGCGATCGCTTTGAACAATCAGAGGATTTTGAAACCTGTCGCCGCCTTCCGAAAAATTTTGCATAGCATTCTATTTTAGCACAAAGCGGCCGCTTGCGCAATGTTAGGAAGGAATTTACTCGCCGCCCAGCAATCTGCTGGAGCCCCACGCAGCGACAAGGCCAAAGAAGACCACCGTTCCAAAAATGTGGACGGGCATAAAGGAGCTTAGCGCGATGGCGCCAAAACTGAGCGCGGTGGTGGCGAACGAAAGCAAGACCGCAAGCGAGTTGACCGCGTCGCCGCCGCTTTCCACCGTGTAAATTATGTAGTCCAGGCCCAAGCCAAAAACCAATATGATTCCCGTGACGGCAAAAAAGCCCAAAGGGATTTTAAATGCCGCGATGACGGCGGCCTCGCACAGCAAGACCAGCAAGGGAACGGCGGCGACTTTTGCCAACGCCCTTGGCTTGTAAAAAAACGCAAGAACCAAAATCAAAACGACAAAGGCCGCGGCCAAAAGAAAAAGCATGATTTTTGTCAGCCGGTTCAACTCAAATGCAATGTCGCTGACCTTATTGATAAAATAAACCGTCTGTCCGTCCGCGCCGCTTGTCCGCGCGGCAAGTTCCTTGAACAAGTTTTGGTCGCCGCCCGAAACAAAAATCGCGCTAAAATATTCCTGGCCGATTTTTCCAAGCCACAAAGTTTCAAGCGCGTTTTGCAAGTATGAGGGAACGGAATCCATGCCCGAATCGTCCGCCGCGTCCAGCAATTGGCGCGCTTCCAAAAAATCCTCCGCAAAGTCCCTTGGCTCGCTTCCAAAAATCTCCTGCAATTCTGGAGCGGCTTGCATCAATTTTTTGCTGGCCTCAAGCGACGCTTCTTTGCTTTTTTTAGAGGGAACGAATTGGCTTGTCGCCGAATAAGAGTCAAGCCTGCCAGCATCGACTTCTTTTTGCAAGACGGCGCAAAAGGCTTCTTCGTTTTGCAAAAGCTTGTCGGAACTTTTTCCGCGGACGATAAAATACCAAGCGCCGTTCTTTCTATTCATCACGCTGGCCGAAAGTTTTTCGTCCTCCAAAAGCTTTCCGCTCATCGTGTAAAATTTTCTAAGGTCGTTGTCCAAGCGCAAATTTTCTCTAAAGAAAATCGCAAGCGCAAGGCACGTTCCCGCGACGATAAAAAGAAAAATCTTCTTTAACTTGCCTGAGAGCGCGAATTTAGCGCCATTCAGCATAGTTAGCGGAACTTTTTTTTGCGGAACGGAAAGAGCCGGATAAAAAAGAACGGTCGTCGCAAAGGCGCTCAAGATTCCCGCAAAGCAAAAAACGGATATTTGTTTTAGCAAAGCGAACGGAGCCAGGAGCATGATCAAATAGCAAATCTCCGTCGAAGCGAACGAAAGCGCCAAGCCCTTAAAAATTTTGTTCCTCGCCTCCGCTCCCGAAAGCGCTTCCTGACTAAAATACGCGCGCGTCCAAAAGTGCAGGCTGTAATCCAAGCAGGTTCCGATCAAAGTAGTTCCAAAAACAAAAGTCAAAATGTGAATCTGTCCAAAGACCAAAAGCTCGGCGCCCAAACCAAACGCCGCGCTCAATGTTATCGCCCCAACCGAAAAGAGCAATGGCCGCGCGCTCCTAAAGACAAGCAGCAAAAGGACTACCACCGCCAGCATGCTAAGAGCGCTGATGGCCGCCACCTGCCTTTGCGCGCTTGAGGCGCTCTTGTGGCTGTGGAAGGGGGAACCGGAAAACACGAACGAAACTTTTTCCTGCCCAAAATCGTTTGACGCGGCGACGCGCTTGGCGCAATCGTAAATCGTTTGGACACCGTTGTTCTTGTTCGCAACCGACGCGCCCTTTTGCGTCAACGCGCCGCGAACCATGACGTAATGGTCGCCGTCGTGTTCCGCCGCCAAAACTCCGTCGCGCAAGGCCAAGGCCGTTCCCGTGTTGGAAAGGGACGCGATTAAATTTTGCAATTCCAAGTCGGCCAAAAAGAAGGGGTCTCCGTCAACAAATTCCAAGGGCGTGAGCGAAAAGGCGCCAAAGGCTTTTTGCAAGGTCTGCTCTTTTAGCTCCTCAACGCCGCCGCCTTGATTTATTTTTTGAACTGTCTCCTTGTCCAAAAGCAAAAAGCGGTTTTTGTAATACCATTCAAAAATGTTGTCCAGCGACAAAGAGGTTGCCTCAAAAGAAAGGCTTTCAAAAATTTTATTGTTGGGATTAACAGCGGCGGCCTCTTGGTCGGCCTGCGAAAGTTCTTCCGCCAAAAGTCCCGCGGCCTTCTTGGCGCTTTCAAAAGTCTTTGCCCTCGCCAAAATAAAAAACTGCCTGCCGCTCTTTTGGGCCAGCGCGTTGTCCGCCTCCGCCACCGCCTTTACCGACGACGACTGGGGCAAAATGTCAAACAAATTGGTGTTTACAAAAATCTTTCTGCCCGCAAAAAAGCACACCGCCAGCGCCACAAAAACGGCGGCGTGCAAAGCCAGCCATGCAAGCGGGAAGGGATTTTTTTTAAGGCAAGAAAAAAGGTTTGCTTTCATTTTATGATTCACAATTTATTTGACAAAGCTTCATGGCGGCTAGCGCGTTCTTATGGGTTTCTGGAGTCACGCAGGCGCAACAGCTTGCGTCAACCGAAATCTTCACTTCCGGCAGCTTGGCTTTAAGAATGAACGCATTGCTTATGACGCAGATTCCAGTGCAAAGGCCGACAAGCTCGATTTCTTCCAATCCGTCCAAGCTTGCGGCATAGTCAGCAAGTTCCATTGAGCCAAACGAAGGCTTGTTAAAAATGCGGCTGTTCCCCACTTTAAGCTTGCTAGAAATCTGCCAGCCGTCAGTTCCTTCAACGCAGTGCAGAACCGGAAGATTTTTCCCTTCTTGAGTTTCAAGGTAGTTTTTTTGGTGCGTGTCACGGGTGAACACAACAATCTCGCCAGCGCCCCGCGCCTCTTCAATTTTTTTCGCGACATTCGGAACAATCGCCACAGCCTCTTTTGTTCCAAGCGAACCGTCAATAAAATCATTCTGCATGTCAATTACGATTAATAGTTTCATGGTTTGCTCCTTTTTTATTTTAACGAATATGTCCTGTTCCTGTTAGCGCCATTGGCAACAATCTTGCCATCTTCAACGAGTTCAGAAAGATATACCTTTGTACGAGATTGCTTTAAACCAATTTCCAGAGAAATATCTTGAGTTTTTGCATTTGGGTGATTTCCTAAATATTCAAGAATTCTTGCCCTAAACTTATCAGATTTTTTATCGCCATTTTCCTGGTTTATCGCCGTTTTTTCAAGCTTATCGCCGTTTTTATCGCCACTTTTTGAGTTTATCGTCGTTTTTTGGGCTTTATCGCCGTTTTTCTTATATGAAGGACGGTAAAAGTTTACACGGAGCATATCGCCAATTTCAAGGAACTCTGGTCTGTCTACTCCATATTCATCGCATTCTGCAAAAATGCGCTTAAAGCCAGAACCCCAGCCTTCAAGGACATCTATCTTTTCGAGAGTGCGTGCAAGCGTTTTATTGCGGATTGACGAACGGCCTGACAAAGCTTCTTCAAGGGTCAAAGAACCATATATGCTTCCCGGCGAAGAAATCTCAACCCGGTCATCATAAACCGCAACTTGAACGCTGGAACTCATTTGATAATTTCGGTGAATAACTGCATTAATAATCAGCTCGCGGATTGCTTTGTGAGGAAGTTCATACTTTTCTTTGTGAACAATTCCATTGATTTCCACCGACATGCTCAAATAGTTCAGAACAAATTTATAGGCTCCGTCTATCTGCTCGCAAAGAGGACCTTCATATTCTTTTTTATCAAGAAAGTCGACACGATCTGTTCCACGGAATCTAGCGCACTGGATACGGGATGTATAATCATGCTTTCCCAAAAGAATTGCATAGGCATTAGTCGCTGTATCTTTTTTATTGCCGATTATAAGATTCAGGTTCTCCAAATCTTTTCTTGTAATCCTCCGCTCTGCGCGCTCAGAAAAATCCTTGCAAAGATATTTTATATCCTCATCCTCAACCTTCACACTAGGACAGGCAAACTCATCATAATAAACATGGCGACCACGGTTAGAAAGTTCCTCCAAAGCAGTCCAGTCTGCGTTGCGGGTTGTCGCTCCAAGACGGATAAATATGCCGTTTTCTTTACCCAAAGCTTTTATGTAATAAGGAGTTGCGTTTCCCGGAAACACATTTACAATCAAAAGTTGGGCATCGTCTACCATCTCGGCTGTAATGTCGAACATAATTTGCGGCTCGCACATTTGGCTGATTGTGTCAGCAATGTTGTCCTTAAGTTCAAACAAATCTACAGATTTTGCAAGACCTACAAACTCGCGTTGATTGTTTACGCCAAGCACAAATTTGCCTCCAGCGCCATTTGCAAAGGCAACAATGGTTTTAATCCATTTTTGTGAATCATGAGGAAGCGTTGATTTATATTCTAATGTGCGGCTTTCACCGTTTTGGATTTCTTCTTGTATGGTCATAGATTTTCTCCTTCGTCCTCTCTCTCTTCAAAATTCCAGCAATCGGAAGCGTCCGTCAGTCTCTTTTCGTAGCTCTTTCTATCAATTTCTTCCCATTCGGGATTGTCGACATACCTGTATGATAAATCAAAACGATGCCTACATGACTTGCCGTTAAAGTTTTCGCAAAGAGGACATTTTTTTAGTTGAGGCTCAATTATATTAGGATTCTTTTCTAGTTCTTCTAACTCTTCTTTTATGCTTTCAAGAAACGAATCATCACTGTAGTCACCACTTAAAAGCCATTCAACATCATGAGAATAAGCTTGAGCGATTTTCAAATATTTTAAGGCATTTTGAAATTCAGAAAGAACTTCTGGAGACCATTTATTCTTTCCCCATTTTATTTCTTTTGAAATAATTGCAAGGGGTTCATCAAATGTAAAAGAAAAATAATTCATGCTTCCACCGCTCATAAACCTACCCTATATCAGTATGCGCTAAATTTGCGCAAGTTGAAGTTATTGTCAAGAATTATAGCACAAAATTTGACAAAAAGAATTAAGTTTGCAACTTAATTTTTTTATCTCCTCAAAAAACGAATTGATATAGCAACGAATAAAAAATTTTTATAAAAGCTTTATTCTGATGTACTATATCTGTTGAAGTTGAACCTAGTAAATTACTATAACTACCTACAGCCTGAATTTTTTCATCATTAACAAAACTGAAAAAAATAAAAGACAAACTGTCTCCTACCGTAATATTATACCAAGAATTCTTAAATAAAGGATCTTGTTGCATTTCTGCATTAACAGATATTTGTTCTATTAAGCTAATATAATAGTTGATATTTATAATGTTGCTATATCGATTTTTCTTATCTGCATTAAACACCAGTCTTAATTGCATTTCCTTATATTCATATCCAAAATTTAATGGACTTTGAGCATGTAACATAATTTTATCAATGACAATTAGTATTTCACAACATAATAATTCATAGGTGCTTATAAAATTCTTAAAATTATTTGATGCCAATGTAAGTTCATGAATAGTTTTAACAACATCAAATATTTTCTTTCTATTTCTGATAGGCATAGATTTTAATATAGCTTTATAAAATTGTTTTAAAAAATCCAAACTGCTATCAAAAATAGGTTTATAATTTTTCTCTAATCCCTCATATAAAACAGAAATATCGTCATCAGGTTTACCATAATTTAATGGCAATATAAGATTTACGAATTTCTCTAAATAATGTTCGGCAAAAGCCTTTTTTGATATATTATTTTCAGAATCACTCCCATAAACTTTAGAAATACTATTTGCCAAAGCTTTGCCTGAATATGCGATTATTTGAATAACTGGCATTTCATTACAAACATGATGAAGCCGTTCTAAAACTTTGATTGCATATTCCGGCAAACAACGGTCAAGCTCGTCTACAACAAAAACAATCTTATATTCCTCTGCAAGTTTTTGAATAACAGATTTTATTTGCCTTAAAGCATTTTCTAATGGCAACATATTGTTAAAATCAGATTTTGTAAGTTTTATATCGTCAATGGCTTTCCCTGATTCTTTTACAGAATCAATAATATCATTTGCATTAATTCCGTATTTTTTTTCAATAACAGAGCCAGCAACTTTTGCAAGAGCGGTAATAGAAGATGATATAGCTTTGCCTACAGTTCCTTTTTCTTTTATTTTTTTCTTGTATGATTTTAATTTTTCAATCATTACAGAAAGAATTGCGACAAGCGGTTCGTCGTAAAAATCATTTTCCCAAGCATTATAATGAAAAATAAGATATTCATTTTTATTCTCATTTACAAGTTCATTTTCAAGTTTGTTCAATACCCAGGTCTTACCGCAACCCCATTCACCGTCAATGGCTAAAGAATAACCAAACGGATTATCGCTCTGATTTGCAATTATTGATTTAAGAAGATTGATGTAAGGCTGACGGGAAAGGTAATCTGTCATTTCTATAATTTCACCTTTTTTGAACTTGGAATATATAATTGTGATTGTATGATTTTAATATTTGGCAATTTATTTTCAATTTGTGCTTTAATTGCTTCTGATTCAATACTTTGTAATTTTTTATAGATTTTTTTTCTTGGGTCATCATAGGAAAAAGGGGGATATGGTGATAATCGAATGCTTTTTATCAGACCTGATTGAAAATCGATTTTCTGGATAAATTTAAAATAACTTTCTTGTTTATTTTTATTGTCTACAATAAAAATACGTATTTCATTTTCAAAAATAAAAGCATGTCGCTTTATACATAATAAATTGATAAAATTTTCTGTATTAAACTTATCTGGGAAGAAATAATTATTTCCTTTTGCTCCTGTCATATGAAGATTTTTTATCTCTTTAACTGTGTAATTATATATGGCTTTTCCTATAAAAATTTTACTTTTGTTTGAAGCTGCATAGGCATTGAGATAATTCAACAATTTTGTTGTATCAAAAGCAATTTTAACCGTTTTTGAATTATTTTCATCAGAATACATTTTCCAAGATGCCTCTTCATTTTCATATCCTTTATTTGTTAAACACATACAATATACATTTGGTTTTTTAAAATCATATTTAGAATAATCTGCCAAATAAAATCTCGTTTCAAAAGGATCATACCAAGTTTCAGGCGATACAAAAGTTATTTTCTTATCATCAATCATTCGTAAGAATCGTTTTAATGGTATATATTTATATACAGTTTTTATTTCGGAAAAAGATAGGTTGTCTAGAAAAAAAATATTTTCAAAATTGTAATATTTTTTAACTTTTAATGATGGTATTTCAATTTCAAATTCACCAAGTCTTTTTATATTTACTTTTTTACTGTCCATAGTACAAGTTTTTATATAATTCTTAAACTCTTTTGTATCTAAATGTAAAAAAAGATCATTCTGAGATAAAACTTTAGAACGAATTACTATGTTAAAAGATTGTAAAAATGGCTCATGATAATCATCTGTATACAATATAACAAGGTTTTTCGTAGGTGCAATTCCAGGAATAATTATATCACCATAATTAAAATGATTAACATCATTCAGAAATGTAAAATCAGCTATTTCTCTTAGACGCTTTTTCATTTATTTCGCCTCCTTCCGTTCGTTCATAAACAACTGCAGTATCAGGTCGTGATTATTTATAACTCTCTCTTTTTTACAAATAAACTTGCAATATTATCTGGATTAAGTAATTCACTTGGGAAAATATTTCTTTTGGGTTGATTAAATTCTCTAATAATAGGATAAAATCCTGGTTTAGGGATATCTCTTTCATCTGAGAATTCATAGATTTCTTTTATATTAGAGCAGAATCTTTCATCAACTGGAGAAACATCAATCTTTTGTAAATATTTTATTTCTGCATTTTTAAGAAATTCATGGTTAACTAGATAATCTTTTATATTTTGTTTTCCTTCTTCCGTAGCATATAAAAAAAGTATTTGTATTTCTGGATCATTAGTTTCAATTATTTGTTTTAAAGAAATTTCTTTTTCTTCACAATAATACTTTTGAATTCTTTTCTGTGAATTTTCATTAGGATAAAAAAATAGATTAAGATAATCTTTTGTTGAAGTTCCGGATTGTAAAGTATCAAAAACAAATACCATTTTTTTTATTTCTCTATCTTCTAAACAATAAAGTCCATTATCTATTTTAAGTCGATTTATATATAAACCTAAATCTCGCCTTGTCTTGTCTCTAATATAATCATTTATCTCGCTTAGTGTTCCACATTGACTTCTATCTTCTTTCGGTACATATAGAGTGCCTTCTTCATCGAAATAAAAAGAATTATTTTCTATGGCTCCAAAATATGAAACAATCTGATGTTTTTCAAGTGATTTATAAAATATATTCCATTTATTTTTATCAAATGAATTAAAAATTACATGATGTATAATTCTTAGAGTTGCAATAGTATTAAAATCACTATAATATCGCATTTGTTTTGGAATCAAAGCATCTTTTTGTAACTGCATTTTTTCACATATATTTTTTATTTCTGAATGTTTACAAAAAGCTAAATCGCTTTTGGATTTTATATCTTCATTTTTTTGATGTATATTGGATAATACTCTTAAGAATGGAATAGCCTTATCGTTTATATAATATTTTTTTCCCTTCTTAAATCCATAATATATATGTTCATCATTGTTAGATATCGATTTTTCTAAAAATTTATTTTCTATCTTTTGTTTATTGTAAAAGAATTCTATTTCATCATTTATTGTTTTTCTTCCTTCAATTTCTATTACCTTAAAATCTTTTTCTTCTGTTTTGCAAATTGAATTTATTTTATTGATGATAAAATTTACGGGAAACTTATACGGTAACCAATAAATATCTTCAATTCTTTTATCTTCTATATCATTCTTGTGTCTTATATAATTAATATCATTGAAATACGAATCTGTAAGATTTAGTAAAAATGAATTAACATTATTAACCTTTTCTAACCAAAATGATATTAAAGTATCTTGAAAAAAAGATGTTACTGTATTCATTTTAGAAATAAGTTCTTTCAGTGATAAAGGATGCAGCAACATAAGTCTAAACAAACTGGCATACATTACATAATCTACATCATGCCCCCAGAGTGTATTTAATCCATACTTTCTTAAACCATATTTAAATAGATTTTCAGAAGTTGCAGTATAATGATTTCCACCACAAATTATATCTCTATCTTTATTCGAAAACTCGTTTACAAATTTAATAATATTGCCATCTTTAAAAAAACAATTATCATATAATACATTGTAATATTTATTACAAAAAGCTTTTTCAATAACATATAATCGATCGTTTAAAGAATATTCTGCTTTATTTAAAATATCATTCAATGAAAGAAATTCTGCATCCACAGGATAATCTTTCAATAAGTAATATGCTATTATTTTACCATTAAAATTTGTTTCTTTATGAAGTTTGTTTTCATCGATAAACTCATTAAAATATCCTTTGTCTTCACTACGTATATATATTTGATGATTTTCTTTATCTATCAAGACTAAAATACCATTGTATTTTAAATTTTCTTTCCAAGTATTAATTAATTGATTTCCTTTAAAAAGTATTTTTAATCCTTCTAAATTGCAGTCCTTAACTATTTTATTTAATGCTTCTATATTGTTTAAATCTTGCTCCAATTTAAACATTTCCATAGCCAGAATAAATGTATTAATAATCTTGTCATCTAATCTTTCTAATTCTCTATAAGAAGACATTACTTTTTTTAATAAACTTCCTATTGGAAAATAATGTTTATTTTGTTCATTTTGTAAAATAAAAATAAGTTTTATTTCCTCTAGTTCTCCACATATATCAGTGAAATATTCAAAAACTTTGTCAGAAACTTGTTCTTCATCATTAACCAAATCATGCAAAAAAAGTAAAATTCTTTCTTCTGTTGTAGAACTCTCGGCTGTTCTTATGTGTTCTGCAACTGTGTTAATATTACAAAAAGCATTCCATATTTTTTCAGCAATATTCTTAATGCCCTCTTCATTAAATTTACTTACAACATGACAAAACAAGCTTGAAATACAATCAAGAGGAATTCCTTCTGAATTTACATTTATAAGAGCATCTAAAATTTCCAATAATTTCTGCTTATTTGTTTTACACCCAGGCAATGATAAATATTCATCATAACTAACAAGAGTTTCTTTAGTAATTTTCATTTGTCTTATAAAGCAGCAATGCATTAACAACAGAGCGCTCTTCCTCCGCAATTTCGTTTATATTAATTTTTTCTATAAAAACATTACATAATTTTAGAAACAAATCTCTATCAATTGATTTATTTTGAACAGATAAATATAACTGACTAATACAATTTTTAAAATTTAATGAAATTGTATTCTGTTTAATTAATTCAAAACAATTATTATTTAATGATTCGATTAAATATTTTGAATTTGAAAAGATATAATGATAGAATTTAGCAAAAATGCTTCCACGACCTTGAGTTGTTTCAAAAATTATTTTTTTGTATTTATGAAAATATCTATATCTATAAAATTCATTTGTTGAGTCACTGAAAATTATAGATGTAAAATTTGATACAGATTCATCATCAATAAATTTATCAAAAATATGATATTTTTCTAAATCATTTTTTTGAAGATTAAAATCAGAATTCCTAAACTCATAATTAAATTTTCCATAACGAAGTATTTCTTTTCGTTCTTCTTCTGACAATTCTTTTATCTTTCCATAAAATCTTGTTTTTTCATCATTTGTTTGTAAACCATTTCTTTTTAATGTTTTACAAATATTTATAAAAAGATTTTCTCCATTATATTCTGGTTTATAAAAAACAGTTATGTCATCCACATATCTTAATAATACATACTGATTTTTATTATCATAAAATTTATCTAATATCTTATTCATAAAAAGTTCTGAAATAATTCTAGCATAAGCAGGACCTTGTGGGACTCCGATTCTAGTTCCATTAACTTGTCTCGAAAGAATTTCATTATAATTAATTAAAAATGAAAAAATATTATTATCTTCTTCTGATAACTGATCCTTAAAAAAGGCATAAACAGCAAGAAAATCAATATTATCGTAAAACCTTTTTACATCGATTACGAAAACACCCCAGTCATCTAAAAACGGAGTGAATATATAAGGCCTAATTCTATTTATATATCTGCTCCATGAAGAAAACCATGGATAAAAAATATCTGACTTTGATAAAAAAGCCGGATTATAACTAAAAGCTTTAGGTGCACCTTTATTTAGATCTTTAGCAAGTTGTAATGCAAGAGACGTTGTAAGAACTCTATCGTAAGGAGAAAGAACTAAAAGCTTTCTAATTCTTTCATCATTTTCTATTCTTTCGAATGCATAAAAAGGGTGTAATATATCTTCAGCGTCTATTCCTTGTTTAATATTTTGAATCTTCGTTTCTATTTCAGAACATTCATAATTTGAAAATGCATTCATTTTATTCCATACAGGAATAACAGTATTTTCATCATTTTCAATTAAATACTTTGTTTCTTTTTTTACAATATTATTTACCGAATTATATTCAGCTTTTTTCCAAATTTGCTTTTCTAGCTCTCCTAGAACAATTTTCTTATCTCTTGTGAAATTCAGTTTATCTACAAGATATTCCAAACCAGTTTTGTTTTTATCATAATTTATTTCAATTGATAATCCATAAAGTTCTTCCAAATAAGATAAAGTTGCTGGGAAGTATTTATTTTTCCATTTTGCAATATTATCACTGGTCTTTTGTTCATCGTAAGATTTACTTTCAGAAAAAATAATATTTAACAAATCTCCTGAAATATCAATTGGTGAAAGAGTTCCTAATAATACATACCAATCTTCTGCTTTCGGTTTCCCATCTTTCAATCGATTGAAAATCTGTTTATATATAGATATTTCACTTAAAATATCTTTAATCTCTGATACAGTAACTTCAATGTCATCTAGTATTTTATATCGCTTGTACTTTTGTTTAAATGGTTCATTATCAGAAATACATAATTCTAATTTTTTACAAACTGCTTCAATATGATTAGCTTTATAACTATTTAAGAGAAGATATTGTTTTTTTAAAAAATCAGATTCATAAACAATACTTTTATCTAAAAAACTTTCAAATATAAATGATTGTTCTCCAGAACGATGTACTGATAATGGAAACTTTACCTGTTTTCCTACTTTATTACCTGATGACGAATCCGTTGCAGGAAATTTATCAAGAGCAAATTTTGATTCATCAAATGATAAATCTTTAACTAATTCTTGTATAATACTATATCCAATTTTTTTTGATATCTTCTCTTCAAAAATAATCCAAACATGGATTCCACGTCTTCCAGAAAACTCAGTGATATAAGATATACCTATTTCATCAAGTTTTTTTAAAACTGATGTTTTGATTAAATTATATAATTCATCTAAAGGAGGATTTGTTTTCTTTTTACAATCAAAATCCAAACATATCCATTTTATTAATCCTCCTGGATTTTGTTGATAACAACCGGCAGAACCTCTTCTTCTGAGCATCTCTGCAAGTAAATATTCATCATATTGAATATAACAAGTTGCATACCGGCCATCTTTCTGTTGAATAGCAATTGCAGATGGATTAACTACGAGTAATTCATAAAGTCTCTGGGCAATCTTTTCTCTTATTAATTCATCATCCATTTTTTATTCCTTTCCATCACTCAATACAAAAGTCCTAAGTACAGAATCAATCTTCATTGAAAGCTTAAAGGCAGAAATTTGTTCCCCTTCAAGTTTTTCAATATAACCTTTTGCAATCTCACGATTTACCTTTTCCTTCAAAGAAGAGAATCTTCCAAAATCATCAATATTTGTTTCTGAAATATCTTGTTTCATGAAATCAATTAAATCCTGATTTGGAATACCGAATGAATTTGCAAATTCTGTAATTCTTTTCGTTCGATCAGAAACCATATATTCAGTAATATAATCGCGAAGTGTTTTTGTTGGATCGGCTTTTACATCTCCGCTTTGAACCTGATGAATAAATACATTTGCGTATTTTTGTTCTTCCTGACTCAAACTACCAAAGGTTTTATGAAGTTCATTCAATGCTTCCTGGATCTGTTCCTCTTTGTCAGAATCTAGGACTTTAAGGAACTTTACAAACTTGCTGTTCATATAAGCGGTATCAATCATTCCAGTATTTATTTCTGTGATATAACCCTTTATATCATAAGGAACATCATCTGTACCTGTGCCCGAACCTGAAGTATGTGTCTTAGTCAAATCTTTATATCGTTGCAGTAATGCATTGTAATTCTGACTTGAAAGATTTGCTTTTGGCGGCTCTGGAATAACAAACCTTTCCTCAATAATAGGTGTTCCGTCAGCTGTTTTCTTTCCTGTATCGACTTCTTCGGTACGATGAGGAAGAGATTTGTCAAATTCAAATCCCTGGATCCTTGCAGCATCTAAATACTTATTGTATTCATTGAAAAGCTTAGCAAATTTTTGTTTGTCTTCTTTTGATTTTGGAAGATTATCAAAGTTTTCTATTTTGTTATCCTGAAAAATCTGGACAATTGAATCCGCAATTCGATTCATCTCTGCTACATTCTTTTCAATTTTGTTTACAAAGATTCCAAAAGGTTTATCCCCAGAATAGAGCCTGAAAGCTGCCTCTATATATTTTTCCATAGAATGAGGTTTTCGGTAATAACAGATTGTTCCATGTCTTTTGTCATTGCCAGAAAGACGATTTGTACGGGAGAATGCCTGAATGATTCCTTCGTAATACATCACTTTATCCATGTATAAAGTATTCAACCATTTGGAGTCGAAGCCTGTAAGCATCTGGTCAACAACAATTAAAAGATTAAGCTGCTGTTCTGGTTTATTATTGATTCCTTTATATACATCTTTGTGAGCCAGTCGCATTGAAAGGTCTGTCTTGAAGTCTGCGTATGTCGCAATCTTAAACTCTTTAGAATAAGTCTTATTGTAATCAGTCAGGATTTCTTTAATACCGTCAATCTTATCTATCGTTCCAGGAGCATTGTTATCACTTGGATCAAAGAGAGCTGTTATCTTTAATTGTGTATTTCTTGCCTTAAATATTCTATAGTATTCTATTGCTTCTGGAATGGAACTTGTTGCAAAAATCGCATGATATTTATTGTTCTGACTCAGGACCATCCAGTTTTCAAGGATATTATCTACTACCATTGCACGATGTTCGTCACAATCATACTGAGAGTTAGGAAGGTAGTCTTCTATGCCCTTGATGTAATTACCGTTATCATCTTCGTAACCAGCCATTGGAACCTGAGCTTTATCCATATATTTATTGAATACAGCTTTCTTGTTTTCATCACTCATGGCATCCTGTATATCTTTTGCCTTTGCCTTTTCAAGTGCAATTACCTGACGTAAATCCTTGTCTTTGTAAGTACATACTTTTATCGGGTCGAATCCAAGAACATTACCATCACGAATGCCGTCTGCAATTGAATAACGATGAATTTCGTTTCCAAACAGACTTGAGGTTGTACTCATCTTTTTAGAGTTTTCATCATGGATTGGAGTTCCTGTAAATCCAAAGAAAATTGCTCTTGTGAATGTCTTCTTAATATCACGAAGCATATTACCAAAAGTTGAGCGGTGACATTCATCAATAATAAATACAGTTCTCTTTGAATTGATTTTGTCTAAGTCTTTTTGGGTAACAGGTCCGTCTTCCGCAATATTACTTGCTTTCTGAATTGATGTTACGATTAAGACTTCATTTGTCTTGTCACTCTTTAATTTACTAACAAGCTGTCTTGTATTATCAGTTGCTTGAACTTCTGTTGTCTCATCTGCAAAATTCTGGTACTGCAGTAAACTCTGTGTACCAAGTTCAATGCGGTCCATCAAGAATACAACTTTATCAGCAAGACCGGAGTCTGCAATAAGCTGTGCTGTCTTGTAAGAAGTCATTGTTTTTCCAGAACCCGTTGTATGCCAGGTATATCCACCGAGGATTCCTTTTGTTGAAACTTCGTTATTATCCCAATCATGTTTTGCAACAACATCGCTGATTCCGCTGGATGCATAATACTGATAGCTGCGCATTACTTTTAGAACACCATCAGTTTTATCTGCAACGGTATACCAGCCAATCATTTGATGGGCCATAGGAATATAAAGGAACTTTGATGCAATATCTTTCCAGTCATTTATTGGCTCATTATTAAAATCTGCCCAATGGAAGAAGAAGTCTTCATTAAATTTTCCGTCAGGTCCCGGATTTGCAAAATAAACTGTTTCTTCAGGATTCATTGCCACGAAAATCTGTACAAGAGAGAACAGCCCTGTAAAAACTCCTTCATGCGCATATTTTTGAATCTGCATTGTGGCTTGGCTTACAGGAATACCAGTCTTTTTTAATTCGATGTGAATAACTGGCATACCATTAATAAGCAACATTAAATCACCACGGCGATTAGGATATATATCATCACGGCATTTGAATTTAGATTGTTCAACAATTTGATAGCGGCTTTTTCCGGCTTTGATTTCAAGACGATCATAAATTTTAAGGCTTACTTCTTTTCCTCTGTGAGCAATATCCTTTGAATCATTGTCGCGTTTTATGCTTACTGTTTTACCATTTATAAACTGATTTAATGCAAGTGGAGTTCTGAATTTTGTAATCTGGTCAATAAGCTGCTGCATTTCATTGCTACTTAATGGAACATCGTTCAACTGATCAATTCCTGCATTATTCTTAAAAAGAATATCCGCCCAGTTTTTAATTAAACCTTCTTCTGTTGGATATTTTATTACTTCACGTTCCCAGCCTTTTTCAAAGAGAAGATTTATAAGTTCGCTTTCAAATTTTAATTCGTCATCAAATGCCATATTTTTTTCTCTACTCTTGATAAGAATATGTTTCATCATATATATCACTTAATACTCTACCATTAAAACTCCAGTGTGGTGTTGGTTGTACATGTGGATGTTTTGCTTCCATAATTTGAGCAGTAAGTGCGGAAAGATAAAACTCTTCTTCATTATATTTAACTGTTCTGGCAGATGTTACGATTGCCTTATATTGCTGATCGTTGTAATTCATTACCAATTCAGAACCTACTGGAATTCCCATTTCTTCAAAGTTCAATTGTGGCCTTCTTTTCTTGTAGTTATTCAGGGCTTCAATTTCTGTACTGTTAATTCCAGTATTCATATCATTTTCAACATCTGTTGTGATGTCTTCAATTTTCAATAGTTCAAGAATAGGTTTTACATATTCAACTGAAGTTCTGAAAAACTCACGAGCTGGATTTATTCTATCTTTTGTAAATGCAGTATGAAGAGCATTTTCAACAGCCTTACAATCTTTTACCCGACAGGCATATTCACAAGTAAATGGAAGTGGAACTCCTGTAGAATATAACTCATTCAAACGAGCTTCTAGCTCATCTCTCTTTGTTAAACCAATTTTTATAAGACCTGGCATTGCTTCATTTGATAATACATATACAATTCCTTCGTCTGCCATGATCAAACCTCCTTTTGTACTAATTCTTCTTGTATTATTTTATGCACTTTATCTTTCATTTCTTGTGTTGGATAAACTTCATTAGACAGATATTCCCCATATTGGTCATATTGATGAATTGTATATTTTGGCAATAATTCCTGTTCTCGGCTAAGAATATACATTCTTGTTTCATCTAGACCAAATGCAGAATTTTGAATGTTTCTTAAACATCTATCCATTATTCTGTATAAAGCTATTCCATGTTCTTTTGCAAATATTATTGCTCCTTTTTGATAACCAGAAGTTGAAATAAAAATTCCTTTATTAGCTCCGCAACTTTGAATTTTTTGATAAAAATCTCTAACCATTCCGACTTCTATTGGCCGATTCTTTATTTTACACTCAACAAAGATCTTGATTGCAGCATTTGCTATTGAATATTCAATAACGACATCAATTTGATGTTTACCATCATTTCTCTCATAAGTTTCATTATGTGTAATTTTATAATCATCAAGTTTTTTGGGCGAATATAAAACATCAAGAATTGATAAGCAATATTTTTCAAACTCTGATGGAGAAATATCTGCAGCATTGAGGTCAATAAATATGTCATCAGAAATTAAGATGTCTTTATCCATAAAAGCCCCCAAATTATATAAACATCTTCTGCAAAAGTGATTTTTTTATATCTTTGAGCTTGTTAATTTCTTTCTGCTGTGAGCTGATGAGAGAATCGTATTTTGAGAAGAACTGACCGATTTTTATCTTTTCATCTTTTGAAGGACAGATAAAAGACATTTGCTTTAATGTAGATAACTTTACCCTTCTTTTTTCAATTAAAGACCCTGTTGCAACATCATCGAATCTTTTTAATGATGAATCTGTTTTAAAGTAATAATACCAAAAATTGCTTGAAGTATTATTCTCAATTGAAAATACATCATAATAACCAGAAACAGAAATATCCTTTACTTCTTTAGAGTACCCAATAGCTCCAAATCTAAAATTCATAGGATTTGTTACGAAATTGTTGGTATGAACAATCTTAAATAAATCTTCTTCTTTTGTGACCAAAAAACTTCTTTCATATCTTTCTGTTTTTTTTGTAACCCCATTTTCAATGGTTAGACTGAATAATTCATAATTACTAAAATTAGAAGTTCTCTCATTTATTTCAACTATTAAATCTCCCAGTTTCTTTTCTTCCCAATCTCCACTGAATTCTGCAAACCGCATTTCTGGCACTTTCTCGCCAGCTTTTGGGAAGCATTTTTGCAGGAGGGATTTTTTTACCGCTTTAAGAGATTCCAGCTTCTTTGTCTTTGCCTGAATGAGAGAATCAACATGAGAAAGAAATGTGCCGATTTTCTGCTGTTCGAGTTTATTACGAGGAACCCTGACAGGCATTTGTGTAAATACAGAATCAGTTATTGAAAATCGGTCTGACCTCGCTCCTGAATTGCCATTCAAAAACATAAAATCATACCAACATTCACTTTTGAAATACTTTTCCAAAAAACTTTTGTCGATATCATGGGTTCTGAAAACATAATATAATGGAGACATCACTCCAGAACGACCAAGTTTATTTCTATTGATTGGTCCAACAGGTGCAATAGTTGAAATACGTGGATTATATACAAAATCATCATTTTCAACGATAAAATATCCGTCTATGTTTTCTTCATTAGAAATATCATGATCAAAAAAATCTCGTTGACTAATAATTCCGAATTCTGCTGAATTTGTAAAAGTCTCTGTTATTGAATTATTTGTATTCTTATTACTTACTTTTGATGAGATTTCTCCCAGTTTCTTTTCTTCCCAGTCATCATCAAATCCAGAGAATCTTAACTGCGGAATAATTTTTGCTTGTTTCATGCCAAAATCTCCTTAAGATTCTCAAGACCTTTCATATCAAAGTCATTTCCTGTGAGTTCGTCCATAAGTTCAAAAAGTTCTTTCTGCGTCTGCTTTATTTCGTTTCCAATAGAAGAAAGCGTTTCAGAATATTTTTCTGTCATTTTGGTAAGTGAACTTATAAAATCATCTACGACTTTGCCAGGCATTTCATTCAGGGAAGTACACAGCGGTAAAATCCATTTTTCTTCGAGAAGTGCATTTATTTCAGAATCTGTAAGACCTTCAATCTTCTTGGTAGTTTTTTCTTCCAGTTCTTTTGTAAGTTTTGAAATTTGTTTTCTGATGGCCTTTGCATCGTCGTTCAGTTTTTTCTGCTGCTTTTTCTGTTCATCAGTAAGCTCTATTTCTTCTTCACCTTCTTCGGTTTCTGGAATCAGTTCTGCAAGTGCGGAAGTTTTTGCTTCAAGCTTTCTATTCTGTTCTTCAATGTTTTCAAGTTCAGAGGCAAAATACATTTTCTGCACAAGCGCAAAATCCATAATTCTGCCTTTCCAACCATCCTGAACTTCGTCTTTTCCTTTCATCACAAGATTAGGCTCAACTTTGCGGCAGGCTTCAATTCCTTCTGTTGAAATGATTTCCAAATCAATGGCGATTTTCTGCCATTCATCATCAAGAGTCTGGTATGCTTCGTATTTATCTACAAGAGAAACATTCTGAAGTCGGTCAAAAATCTGCTGTGCAATAAGGTCTTCTTCTTTGTTTGCATTAAGAGATTTTAGGTTGTCTATTAGTTCAGACTTCAAGAAAGTTTTTAGAGTTTCAAAGGATTTTTTATAGTCTTCTTCAAAATTCTTTACATCTTTGTTGGCGAGCACAACTTCTTTTATCTGCTCAATCCTCAATTCATAGTATGAATCATTTGCTTTGTTAAAAAGTTCATCCTTCAAACTAAGGAATGCTTTCCAGTAAGATTCAAACTTTTCTACTTCTGGTACCGGGATTCCGCCCGAAACTGTCGCAAAAATGTCATAGTATTCCGCGTCTTCGCTTGAATCTATATAGCGGGGAATATTAAGGTTGTAGTCGTTGTTTCGGATTTCTTCCTTGTTGACTACACGGCTAAACTTTTCTACGCTCTTTCTTTCTGTAACGACATCAATAATTCTTTTAATGTCGCTTGCAAGAAGTTTGTTCTGTTTACCTGATTTTGAAAAATGCTTTGATGCATCTATGATTAAAACATCATTGTTATCACGATTCTGTCTTAAAACCATAATTATTGTAGGGATTCCTGTTCCAAAGAAAATATTTGCGGGAAGTCCTATGATTGCATCAATCTTGTTATTCTCTATAAGGTTCTTACGGATTTCGTATTCATCTTCGCCCTTTGCTCCGTCTTTTCCAGCCTTACCACGGAACAATACTCCATGCGGTAAAACAATAGTCATAATTCCGCTCGGCTTAATGTGGTACAAATCGTGCAGCAAGAATGCATAATCAGCTTTGCTTGCAGGGGCTAAACCATATTCATAACGAGGTTGTATTCCCTTGTTTGTCGGGTCCCAGTGCTGAGAATACGGCGGATTTGAAACTACCGCATCCACGTACAAGGGGTCGTAGGTGCTTTCAGGATCTGATTCATCAAAGAAAGGCCAGTCTTGTTCAAGTGTATCTCCGTTTCGAGTTACGATGTTGCTTGGGTTAATGCCACGCATTACAAGATTCATACGGGTAAGGTTGTATGTAGATTCAATAAGTTCCTGAGCATAATATTTGATATTGTCTTCTTTGTTGATATGCTTTGAAAGAGCTTTACCAATTGTAATAAGAAGAGAACCTGAACCAGAGGTCGGGTCATAAATTTCAAAAGTTTCCTGCTTATGATCTTTAATATGATTTGCAACAATTTCTGCCATCAAAACAGACACTTCGTGAGGTGTATAAAACTCTCCGGCTTTCTTTCCAGCATTTGCTGCAAACATGGAAATTAAATATTCATAAATGAAACCGAGAACATCATAGTCCTGCTTACCATCCATTGGAATATCTTTAATGAGATTAAGAAGATCACTTACAGCTTTTGTCTGACTTCCGGCACTGTCACCAAGTTTTGAAAGGCCTGTGTCCAAAGTTCGGAAAATATTTGTGAATACTTTCTTGTGATTCGGATTGGATGAAATAAGGCGGCTGAATGCAGAAAGAGCGTCGCGGACATTTTTGATATTGAAATCTTTTCCTTTTGAAATCCAGGTTGTAAAAAGATTTTCGTAGGCGATAAAGTAGCCGAGGTTATTCTGACAAAGTTCAACAGCATCTTGGTGCTTTTCATTTAATTGTTCTTTGAGTTCTTTATCTGTGATTCCTTCTTTTTTAAGATAAGCAATCTCTTTATCTGAAAGAAACTTATAGAAGATAAATCCTAAAATATAATCTTTATATTCGTTAGCTTCTATTTTTGAGCGCATTTTGTTTGCGCTTTCCCATATTTTCGATGCAAGTTGCTGTTTGTTCATTTTTCACCCTGCTTTTGTAAAACCTATAAACTAATGTACTATTATACCACACTTCCCTAAATATTTATAGTCTAATCCCCGCGTAAAAAAAGGGTCAAATAATTTACTTATTTTTGCGAAATATTATTACTCTAAATTTATTATTTATATAAGAATAGTAAACCTTCATCTGCATAAAAGCAAATGATTCACGGTCTACTAGAATTACTACAATTTTATTATTTTAAAGAAAAAAAGCTTTCAGCAGCATAAGCGCAAAACCAATAAATTTTCACTTATCAAAAATTGTAAATTTGCGCTTTTAAAATCTGCAAAGAAATCGTAATGATTTTCCGCTTTTTTTCAAACGCGACCAAAAGAGACTTGCATTGCAAAAAGCTTTTGGCGTAAAACAAATTTTTTTAGGATGCATAATCATTTTTATTTTATATGCATCGTTGGGCAACAAGCCCAAGGAGGTACCCTATGGTATCTATTAATTCTAACCGCAAAACTAATTTCGCGGTAACTTTAACTCCTTGTTCATTAAAGGAGAATACTTACATCGCTCGCGTGCCGAGACGAACTGTAACAACGGACCAACTTTTGGATCTAGTGGCTGCCCATAATCAGGGCATTGACCGATATCAAGTCGGCCACGCGATGGAGTTGCTCAAGAAGGAAATCTTAGAGCAGGCAGAGCTTGGATTTGCTGTAGATATCATGGATATCTGCAAGCTTTACATCGCGCCGCTTAGTTCGGTGCAGTCGCTAACGCCAGAGGCCGAAACTGTCACAGGCTTTGAAGCAAGATTCGCTGTCAATGACGGCCTAAAGGAAAAGTTGAAGACTGTCACAGCAACTGTAACAGCTGTCGTTGATTCCTCTCCTCAGATTTCTCAAATCGAAAATCCAGTGGACAACTCTTGCGACGGAAAGTTAAAGGCAACCTTTAGTGCCCGCATCAAAGGCAAAAAGCTTAAAGTAGGCGGCCCGACAAATGGCATATTCTTCATTCCTGTTTTGGAAGACGGAACAGCTGACAAAAACGAAGAGTCTTGGATAAAAGTCCAAGATGAATTCATTACAAAGAATTCCGCAACAACATTGGAATTCTATTTGCCTCGCGATTTAGAAATCGCAAAGCAATATTATATTGCTGTCAGAACTCAAGTAAGAGGAGCCATGCAGCTTAAAACCGCCGTAACTGGCTACAGCAAGATTCCTGTAACGATAGAAGAATAACTTCTTAGTTACTACCCCCTAGCAAAAATCGCATCGCGCAGTTTTTGCTAGGGGATTTTTTCCGCCATTTTTAAATCTCACTTCTCCACCGGGCCGGTGTAGTCCAGGATGCCGCCAAACTCGATTAGGTTTGTGTAGCCTAGTTCAAGCAGTTTGTTGGCGGCGATTTTGCTGCGGCGGCCGCTGCGGCAGTAGATAAAAATC
>JAEEGJ010010791.1_pt1 | contig 23550 bp, 30 predicted proteins | sample 8958761 | NCBI WGS metagenome assembly JAEEGJ01 (sample SAMN16246546, study PRJNA631951) | gut metagenome | biome: gut microbiome; feature: rumen; material: RS-attached | host: Bos | place: Iran: Karaj | collected 2018-10 | reverse complement strand
CGTTCTCGGGGTTGTACCATCCGCCTACAAAGCCCTGATGCTCACGGGCATGCTTGACAACGGCAGGGATGCTTTTGCGGTCGAAACTGTTCTGGGTGGCGATATAGGAAACCACCAGGCCCTCCGTCGGCTGACGCATTGTATTTATATCAATGGTAAAGCCATCGGGGTACATCTGCCCCATAGCCCATATGGCGTTGTAGAGCTCCGCGTCCGTGAGGTTGGGCTTTGATTGGGCAGTTGCTGTTATTGTCGCTGAGACTGAGATTGCGAGAGTTGCGGCAAGAGTCAGAAAGATCTTTTTCATATATGTGCAGTTTTGATTCTTATATAGCTGTCCGTACCTCAAATTTACAATTTATACCGGCAATTTAAAAATGTTAATTGAGAATTAATTATGATAATAATTTGTTTTTCGGAAAATAATCTTAAATTTGCAACACTATCCCCCTTAGATGAAAAAGGCTAAGGCTTGCCACCTCTCGGGGTGGCTTATTTTTTAAAGAAAGAATATGGACACACAGAAAGTAATCGTCTATGTAGATGGCTTCAACTTCTATTATGGCCTTCGCTCGGAACGGCGCTGGAAACAGTACTATTGGCTTGATGTCGTTGGATTCTTCGAGCGGTTTATGAAACCTGGGCAGGAGTTGGTAGCGGTGAAGTACTTCTCTGCTCGCCCGACGAACAATCCAGGTAAGAACACAAGGCAATATGCCTTTTTTCAAGCGAACAAGGAGAATCCGAAGTTCCAGCTAATCCTTGGGAACTACATTCCCAAGGATATCACGTGCTTTAATTGTGGTAATGTAATCCATTCACACGAAGAGAAGGAAACAGATGCCCGTATTGTGACGCAAATCGTTGCGGATGCATATGAGAAGAACTGTGATATTGCTATAGTGGTTTCTGCTGACAGCGATATGATTCCTGCGGTTGAGATTGCTAAGGGTATTGGACAGCGTGTCTTTGTGTATTTCCCTCCTAATCATTATTCTAATAATCTGGCTTTGCTGGCAAATGGTAATCCTATCAACCTTGCTCGTTATGAAAGTCGTTTCAGACAAAGTCTTCTCCCTGATACGGTCCATTTGAAAGCGCAGGATTTTGATTTGTCTATTCCAGCAAAGTGGAAAAGCTATCAACCCGTACGTCATCCGTAGTAAACTGATATGATATTGATTTGGCATCCTTCGGGACGCCTTTTTCGTGCCAGGACACAATAAAGCCTCCGGCGTCATCGCGACGGCGGAGGCTGAGTTTTTGGAACGAATCGGGGTTGGGGAACCGGACCCCGGGCCGGTGAGAGACTACGGCTCGTCAGGATCCGGCTCAGCTGCCTGGGCCCACTTGGCCATGGCCTGCATGGGGACAGAGGTCTCGCCGGTGGAGGAGTTCACGTAGAAGTAACGGAGGAAGACCTTGGGAGCACCGGCGCCCAGGACACCCTTGCTGGCTTCGTAGTCGGCCTTGATGTCAATGGCGGCATCGGTGGGCTCTTCCACGGCCTTGATCTGGGTGGCCTTACCATAGCCGCGGCTCACGCCGTTGCTCTGGCCTTCGGAGGCCTGGATGATGAGGTAGATGCCGCCGTTGTCAGCGATGGCCTGGTTCAGCTTGAAGGTGAACGCGGCGCTGGTGCACACGATGGTGGCTTCGGAAGGAGTCTCCACACCGGAGAGGGTAGGAGGCGTGGTCAGGATGGCGCCACCCAATTTCACAACCCAGAAGTTGAGACGCTGGAAGAGGTTCAGACCGGAGATCTTACCCTTGGTGCCCAGGATGGACTTGGCGTCAGCACTCAGGGCGGCCTTGTTCCAGGCAAGGATCTGCTCGTTGGTGAGGGACTTCCAAGAGGTGGTGATCATCTTCATCACACCCTTGTTCTTGGCCTGGTCGGAAGTACCGATTCGGCCACCGTAGCCGCGGTTCTTGATGAACTTGCGGCCTTTTACTTTCGCGGCGGTAACGCCCTTGGCGCTGCCGGACATCTCTTCAAAAGCGATGGAGGGGATGTATTTCATGGCGAATTACAGTTTGAAAAGGTTTTTGGATTTGAGGAATAGATATAGTGCTGCAGTGACTATTGCTAGGATAAGGAGAGTAAGGGTGGTGCCGCCAGTGCGCATCTTGAAGGATTGCCACTTGGTAAGCTTGCGCTCAACTTCGACGGTTTGAATCTGGACGCGGTCGCGGTAAACGATGCTGTCGCGGTGAACAATCTGCTTCTCCACTTTGACCGGATGCTTCACCGGTTTGGTCTCCAGGGAGTGGCTCAGGAATCCATCCTTGACCGTGGCCAGACTTTTGGCATACGGGTTCTCCAGCGTAGAAGTCGTGTCCCTGGTTACGTTGCTCTCGATGTAAACCGGCAGCTGGACGTAGGCTGTGTCGTGAACCGTTTCGGTGTGCGTGTTCACCTCAACCGTGGTGCTGTCCGTTATGGATGGCGAGGTGGGACGGAGAGCACCACAGGATGAGGCTGCCAGAAGAGCGAGCGGAAAGAATATGGAGGGAAAGCGAATCATCTTGTCATTCTGAGCGTTGCGAAGAATCTTCATATTCGGGTTCAATGCCGGTCTTGCGTTCAACGTTGCGGATTTCGGCGGCCATTTTGCTGAACTTTACATCATAACTGGCTTTCACGCCCAGGATGGCGCCGCAGAGAACAAGCAGTTGGCTCACGATGGCAATGGCGCTACTGGCTATTTCGCCAAGGGGCTCAATGAAGAAAAGACAACCCACGGAGATGCCAACGCCGGCGCTGAAGCTGGCGATAGCCATGCCGCCTTGGAGGCGCGTGAGTTCTATTCTTTTCTTCGGGGCCATAGTCATTATACGTTGTTGTCACGAACCAGGAATGCGTACACAAACGGATCGTGGCCAGTGTCCCAGAATCCCATCACGCGGCGCTGGTTGCTGAGCACCTTGTTCTCGATGTGGGCTTCCGCCATCCCGTCTATGTTGGGGTGCATCTGATTGCCGCCTCCGCAAATGGGGACATCCGCGGTAATGTCTGCAGGCAGCTCTTCCATGACTACTTCCCAGAGGGAATCCCTGTAGGCATAGGAGCATCCGCCGAACAGCAGATGGATGAATGCCCAGTGCTCGAATACCACCACAAAGGTCTCGTATCCGAAACGCAGGTAGTTGTCCGGCGTAGTCATCGTAAGGCGCTGCTGCGTCCCCTTGATGGTGTTGGCTCCCTGGTTCAGTTGTGGATAGAGCGTGAGGATGTAGATGATGAGAGGGCCGTTCTGGTCAAACCAGGGTTGCTTCTCAATCACAATCGTGTTCTTGTCCTTCACCCAGGACTTGAGCACAGAGCCGCCGTCATAGATGGAATCACCCCAGGAGTAGTGCGCGTCTTCCATAAAGCGAACGAAGACAGCACCCACTGCGCTGCGGTCTATGGAGAGGTCCGGCACGTAGATTTCCAGCTGCTCACAGGCCTGGTAATCTGCGTTCGTGGGGTCAAAACTGAACTTGGAATTCAGGACCACGTAATTGGAAGCCTGGTAATCCTTGAACTGGATCTGTCCGGCACCGAAGTTATTTCCTGTACTGTTGAACATGGCTTTTCAGTTTGAGGGTTAGTAAAGGATACCGGCGCCAAAGGCCTCACAAGGAGCGTAGTACGTGCCGCCACGGTGGGCAAACTCAATAGTCGTCTCACCCTTCCAGTTCCTCATATATACCATCGCGGATTGGACGTTGATATGTCCATGGTCGTCACAGGAACGGCACAGGCACATTCCGGTACCCATTACCTCCTGAGGCAGAGGAGTCTCTAGGGTCACTTCGGATGCGGCCACGTTATCCATCCCCAGGCACATGGCGCTGAACTGAGCTACCGGCGCCCCGGTAGAGAAATCCATATCAAATGTGGAAACATTGCAATCCTTGCTCGTGTCCACGTTGTCCATCGTAACTCTCACGCGTCGGCCGTGAGGGGCCTCACCGGTAACAATGGCGGAGTCCTGAACTGGCTGGCCAGCAAACCCGGTGGATGTGTCCATCCAATAGGACTCCACGAACACCTTCTGTCCGGGCACGGGCTCTACTCCGATGGTCTTCAGGTAAAGGGTCGTTACATCGGCCTCACCCCAGTCATCCTCGATACCAGGAGTGATGATGACGGTCTTGCTCCAGCCATTGGAAATGCCCACGGACTGTCCCGCGGACATCTTTACCACCAGCTTGTAGGGGCTGGCCTGGTGACGGATGCCGGAGATGGCAACCAGGGCGGGAGAGACCGCAATCTGGGAATACTCGACATTAGGAATGGCTACGGTGGACTCTGGCGCGGAAGAAAGAAGCGTCTCTCCGGCCATCTGCCGGTTGCTATTCAGCCGGACATAGAGGTTGATGCCGGAGAGCTTAGCTTTCTGGCCAAAAATGGAAGCACCGCTGACGTGCTCTGCCAGGCGGTCCCAATCAGATCGCTGAACGTCGGTGAGGGTAGCCCAAGATTTGGTAATCTTTTTGAGGGAGGTCCTTCTTGCGAGCTGGGTGATGGTGGCTTCGCCGGTAGGATAGGCTTTCAGCGAAAGGATGCTACGGCCGTCTTGAAAACGAGCCGTAACACCCTTTGCTGATCCGGAGAAGCCGCCGAAAGCGATGGAAGGAAGAGCGATCATAACCAAAAGTATTTGTTCAATAACAAAAGGGGTTCGGCTATGGCTCAATGCAAAAAGGGGCTTGGATATCGCCATATCCAAACCCCAGGACAAATGTATAAAAATGATTTTAAAAATGCAAATAAAATTATCAATATATCAATAAATTAAACATTATCATATTAAGTAATACTTAAAATTTCATCTAAAGTGATACTTTAGGTCATTATACCCATACTCTCTGCCCGGATTGACGTAGTCCAGAATGCCGTCTACGTGCAGTCCGATGATAGCCTCTTTCCCTTCTTCCGACTCCAGGAACCGGAGGCTTTCTTCACAGTCTTGGAAACCGTTCTCCGAGAGCACGCTTGCACAGGCAGTCTTCTTGAGAATCGTGAATTCTGCCTCGATGTCCGGATCACCGTCCGTATAGTCCGTTCTCAGCCGGTGACCGGGGAGCCAGAGCCCTGCTTGTTTGTACAGGCAGTCGGCCAGTTTGTCACTGGAGGTCTGGCCGCGGCAGGTGTAGGCACTCCAGCCAGTGGCATTGTACCAGCGGTCGCCTTTGCCAGCGGCGTTCACGTGGATGGAAACGCAGAGGACATTTCGTTTGCCCAGCCGGTCACACCAACTATTCACGCGGTAGCATCTGGCGCTCAGGCAAACGTCGTACTCTTCGGGCACCAGAAGTTCTGCGTCGTAGCCCAGGTCATTGATGTCGGCTACGATGGCACGGGCAATTTCCCGCGCCCAGGCGTATTCCCGGAACCGGCCGTCAGGGGAGCGTTTCCCAGGAGTGTTGCTGCCGTGTCCATTGTCAATCAGGATCTTCATTTTCTTGTGGTCTTTATGGTTGAATATCATCATCTTGTGTATTGTTAGTTGAAGGGATTCCCTCGGCTGAGGGTTGTGAGGGTTTGTCTGTTTGAGGGTTTGTCTTTTGGTAGTGGCCGTGGGAGACACGCCGAATCAGTTCAGCCTCCCGCCATTCTTTGAGATAGCGCTCCACGCTCTTCTGCGAGATGCCCATCTTGCCCGCGGTGTCAATGGCCTCGGCGGTCCCGAACTCTGCGGGCAGTTCATCAAGCAGCTGGTTCTGGCGCTTGGTGCCTTCGGCCGCCGGCTTGTACAGCTCGTGGCTGGAGAGCTCCTTGTACACGCGGACGGTGTGTCGCATCAGGACTCTGGAGATGAGCATCGCAGCCCGGAAGTCCTGGTCGTGGCAGTAGAGCATCGGCGGAAACTCCAGTTCATCGGCCATCCTGAGGACGGAAAGAATCATCGCAATCCTGTAAGTGATGAGCCCTAAACGCCTCACCGAAGCAATGATATCGTCTCCGAACAGCTGGTAGTAATCCCATTGTGCCTGCCGGTAGTGTTCATTGAAGTCCCGCTTCTGGCTGGCCGTGAAGTAGAACTTGATGCCTGCGTTCATCTGCAGGTTCTGGTATAGTTTCAGGATCCTGTCGCCAATGCGGTCGAAGGTATCATCCAGGCAGTCTCCGTCCTTGTGCTGTGGGAACACGTTCTGCCACTCCAACCGAAAGTCCAGGTAGTAGAAGATGAAGCGGCTGAAGAGGCCGTTCTCCGTATCCGGTATCAGCGCCGCGATTTGCCGGGGCGTTCCGGAGAGCACGGTGGAGAGTTTGGGCTGCAGCAGCTCCACGAACTCCCGGTCCTTCCTTCGCGTGTAGGAAATGGGCTCGTGGTGAAAGGCTTTCCGGAAGCCGTCACTATAGTCCCCGAAATCAGACTTGAAGGTGACGGCCAACGTGTCGCCCTCGGTCTCGAACATCAGTCCACTGCCATCATTCTCGGCCAGAATCTGGTACACCATCGTCGCGCTGGAGTTGGCCGGGATGATGAGCGTCCGACGTTTGGGCTCCTCCGGTGGCTCAATGGTCGGGTCACGTTTCTTCTTCCGCTCATAGTCGGCCTTGGCTTTCCGGTACTTGGCCATATCCTCGTCGTAGAGGAACTGCATCTGTTTTTGGATAGGCTGGACTAGGCGCCTACAAAGCGTCAGCCTTCCCTTGCCGGAGGATGCCGGTGCCGTCACAAAAAGGAAGAGGTTCGGATAAACAGGACGGTCACCGTACACGCCGGAGAGATGAGGAAGGCAGGCGGAGAGTGCCACCACGGAGCCCAGGATGAGAAGATCTGCATCTTCGTCGGAGTTGGCGTTGCAGGCCACCTCGTCAAGGATCTTCGGCAGCTTGCCCTTCAGGTCTTGTGAGAATGTCGGCATCCGTTTTTCCCTCAAACCCTCAAAACCCTCAACCCCTCGCGTGGGGGATTGGATGGGCTCCGGGGCCGGTCTTTCAGGCCTCAATTGGATACCTGCAAGCTTGGCAAAATAGAAGAGCGTGCGCGGCTGGATGCCATCGCCCTTCGAGCGCATACACTTGTCGTACTGTTTGTCGGTCTCATCTTCATTGTAGCCGGGATAGAACCTGGAGAGCCGGTGAAAGTAACTTCGCCCGTCTTCACCCAAGGCCTCCTTCAGTGCAAAGCCAATCTCCAGCCACTGGTGATAGTCGCCGGTGATATCCACCTTCCTCGCCTCCACCGCCTGCGTCAGCCGCTCAATCTCATCGGTCAGGTCTTTGTCGCCACGAGCGTTCCCTCTGTCATTTAGAGCGCCCACCCTGTCATCCTGAGCGCAGCGAAGGATCTCCTTTTTCCGGGGCTTCTTCCAGTCGCCCGGGTTAAATGCTTTCTTCGTCATGGCTGCCTCCTCCTTTCCTCATTCAGGTACGCATTCGGATCGTAGGGAAGAAAGCAAGCTCTTCCCACATCCCTGCATTGCCGGTCCGGCGCAATGCCGTAGGTCTTTTCGCAATAGGTGGCCACACTGTCGAAATAGTCTTCGTGGGTAGCCTTCACCAGGTCAATTGGGATAATCCATTTGAGCCCTTTACCGGATGGACTGCGAAACAATAACTGCGTCTCAAAGTATTCATCTTCAAGCAGTTTGTGAAACAGCGCCTCCACGTCCTTAACGTGGTCAAAGTCAATGCAGAGCAGGCCGCTGTGCTGAACCAGGTAGTTCTTGCCGCGGACTATGAACGTACCGGATGGCGTGATGTAATCGAAGTTGGCACTCTTGAAAGCCCGGCGCTGGCTGGGGTCCTCGATGCTTCTCAGGCGCTCCGTCGCCGCCCGTCCCCAAGGACCGGTCAAATAGCGGTATGCGTCCTTCAGCGTGATGTTCTTGCTCGGATACAAGTTGCCAATCGGCGCCTTGAAATAGGAGAAGATGGTCTCGCGGCCGGAGGATGGGATGAGGTACTCGCCGGTCCGGATGTCGATGCCCAGGTTGAGGTTCAGTGCCTCGTTCACGGCCATCAGGAGTTCAGCCCCCTCCAACTTCCAGTGCATCCGGGCAAAGTCAATCACATTGCCGTCGGGTATGTGGCGGGACTCGTCGTGGTGGACGGCCATCCTGGGCGGCAATTTCGCCTTTGGGTCCATTTTCCGGATCTCAATGTGCAGGCTTGGCCGGGACCAGTCCCAGGGATTGCGCACCCAGCCGCAGTCATCACCCTTCACGTGCATCAGGAAATCGTGTGGGTAATAAGTCTGGAGAATGTGGGAGTAGATGTCGGTGCCATAGAAGGTCCGGGCAAGGATGTTCTCCCAGGTAAGTTCAATGCCGCTCCAGAGGTTAAGGTTATTGTCCATCTTCCTCACCTCCTTTCTCCGGATGCTCGCCGCGTTCGGCCCGCCTTATCTTGAAATCGAAGTAGAACACATGGCCGTTTTCATCGTGCTCCTGGATCAGGTACCCGCGCTCGTGCCAGTGCCACATGGTACTGCGGCTCTTTACGTGCAGGCGCTCCATGGCTTCGGATAAATAGACTTTCCGCTGGCCGTTTATCTGATCAAACTTGTCCTGGACTTCGGTCAGGACTTTCCGGACCGCAGCCTCCACGTCGTCCTTGGACATCAGGCAGGTGCGCAGCTGCTCGGGAATCAGTAGCGGAAAGCCTTGCGGCTGCGCCGGTACTGGATTAGGTGGAGGAAGGGGTGCGGCCTCTTTCTTCGGCCGGCCGCGCTTGGCCTTGGCGGTGGTGGTCCGGCTCTTCGCCGCCATTGCCGCATTTCGTTTGGCTGTATATCCTTTGATCATTCGCTCTTCCGCCCGTTCCGGAGCGCCCGGCCCATCGGGCGTCCGTACGGCGGTGCCGTCCTTCCGGTCAGCTGGGCCTGCTACCATCCGGACTGCACCGCGAATGTACAATGATGTTGCGCGCCGGTTTATGGAGTTTTATGGAATTCCACAAAAGCGGGTTCAATCGTGTGCAATCTTGTTCAGCACCTCAACGGCTTCTCGTATCTTCGCCTGAGCCCTTTCTGTGAATGAGTTAGGCTCACCGAGGTAGGCGTAGTAGAGGGACTCGGAGCCCAAACGGCTGGGGAATTCAGCTGCGGCTGCAGGGTAGGGTGGTTGCTCCAGCACCCGAGCCTCCGTCGCAGCCTTGAGATAGACCAGGGCCTTGGATTTCCGGTTATTGTCAATCCACCTGTGCAGCTGCGCCAGAATCTCCGGAGCCCGTTCTGGGTCTTTGATGTAGTCGATGAACGGCCGTGCCTGTTTCGCTTTGTCCTTCTCCACCATCCGGCTCATAAGAACATCAAGTTTGGCTTCTATCCTTTCCATCATCTCCTCATGCTCATCCAGCCGCCGCATAATGCAAGACAGGAGGATCACCTGCTGGTCTGGTAAATCCTCCTGTCCTTTGATCAGAGTATGAGTATCCTGTACTACTCGCTGTTCTCCGTAGTCTTCCTGGGTCTTCCAGGTCTGCGCTTTACGGGCACAGGTTCTGCTTGCGGCTCTGTCGCCGCAAGCTGTGCAGGTGCTTCTGGCACCACCTCTTCCTGTTTCACCTTCTTCGGGCGGCCCGGTCTTCTCTTGGGTGTGTCGTCCACCTTTACTTTCTTCGGCCTGCCAGGCTTGCGTCTCGGCTTTGTCTCCACCAGCTTCTCCTTCTTCGGCCTCCCCGGTCTCCTCTTCGGCGTCATCGGCTCCGTTGAAATAGTCATAGAGTTCGTCGCAGAATCCGGCGTCGGGGTCGTCAAAGTCGAATTCATCGTCGTCAAAGTCATCCCACTCTCCTTCAATTTCCTGGGTCTCCCAGGTCTCCGCTTCGTCTGGATCGGCTGTTGCTCGGCTGTCTCGGGCTGCACTTCCGGCTCCGACGCCATCTTCCGCCTCCCCCTTTTTACAAGCGTCAAGTCTGGATTGACGTGGTAAGCCTTTTGTCCAAAAGCAACGTTCATCAGGGCGAACCTGTCTGCAATCTCAAGGTTCGTGTACCTATATACGGCATCGCTACCTTCGGCGTGGAGGCCAGCGACATAGGCATTCACCTGGACCTTGTTCATGATGTCCACATGTGTCTTACGCGCCAGGCGGCTACCGGCAATCTGGTAGAGCGGGAAGTACTCGTTGTCGCCCAGGGTCTCGTTGAACTTGGCCACCGGTCGGTCAATGCCACAGAGTTTGAGGAGTTTCCTCAACTCGCGGTTATACACGGCCACGGTGTAGTTGGACTGCTGTTGGTTGAAGTTGAACTTCGTCCGCATCACAATGTCATAGGCGCAGCGCACCAGGGGAGTCTTGATTTCCACCACATTCTCCATAATCTTCATGGTCTTGTGCGGGATGTAGTGGATGAAGGGGATGCCCTCGGGCGACACCGCGATGCGGTCCATCGTGAAGCTCATGAAGTCGCCGATACGGGCGCCGATGCAGCAGTTGAGGACAAAGATGTCCTTGGCCATCTGCAGCTCCGTCGGCACCTCAGTCTCCAGGACCGTCTTGAATTCTGACTTGCGCAGGAAGAACGGCTCATCGTTCTTCATACGCATCATGGTCTTGAAGCGCTCGTGGGAGATTTTGCGGAAGGGGGACTTGAAGATCTCGTCAGTGTTCTCCAGCTCATTGAAGAAAGCCCTCAGACCTTTCATCTCATGGACCACGGAGTTGTTGGATATCTTTTTGGTCGGGTAGCGCTTACGGCCATCCTTCACATATAGCTTTGGATATTGGTCCACATACAGGTACTCGTCCGCGATGAACGCCCGGTAGTCCATCAGCATCTTCACGTCAAACTGCTCGGGCATCATGTTGGAGTGGCCTTTGATGAAGAGGAAGCGCTCCATCCGTCGGCACATCGCGTCATAGTGCATATGCCGGTGCTCTCCGATGATGCCATCCCGGTAGGCCTCCTCGATATATCGATGGAAGCGCTGGATCAGGTTCTCTTCGCCGGTCGGATGGAGGATGGCCTCCGGCGTGTCCGGATTCAGGATCTTGTCCACTTCAACCTGCAGGACCTCGCTTCGCATGTCCATGCCCGTAATCTTCATATGGTTGTAGGCTGCGTTGATGGCCGCGAAGTACTCTTCAATCTCGGTCTTTAATTTCGGGTTATACACCGTGACACGGGGTCGGAGGGAGCCCTCAGGCGTGAACACCGCGAGCTGCTCGTTAGGTATCTTCCGACCGGTCGAATAGTACATGGTCAAGGCCCTCCCGTCCGTGACCCGGAACCTCAAATTGGTGGTCCCGCGCGCCGATGTGGTTCGGCAGTAAAGTGTGATTCGTTCCATATTGCTCTATTATAACATTTCAAAAAACTATCCAAAAACTCTTCAAAAATTAGGAATTTAAATTATTTCCAACCCCTAATTTTTACCCCATTTCCGGGGTGTTCGTTACTATATTAATCTACCAAAGGTAGATAATTCGCACAACAAGTCAAAATTCCTTGCACAACTATCAAATTAATAGTGTTCAAAGATGTTCTTCAAAATGTTATAAATCAGCAGATTGAGCAAAAATTAAAACACAATTAATTCATCGTGTTTTATTGAATTGTTCCTGTAAGTAAGTTGCAAAAGTATATTCTGACAGATGCAGGGAGAGAGCTTGGCAAAATCAAGCATTGAAGGAGAGGTAGAATAGAAGTAAAGTGTAAGAAGGCTGGTGCTTAGCATCGGCCTTTTGAATCCTGCGGGGATTTGCTATCTTTGCGGAAGTATGCCGGACGTTCTGGACATATGGAAGCAGGACTGGGGCGCGGAGATGACATCGGCCCTCCAGGAGGAGGTGATCCGGCACGTGATGCGCCGGAGGGATGCGCTGGTGGTGTCGCCCCGGTGCCGGGATAGGATGAAAATATTAACAACTTTAAATATTATGAAAACTATTTGGATGATTCTTTCGCTCGTTTTCGGGCTGTTGTTTTTCGCGCTGGGTTGTTCGATGGGTGCTGACATTGTTCAGTACTTCGGCGTCCTGGTAATGATCCCCGGCCTCATCGGCTTCTGCGACGCCCTTTGGCCGGAGAAGGAAGGGGCGGAGTAGAAGACGCCATGTTCCTACGACCTTTGTCGTGGAAGTGAAAGCAGAAGGTGGTGCATGTCTTTTCAAATAATGAAGAATCTTATAATTATCGGTGCAGGAGGGATGGGGCGTACTTTGTACAGTAATGCCCTGGAGAGCGTTGGATATGGCGATTTGTTTACTATGAAGGGGTTTATTGATGATAACCTTGAAGCTCTGGATAAGTTTGGGAACTATCCTCCTGTTATCGGTACCATACGGGATTACGTCCCGCAGAAGGATGATGTGTTTGTGTCGTCTATCGGCGGTGCTGTGCGGAGGTCATGCATCGAAAAGATACTTGGTGGTGGCGGTGAGTTCGTGAATGTGATTCATAAGACTGCGCGCATATTGACTAACGCCCAGCTGGGTGAGGGAAATTATGTGGGTGCTGATACGGTTATCGGCAATGATGCGGTGGTTGGTGATTACAATATGATTCAGTCTTATACGGTAATAGGACATGATGCCAGGATTGGCAACTGGAACCGTATTGACACGCATGTGACATGCGTTGGGGGCGTTTTCATAGAGGATGAGGTAGATATCCATTCATCGGCCGTTATCAGTCACGGGGTCAGGGTTGAGAAGGGGGCGCGTGTAGGTGCTCTCAGTTTTGTGATCAAGGATGTTAAGGCCGGGACTACGGTTGTAGGCAATCCGGCGTATAGGCTGATGTAATTGTATGGATATCAATAGTTTTATTGAGTTGATCGCTGGTCAGTTCGTGAATACTGACCCCGCTGAGTTTAAACCGGATACCCGGTTCCGTGAATTGGAGGAGTACTCTTCACTTATTGCGCTTGATATAATCTGTGAGGTGTTTGAGGCTTATGGCGTATCACTCAAGAGTACCGAGATGTTAGGGGCCGATACTATTCTGGACTTGTTCAACATTGTTGAGGCCAATAGGAAATGAAATGGTTGGAGCATAAGGTTTCTTTGATTACTGGCGCTGGCCGGGGTATTGGACGTGCCATTGCCAATCAGTTCGCTAAGGATGGCGCCACTGTTTATGTCAATGATCTGCAGCAGGGCGATATGCCTGAGTGGGCCGATGAATGCGGCAAGCGTTACGGAGTCAAGGTGGTGCCTTTATGCTTTGATGTTACTGACACGGTTGCCCTGAAAGAGGGCCTTATGCATATTTTCAGGGAGGAAGGCCGAATTGACTGCGTAGTAAACAATGCTGCTGTCATTGAGAACCAGAGACTTGGTATGGTGACCAGGCCGATGCTGGAGAAAATGTATTCGGTAAATGTTTTTGCAGTCATTGATATGATTCAGACGGCATCGCGGCTGATGGCTCGCAACGGAGGAGGATCATTCGTGAATATTGCCAGCCTGACGGGCGCTGTGGGCAGTCCGGGGCAGGTGGCTTATTCCTCTTCGAAGGGGGCAGTGATAGCCTTGACCAAATCGGCTGCCAAGGAGCTGGCCCCCTTGCAGATACGTGTTAATGCCGTTGCTCCCGGTATCATTGAGACAGAGCGGTTCAAGGAACTCAGTCAGTGTGATCCCGAGCGGATTGATGAGCGTATAGACCGTATTGCAATGGGCCGTCCCGGCACTCCCCAGGATGTGGCCTATGCTGTTTCTTTTTTGGCGTCGGACCGCGCAAGCTATATCTCAGGGCAGATCCTTTGGGTGGATGGTTGTGCCAGCATTTGAATCTGGCGGATGTTTTTAGGGTTAGACAGAAAGAATCCCGGTAAGACTGCTGTTATTGATGACAGCGGTGAGGGGCTTACTTACGGTGAGCTTTGCCAGGCTTCGGCTGAGTTTGCTCAGTACCTGCCTTACCGCACGCTAATATTTATTCTGGCCGATAACAGCAATGGTGCTCTCATAGGGTATCTGTCGGCCTTGAGCAATCGGGTTGTTCCGCTCCTTATAGGCAGTAATACTCCGTTTGATACTCTTTATCAGACTTACAGGCCGGAGTATATGTGGCTGCCGGAAAACAGGATTGGGGATTTTGATCTGAAGGAGGTGGTATATTCCACTTATGGATATGCACTGGTAAGGACGGGATTCGGCACTCCTGATATGTATGATGATTTGGCTCTTCTGCTGACAACATCGGGCAGTACAGGCAGCCCCAGGTTGGTTCGGCACAGTTACCGTAATATTGAGGCGAATGCAGAGAATGTGGTCAAACTGTTTGGCTTGACCGCAGGGGAGCGTGCTATGGCTTCACTCCCAATGTATTATACTATGGGATTGTCGGTTATCACGAGTCATCTGCATGCGGGAGCGACAGTGTTGCTTAGCGGCAAGTCTCTGCTGGACCCGGTGCTGTGGAAAAGGCTTAAGGATGGCGCCACCAGTTTTACGGGCGTTCCTTACAGTTTTGATGTGCTCTCCAGGTTAGGCTTTTTCCGGATGTCGCTGCCGGACCTTAAGACTGTGACTCAGGGGGGCGGGAAACTAACCCGGGGCATGTGGATGCAGCTGGCAGACTATGCCGCTGGTAATGGAATTAGGTTTATTGCCACATACGGTCAGAGTGAATGTACCGGGCGTATGGCTTATCTGCCTGCCCATCTGGCCGGGAGCAAGATTTGCAGTATCGGTATTGCGGAGCCTGGCGGACAGTTGAGCCTGATGGACCATGACGGTAATGAGACTTTCGTGGGTGAGGCATCGGGCGAAATGGTTTATCGCGGTGAGAATGTTACCCTGGGATATGCTACATGCCTTGAGGACCTGCTTAAGGGCGATGAGAATCATGGCGTGATACGTACGGGTGATCTGGCTCACAGGGATGCTGACGGCTGTTATTACATTATAGGGCGCCGGAACAGATTCGTCAAGCTGTACGGATTGCGTATAGGATTGGATGAAGTAGAGATTATGATCCGGAGTGAGTTTGACACTGACTGTTATTGTAGCGGTGATGACGGTCATTTGCTTATTAAGTTGACCGATGCGCGGGTGGCCGATAGGGTGCCGCTGTTTATTGAGGAGAAGACACATCTTTTCCATCAGAAGGTCAGGGTACAGGTTGTGGACAGGATTCTCAGAAATGAGGTGGGAAAAGTTATTGAGGTATGAAGAGCATAGATGATATATTCTGTGAGGTGTTCAATGTCGGGGCATCTGAGTTGGGAGCCGGTTTCGGCAAGGACTCGGTAGCATGCTGGGACAGTGTGAGGCAGCTTGCGCTGGCGGCCGCCATCGAGGAGGCGTATGATATTCTGCTTGATCCGGAGGATATTATGGGCTGCACGTCATATATTGCAGTGAAACAGGTTGTTACAAAATACGGAATTGAAATCTGATGGCACAGTGGCAAATCAGGAATGTGGCTCTTAGGGGTGTTACGGGTACTGTTCCGGACAACCCCAAATCAACCATGGACCTGGGGCTTTTTACCCGGCAGGAGGCTGCTATTCTTGACAGCACGGTGGGTATAAGGAAACGGTATGTGGCTACCGGTGATATCTGTGCCAGTGACCTTTGCTATGATGCTGCGGAGCGTCTTATCGCCCGTCTGGGCTGGGCTAAGGAGAGTATTGACGTCCTGCTCTTTGAATCGGTCTGTCCCGATTACAGGACTCCTCCCACGTCGGCCATACTGCAGGACCGTCTTGGCTTGCCAGGTTCAACCTTTGTGATGGATATCCCGATGGGATGCTGCGGCTGTGTCTATGCGGTGAATGTGGCAGGAAACCTGCTCCAGAGCGGAAATGTGAAGCGTGCCCTGGTGCTGATAGGCGATACGGCAACGCGTATGGGATCGGCTCGGGACAAGAGCCGTGTGCCTTTGTTCGGAGACGGTGGTGCCGCTATGGCCTTTGAATATGATAATACGGCCGATGAAATCATAGTGGAATTTAACACTGAGGGCTCAGGGTATGAGGCCCTTATGACGCCTCATGGAGGTTTCAGGCATCCTGCTGCTGTCGAATCATTTGAATATCAGGACCTGGGCGGTGGCGTGATTAGGCGTCCGGTGGATACTATGATTAACGGTATGGATGTGTTCTCCTTTGCCATATCGCGTCCTCCTGTCAGCGTAAAGAAGGTGATGGATCAGTATGGACTGAATACGGAGAACGTGGATTATTTCCTTATACATCAGGCTAATAAGCTTATCGTTGACCGTATTGTCAAGATGCTCGGACTGCCCGCTCGGAAGGTTCCATGCAACCTTGAGGAGTTCGGTAATCTGGGCGGCTGTTCCATTCCCATGCTTATGACTTATAATCTGAGTCGTGAGTTGCAGGCGCGCCCGCTGACGCTGGTCTGCTCTGCTTTCGGATTGGGGCTTACATGGGGTACGATGGTGCTTAAGACGGCCAATGTGATTGTCGAACCGGTCAATTATCTGAAACATGTATAGACGGTTCCTGAAACGTTGTCTGAGCATATTGGGGGCCGTATTGGCTCTGCTCCTTACCGGCTGGATTATCCTGTTGGTCTGGATACTGCTTTCCATTGCCAACAAGGGCGCGGGAGCGTTTTTTGTTCAGGAACGCCCGGGTAAGGACGGGAAGCCGTTCAAGATCATCAAGTTCAAGACCATGACCGATGAGCGCGGCTCCGACGGTGAGTTGCGCAAGGATATGTATCGGATTACAGGAATAGGAAAGGTAGTCCGGTCCCTTTCTGTCGATGAACTGCCGCAGTTAATCAATATACTTAAGGGCGATATGGCTTTTATCGGCCCCAGACCTCTGCTGATGGATTATCTGCCTCTTTATTCCCGGGAGCAGATGCGGCGTCATGAGGTTCGGCCTGGAATGAGCGGGTGGGCTCAGGTTAACGGGCGGAATGTGCTTTCGTATACTGAGCAGTTTGAATATGATGTCTATTACGTGGATCATCTTTCGTTCCGGCTGGATGTTAAGATATTCTTTATGACCGTATTCAAGGTTTTTAAACGGGATGGAATAAATGAAGCCGGACAGGCAACTAGAGAACCTTTTGATGGAACGAACTGATTTAAATACTGTTGTGGCCTTGCAATGGCTCAGATACGTGCTGAATCCGGGGACATCGGCCCCTGATGTAAAGGATTGGACGCTTGTATTGGATTTTGCCCGGAAGCAGGCTTTGGCTGGTATATGTATTCCTGAAGTATGTCCTGCCTCCATGCCTATAACGATCCTGCATGCATGGATTTGGCAGACTCAGATGATAGAGAAGCGTAACCGTCTGATTAATAAGCGGATTGAGCAGCTGTTTGATAGGATGGCGAAGGATGGTTTTGAGTGCTGTCTGCTCAAAGGACAGGGCAATGCCGAGAAATATCCCAATCCGTTGAGACGTACTCCGGGGGACATTGATATATGGGTTGACGCCGACCAGGAGACTGTTTGCCGATATGTGCAGAGCAAGTTCCCTGATGAGGAGGTGTCATTCAAGCATATCCATTTTCCGATATTCAGCGATGTATCGGTTGATGTTCATGTGACTCCGCTCAAGTTATTCAGCCGCCGGAACCGGAAAAGGCTGCGGTGTTGGATTGAACGGAATAAGAAGGAGCAGTTCTTGAACCGGATTACGCTGCCTGGGATTGAGAGGGCTGTCAGTGTTCCGACCGATGCATTTAATGCTGTATATCAGATGGGGCATATGCTGATGCATTTCTATGATAAGGGGGTGGGACTCAAGCAGGTCGTGGACTATTTTTATCTCCTTAAGCGTCTGGATAGCGCTGATTATCAGAGTATAGCTGAAACTTTCAGGGAACTGGGAATGCTGCGTTTCGCCCGGGCTTTGATGTGGGTGGAAACTCAGGTGCTGGGGCTGCCGTTGTCTGATTGTATTGTGGAACCCAATGAGCGGCTGGGCAAACGGATACTCGATGATATTCTTGAAGGAGGTAATTTTGGGCGTTATACCCAAAGATTTAAAGGTAAAAGAGGTTTCTACCAAAGAGGTGTGGCCAATGCGAGACGTATCATGAGGCTGTTCAAGGTAGCTCCGCGGGAGTGCGGGGCGAGATTACTCAGAAAGGTGGGTACGGTTTTACGGCATGCCACTGGAAAGGGCAGAGTAAAATAAGACTATTGTCAAATGGAAAGAAAGCGGATTCACCTGTGCCTGGCTCACATGAGCGAGGCCGGCCTGGAACAGAAATACATCAAGGAGGCGTTTGACTCCAATTGGGTTGCGCCGCTTGGCCCCAATGTGAGTGGGTTTGAGAAAGACCTGGAGGCTTTTGTGGGGCAGGACAAAAGGGTTGTCGCCCTGTCAGCCGGTACAGCAGCTGTACATCTGGCTTTGGTCGCCTGTGGCGTGGGTCCCGGCGATGAGGTCTGCGTTCAGAGTCTTACTTTCTGCGCTTCATCACATCCCGTTTCGTATCTGGGTGCTACTCCGGTTTTTATTGATTCCGAGCCTGAGACATGGAATATGGATCCCGAGTTGCTTGAGGAGGCTATTAAGGACAGGATAGCCAAGACCGGTAAGGCTCCCAAGGCTATCGTGCCGGTAGCTCTATATGGTATGCCGTACAGGATTGACCGTATTATGGAAATTGCCTGCCGGTATGGGATACCGGTTGTAGAGGATGCTGCCGAAGGTTTCGGCTCCAGGTTCAACGGTCAGATGCTGGGTACTATCGGCCGATATGGCGTGCTTTCGTTCAATGGCAACAAGATGATTACCACATCTTGCGGCGGTGCGCTGATTACACCTGATGAGGATTCATGGCGCGAGATGATGATGTATGCCACCCAGTATAAGGAGAGTTATCCTTACTATCAGCATGAGAAGATAGGGTACAACTACCGTATGAGTAACATTTGTGCGGGCATCGGCCGTGGACAGATGAGTGTGGCCGGTGAACATATTGCGCATCATAAGCATGTACAGAAACTGTATGAGGAGTTGCTGGCCGATGTTACCGGCGTGACTGTTCATAAACAGCCTTCAACCAGCGGGTTTGATTCCAACTATTGGCTTTGCACTATTACGCTTGATCCTTCTTTGCGTATTAAGGGGCAGGAGAATGCTTATAAGGTGGTTGTTTCAAGTGCTGTTGGCGGTGCAGCGAGTGTTATGCATATTGCGCCCGATGTTTTGACAGACTGCCAGCCTAATGACAATGTGGAGGCTCTGAGAGCATTCCTGGATGCTGCGGGCATTGAGGCCAGGCCGGTTTGCAAGCCTATGCATAAGCAGCCGGTGTATGCATCGGCCCCGGCGTATGTCAATGGCGTGAGCGAGGCTGTTTTTAAGGTCGGGATGTGCCTCCCATCCGGTCCGTGCGTGTCGGACGAGGATGTTCGTTATATTGTTGATTGCATCAAGGAGGCTATTGTCCGGAATTAATCGTCCGGTGCTCCCTGATAATAGTATTCGTCGCTTTCTACCAACAGATTGGACGACATAGCTTCATTGATTACCAGAATTTCGGGTCTCTTGTAATCCTCGCGGTCAGTCGTTTCTGTTTTCATAATTACAGATTATTGGAATGTACTGATGCAAATATCGAGAATTTTAAAAAACGCGGATCTATTAGTGCCAGATGTATTCGTCCAAGAAGTATGTTTCATCTGAATTAATGCCGCTCTCGCAAATAATATGGCTCAACTCACCGTCAATTACTTCTGCGTTGGGCGACTGGTAGTTTCTTTCGGATTCCATTTGAAATAACTATTTAAGATTCGGAGTGTAAAGATATATTTTTTTTGCAAAATTGCAAATTGGAATTGCATATAATACATCGGTTTGTGCATGGCTGAGCCGGTGCGTACTTGCGCATCGGCTCTGTTTTCCTGCGGAAAGAAAGGAAAAATTCGTATCTTCGCGAATCAAACAGGAAACGATGCCAAGAAAGCACTCATATCAAACCCGTCTCCGGGCGTTCCGGATCTGGCAGCAGCTGGGGTACCATCCCTGGGCGAAGCCCCACACGGGCAGCCTGCAGGCCGGCAACCCCTCCCGGAGGAGCAAGGGAGATTTCTACAAGGGGGCCTTCGACAGCATCCCCTTCCTGAACGAGGACGCCAAGCGCACGTTCACGCATCTGCTGCTCCGCCCGGGCTATATGATCCGGGATTACATCAAGGGCGCGCACGAACGCTATCTGGCACCGCTGACGGCCCTCATTGTCTTCTATGCGTTCTTCGCGCTGATATCGGCCGTCCTGCAGCCTGTTCAGCAGAAGGGAAATGTAGAAATCCTCACTGTCGGGGATGAGGTGGAGGTGGCTCTGGATTCCCAGAAAGCCAAGGCCGATACTATCCTGAAGAATGTGGCCCTTATCGTGCGCCAGGGCTATTATTACCTCAATCTGGACCGCCATCCGGAGCTGGTGGATACGCGCACGAAAGGGGCCGTTGCGGCGCTGGAAGGGACGCTGAGGAGCCAGGGTATTCCGCTTTTCCTGGGGGAATTCCTGCTCCTTTGGACGGCGATGGGACTGTGCCTGCGCAAGCAGCAGGTAGGGTGGTCGGCCGCGGCGGCGGCATCGGCCTATGTGCTCTGCCAGTTCTGCTTTTTTATGCTGTTTGCCGTGCTTCTCACCTGGGGCGAAAGCACGTCGGTGAGCCTTATTCTGATGCTTCTCATAATCACCCTGGATTATCGGCAGTGGCTGGGACTCCGCTGGCGGAAAAGCATCGGCCTTGCCATCAGGACGGGCGTGGTGTATGTGCTCCTTTACGGCCTTATCATCCTCCTGGTGAGCCTGGTGGTACTTGCTTTTGCGTGGACTAAAGGTGCCGATTAAAAAATTTACAACTTTTTTCCAACCTTTTGCTGCAGACCTTCGTCTAACAGATGAAACCGCCCCGAAAGTGTTTTATTCCTCCGGTGCAAAAAAAGGAAAAATGTTGAACTTATAAATTGATACAGCTATGTTAGAAGAAACCCTTGTAAACTTTGCTTTACCCGTTTTCATTTGCGTCGTATTGCCCATCATGGTCGTCTGGCTTGTTGCCCGCACCCGGCAGCACGAAACCAACAGAAAGGCAGAGATTATGCTCAAGGCCATCGAGGCCGGTGTTCCCGTGGACATGACCCAGTTTGAACCCGTCAAGAAGAAGGCTCCCAAGTCCATCAAGCAGGAACTTCTGGATAAACTCAATGGCGCCTGCGTTACCAGCCTCATGGGCATCGGCTTCCTCACCCTGGGCATCCTTCGCGTTGTCATTACCGATTTTGGGCGCAATATGTTCATCAACAAGTTCTGGCTTCCTGCCGGAGCGGTCCTCCTGGCCGTAGGCATCGGCCTGTTCATCTCCTACTTTGTAGGTAAGAAGATGCTGGCCAAGGAGATAGAGGCCGAAGAGAACGCCCTGAACCAGCCCAAAGAGTAGCTGGCCATGACCCAGGAGCGGTTCATCACCGAGGTGCGGCAGCAGCAGGAGCCCCTGAGGCGGTTCCTGCTTGCGCTGTGTGCCGGAGACGGTGCCCTGGCCGATGACATCGCGCAGGACGCCCTGGTGCGGGCCTATGTGGCCTCCGGCTCCTTCCTGGGACTCTCCAAATTCAGCACCTGGCTCTTCCGCATAGCGTACAATTGTTACATAGACCACTGCCGGAAGTCCCGTCCGGAGCAGGCTCCCGTTGAGGAGGCTTTCAATCTGGCTTCGGGGGATGCTTCCGACCGCTCCTTCCGCTACCAGCAGCTGTATCAGGCCCTGGACCGCCTTCCGGAGAAGGAAAAGGCCGCCATTGCCCTGTTTTATTTCGAGGACCGCAGCATCAAGGAGATATCCTCCATCCTGGAAATGCCGCAGGGCACCGTTAAATATCAGCTTTCCATGGGAAGGCAACACCTTAAGCAGTACATTCAGTTATGAGCAGCATAGAAGACTTCCTGCGGGAGAACAAGCCGCAGGTGAAAGAGGATCCCACCTTCATCCTGGAAGCGCAGCGCCGGATGGAGCAGGTAGAGGGCATCAAGGCCGAGGTGGACCGCCAGCGCAGCCGGGGCAGGGTGGCGCTTATCATAGCGCTGTGTGCCGGCCTGGCCGTTGGGGTGTTCGCCACCGCCATCACTTTCCTCTATCCCATAGACGCCCAGTCCTCCGCCGAAGGCCTTCTCAGGGCCACCCGGCTCTTCCTGCAGGATTATCGGCAATACCTGCCGATGCCCGTGGCGCTCCTGGCCATCGCCCTGGCCGTGGTGCTTTTCAAGCGTCCTGCACGGATTTAATCTTTTTCGCTTGTTTTTCTTCTTGGGAAATGTTATATTTGTGGGAAATTTCCAATAAGTATAACTATTATGCAGGAACAAGACGGCAAATACATCTTCGGCGTGGTGAAGGTGGGGGATAAGGGACAGATCGTTATCCCCAAAGACGCCCGCAAAGTATACGGTATAGAACCCGGCGACGCCCTCATGCTGCTGGGAGACCAGAAGGGCATGGTGCTCCTCAAGACGGAAATCTTCCAGGCAGTTATAGACCAGGCCATGGAGGGGCTCACCCAATGAGAAAGCACTGGCTGGACAATCTGCGCTGGGTCACGGTGCTCCTGGTGCTGTTCTATCACGTTATTTATTTCTATAACAACAAGGGTGTTTTCGGCGGTATCGGCGGCTTCGGCCCTTATCCGGAATATCCTCAATACCAGGATGTTGTGATGTACATCCTCTATCCCTGGTTTATGCCTCTGCTGTTCATCCTGGCCGGTATCAGCGCCCGATACGCGCTGCAGAAGTACCCCTCACGCGAATGGTTCAAGGCCCGCACGCGGAAGCTGCTGGTACCGGGGACCATCGGCCTGTTTGTGTTTCACTGGATGGTGGGATACTTCAATACCGTTGCGGCAGGCCAGCAGGGCGTTTTTGACGGGGTGCCCGGGCTAATCAAATATGGAATCATGGCCGTCAGCGGAACCGGTCCGCTCTGGTTCATCCAGGATCTGTGGCTGTTCTCTCTGCTGCTACTGCTCATTGTCCGACTGGATGCCAAGGATAAGTTCTGGAACGCCTGCGGAAAACTGAACATCGTGTGGATCATCCTGTTAGGGGTGCTGTTCTGGGTAGGGGAGCAGACGCTCATCCGGCAGCCCAGGCCGGATTCGGCCGACGGGCTCCTGAATCTGTACAAGCCGCTGTTTTACCTCATTCCCTTCCTGATGGGCTACTTCGTGTTCTCGCACGAGGAGGTGCAGGAAAAGGTGATGAAAGCCTGGATTCCGCTGCTTGCCTGCGCCGCCGTCTCCGGCATCGTCCTCATCGTCACCACCTTCGGAGAGGACAATACTTCTCCGCAGTACCTGGGCAGCCCGCTCAACTGCATTTACGGCTGGCTCGCCTGCCTGGCGCTCATCGGCTGGTTCCAGGCGTGTTTCAACCGGACATCGGCCTTTGCGAGTTATATGACTCGCTCCAGCTTCGGCCTGTATATAGTTCATTATCTGGTGGTCGCGGCCATCGGCTATATGCTTAAGACGTACACCCAGCTGCCGCCGTGGTCCATGTATGTGATCCTTGCCGTGGCCGTGTTTGCGCTGTCTCCGCTGCTGTACGAGCTCCTGCGCCGCATCCCGTTCGTGCGCTGGGCCGTGCTAGGAGAGAAGCGCCGCGCGTAGCTCTTCCACGCTGTTGACTATGGGGTTACCGGA